>Ga0099826_10000215_pt1 | contig 25073 bp, 17 predicted proteins | sample Mtrugardesep15_FD_76830 | JGI IMG/M metagenome (GOLD analysis project Ga0099826, IMG submission 76830) | Root nodule microbial communities of legume samples collected from California, USA - M. trunc garden sep15 | ecosystem: Host-associated > Plants > Roots > Nodule | place: USA: California... | reverse complement strand
TATATATATATATATATATATATATATATATATATATATATATATATATAATGTGCCATTTTCCCCCCTCTCATAGGAATGGACCTTTATAATTTTAAAGAATATCTAAATTCAAATACCATAAGCTATTCCTACATATACAAACAATTTTCTTATGTAATGGAAGAAATTAATCATCCCCCTTTTGTTTTTAGAGAAATGCTAGCAGCACACCTTCTAATATACACTTTTCAACACACTTTCTTTGATTGGTTAAAATTTACACGGGTCCCACCAAATCATGTGGGTCCCATGTGAATTTTAACCAATCAAAGAGAGTGTGTTGAAAAGTGTGTGTTAGAAGGTGTATTGCTAACATTCTTCTTGTTTTTATACTCTCTTATCAAATTGTTTTCCCCTCTAGAAGGACCACAACCAACAATCATTATTCAGTATGAAGACCAAATGGAATATATTTATAAGGGGGACCAAAAAATGGTAGCACCATGTCGCTTAATTCGAAGGAAGTGAATAAAAATTAGTTTGTAAGTGTTGATATCCCTCATGTGATCTTCCTACACAGGTAAGGTGGCTTTTACCATTGGCAAATGACCTAATTTTCATATGGTGAACACTGGACAGATTGCTCAATGTATCCATTTAAATAATGGTTAAATATTGAAGGACCCTATTTTTTTCTTCTCTTCAGAACATTCCATTCACACAAATCAAAGCTTTCTTAACATGTCATTTGAACATTGTTTCCGAATTAGGAGGGTTCGAAGACTTTTCAACACCACCAACATTGTACCAAAGTTTTAACCTTTTTCTTTTGAGGTTGATAGGAATTAAAGGGAAATGAAGTGGGGTTTGTGAAAATATTGGATTTTTGGTGAGAGACACAATGGTGGTTGAACAGAGCGATTTTTGGGTGAGAATTATGACAAATAAGAGTCAAGAAAATGAGATGAAAGAACAAATGCAGAATGACAGATTTTTGTCTAGTTGAAGCTCTCTATAGAAAATGGGTTCTCCATTGGAGAAGAGTAGCATCTCAATTTAGGAATTTGGTAAATCATAAACCTTAAATCCCATAATTTGAAGAAATATAATGACAACTAATTTTTTTTGTTCAATTAGTATTTTTGTGAGCCAAAAAATGTCATTAACAGATGTCCACGTGTCACCATGTATTTTTGTTAGCCACGTGCGCAAGGAGTTAACCGCATGGACCAAAAGTGTTAAAATAAAATATATTGAAAACTAAACTTTAGATAAATTTTTATAGGATATAAACATAATTCATGAGTTTTATATGGTCGAAAAATATATTTAACCATTCTTCTTGTGCACAAAGATGAAGTGTTAGGCCTGTGTCTATACAGGCACTTCTCTCGGTGCCTAATATTCTAGTGGTGCAAAACATATGATAGAACCAGTTGTCTGTAAAAGAATCTGAATCATTCAATATATAACCATTATTTGAATGGATAGATTGACCATTTGACCACAATAGAAAAATTAAGTCATCTGCCCAAGGTAAAAGCAAACACTAAGCTAAAGAACAAAACTGCACTGGGAACATCTCTCCGTTGATATTAAGTACTAACACAATATGCAAGCAATGTATGTTTTGAAGTTGCAAGGATATGGTGCTCGAAATTTATACACGGGTGAAGCCCATTTTGCAGGAATTCCTCAGCTGCATATTACATTAATGCAAATTGTACCTCTACTAGGTTCAACTGATCAGCTTCCAAGCGACATTCATGCTACTGTTGAGTTCAGCTTGATATTCATGCTAATATTTGATCCGTAGTCCCTTTAGTGAGGTCCGATAAAATTGGAACGATGCACATAATGTTTGATTTGTCAAAAACTGTACTAGCAAAATTAAATTTCCCATGCAGTTCCTAAACTTCCATGAGTTGATAAATAGTGCATTGGAATCCCTATAACTTTGTTTGAATTTGCATGAATTAGGTAAATATATGTATCATATTCATGTGCATTCCTACTCTTCGTAATCTACCATGGATTAATATTTATATAAAAAAATCTATGTTTGACACCAGCAGAAGAAAACCAATATTCCAAATACTCATTTCTGAATTTGCAATTGACTATTAAAACTATATGAAAATTGTCATGAATGTCTTGACCAATCATAATTGGATCGGAAATGGTTTCACTTTCATTGTTTCACTGGCCAATGCACAGTTAATATTTGGTTTTTCTTTCCGAATTCATCCAGCCCTCTCTATCATCGGCATATGGCCAAGACACTTGAAACGAAAACACTAAAATTGATATGATTCCCTCCGACACAGATCAAGTTTATATTTACGAAGTATCTGATTTCAAGTTTGATCTATACAATTCCTCGTCTTGAATCACGGTTGGAATACACCACGTGCCAAGAGGGTGCTCTGATACCATTCCACCTGCAGAATTTGGTGGAATACAGTTTAAGGTCTAATCATACTACTGGAATGCCTTGACTGAATCTAACAAATTACCTTCTTTAGTAGCTTCTGCACATCTTTTCTGGTAGCTCAGAGATAACTTCGGTTCCAGTAATTCCAGTAGACTTGTGTACTTACTTTCAGCCTCAGTAATGCACTTTGCCTGAAATTGAAAATTTGACATAATAATATCATAAAGATGCTACATTAACATATATTATATAGTTACTATATTTTGATGAATTTTAATAGAGGAATAAAACAAAGTGATCCATTTAGGCAAAAAAGTAATATTTTGCAATTGTGCAAAACTTTAGCAAACATTAAACTGTACATTTTCCTTCTTTCTCAGGATATGTGACAAATGCCAGAGACCTATAACAAGAATAGTGTTATTGCAAGATTCAATATGTACATGATGGGTGGGGTGGAAGGGGTAGTGATAAATTTGAAAATCTTCGATAAAGGTCATATTTTGCGTAAAACAAAGAAGTTAAATTTTGTTTTTATTTGGCCTTTTAGTTCAAGAATGCAATAAGAATAGATGAAAGCTGAAAAATGTTGGACGTCTATAACACTTTGACTGCAAATGAGCAAATAAAAGAAGATACGATTTTATGAGATATGTTCGCACAGACTCTAGCACATTTTTATAACACTGTTTTTCGATGAAAAATCTCACACTGGTCTCATTAAATGATTTGGCCCATTCAATAGTGGGAAATGCCAGGGAAAATCATTCAATATAGTAAGAGTGCTTTGAAAAGAGAGCCTTAAAGACTGTATTGCTATCACTTTCAATTATCTGATTTTAATAAAAGCTAGATATCAATCTCCCCACTGATAAAAATTAGGATGGTTCAATTGATACTTTTGAAATTGTAGCCAGAAATATACCAGCTGACCAACAGATTTCGCGAGAACATGAGACAGCTCACATGTAAATTAGATACACCACTTGTAACCAGTTTGACATACCAACATAGAAGGGGCAGTTGAAGCTCCATATATTCTGATAAACATGCGCAAAACGTTGAAATTATTTTCTAAAACATCATCCTGCAAGACAGCTTTTAGTCAAATTAAGATTCAGACAACATTGACAGCTGGTGGTTACAAAATTTGGATCATTGAACTCACCTCATAGTCATACCTGCAAATTTTTCACAATCAAACAATTATGTTGAATGAAATTACAAAACTGAAATATGCTACAGTAAACGTGAAATCTATATGTATTTGTTTAGTTACAGAAATGAAACTGAGAAGCAAAGAAACAACGACAGAATTAAGGGTGAGTTTTGTTTAAATTGAGATGTACGTGACGTAACTTTCAAAAGTTACTGGACAAAGAAATGATGTCGGAAAACTACATATAAAAAAGTGGGCTTCTAATAAACTTTCCAGGTAAATATTTTTTTTAAATGACAAATGTTAGTTGTTATTTTGTTAGTGGGGGAGTTGAAGAGTTGAACCTCTGACCTCCATATCACTCCAACCTATGTTCCAGTTCCACAACCAAACCACCTTATCGCTCCACTATAAACTTTCTTGTATTGGATGTTGGAATTATCTTTTTAATACAAATTAATTTTATATATTTATTATTGTCAGTTTGGTAAATGTCTTTATTACTCCAAGAGTAGAAAGCACAACTTTCGAGATAAAAGAACGCAAAACATAAGTAAGTGTTATAAATTATAATGCAACCATTTATTTACTTCTGAAGGTATTCTTTGAATTCAAAAAGGGACAGAAAAAAAGTTTAACACATACTGATGAATTTACCGAACACCTAAGTTTTGAAATATTATAAAAAATAGGCACCATGATAGAAGCAACTCAAAAATTCTACCCACGTATGAATTCATGCATGAGATATCATGGTATTTAGCACCAACTGAACAAAAAATAGTACTTACAGATCATCAGAAACTTCCACCAAGAACTCTGAAATTGAAAGAAACTCCATATGCAACTCCTCGGCCTTCAAACCAGATTCAGAAGAAAAGAATTATCCTCGTGGCATAGATTTAGCTAATAATTTTTTTGTCACTTTATACAGAAATTTATGTTGCCGTTATTTTTTTTTTGCTTATTATCCGTGTACCTTAGCTCCTTGCAGTTGATAGAGAAGAAGATTCAGCACTCGATAATCAAAAGACTTTAAATGAATAGCCTTCATCACATCATCAATAAGAATCTGAGTAGCAAATTAATCATTAGATTTCAAACAAGGAACATTGAGAAGGATTTCACACTGTACATACATTCTCTGAAGAGAATGAAAAGAGTACATGAACTATGTATACCTCTTCTTCGTTTATCAGTGCATGACAGAGCTTTCTTTCAAGGGCCCAATACTCTTCCCCGTGTCTAAGTTCTTCGGTTATCCTTAGCTCGACAAGTAAAAAGAACAAATTAAGCTTGACCTGACTTACTCCCAAGAAAGGTATGGTAATGAATTCAGAATAATACCTTTCAGTCAAAAGACCCCTTTGTTCAAAAATAGTCACAAGTGGTCCAAATGGGTCAGTCGAGAAACAAGAAACCAAATCTTGCGTTGCTTTCTACATACAAATTAAAATTATATAAGTTGAAATTTATTACTTAAAAAATGAAGATTTGAATTGCCACTTTAAATGTGATCAATTACCTCATCTTTCCTTGTTGGTGTTTGCAGCAAATTCTCGTTCATTTTATCCAACTGCATGATAACAGCTACAAATTTTCAGCAGAAATAGGAACATTTGCATATTTCATACTTACTGTTAAAATACATTTGTTGAACTCTAGGATAGTAACATAGAATTATGAACAAGTTTTTCTGAAAAGATATGCTTTTAAGGCGGAAAAATGGCCCACGCCACCCTCTTCTATCACCTAAATGCATCATTGAGTCAAGAATCTCACCTCAACAAAGGAAAAGGCCAAGTAATCACACTCTTAACACTGGAACAAGTGCACAGAAATGTGAGTGTCTTGATGGTAGTGATGTCAAAGAAAACTGATTGCTTTCAGTGGGAAATGTGGGATGAGTTCACTTGTAATGGTTACTTGGCCATTGACTTTTCTGAGATGAGTTTGTTGACACAAATAATTTGTGGCTAAAGTGAGGTCGGTGCTTCCCCCACCACCTAGGACAAACATCAAGCACCAGCAAACACATATTGGCGAAGGGATGCATCAAGCATGCACATTGCACAAAAACTGTTCAGGGATGACAATTTGTGTTATTTTGGCAGTTGCAGTTATGTTTCTTACACAGGCCAAGCTTAAGAAACAAATAGTCGTCTAAGCTTATACCGGTTATCATCATTACTTTTCTATTCAAAAGATGTTACTTGAATATTAACAACAGATTAGCACTGCATATCCATCATCTCAATTGCTAAAACAATGTCAGTCCTTATAAGCGATGTCATATTTAGTGCATCTTTAAAAAGGTAAACTAGTTTCATAACTTGAGGTACACTAATCTATTTTTGCCTTCTAGACAAACATACAGTAGAACCAGTTTTAGGAACCCGACACTTTTGAGCAGTGAATGAATGAAAGGGTCAACGAATTGAATGACACCAATCTAGCATGTACCTGATAAATATAACTCTCTGTGAATGAAAGAATAGGTAAGAATTTGAAGATCGATTGTGGCTTGCTTACATCCAATCCATGAAACATAAAATATGATCTGCACTGAAAAAAAGTTCACATCAACATTGTAATCACAAAGCAGGTTTCAGACTTTCAGGTGGCTAGGCACATTTGTTAAATTGGATCAAGCCTTCTGCTAAACTACTCATTTTAATTTTCTGTAGAAAGAAGCAAGCAAATGGCACTTTATTCATCCATTAATTAATATGGTAAATAAGGGAGTTAACAGGGATTTTTAGGATACAAATCAAGTTTATTTATGGGTTCCAAGATTTTCACATTGCTTTCTTTAATCTTTGACTAAGTTGTGATAGACATACTATTGGGCCGAAGATGGTGGTCAGGTAAATCCCCCCTCCCCCTCCTCTAGAAAGATAACTATAGGTTTCTAACTCTAAATTTGCAAGTAAATTTTGTTGTGGATCACAGCCCACGTCCACTGTGACCAACCATTTTTAGGCTGTCACAGACTTACACCTATGATATGCAACTACTAGCACTTTTTTTTTCCAATTAATCACCGAGTGATGAGTCTTATAGCAGAATATCATGAGCATATCAAAGAAAATACTCTTGGAATATATACTTACAAAATCCTCAAGGGTAGAATTTGCCTTTTGCATGGAATCCATCCCGATCATGGCTATGTTTTCATTATAACCATGCAATAAATTATTATCTTTCATCTGACTGCAACTATGCAATGCGTTTCCAACAAGATTTTGTTTGAAACCTGAGGAAAGGGAAAAATCAAGAAGTTAATAACAAGCAACAAAACATAAGAATGAAAACCATGAAATGTAATATTTAAATATTGCTATGCGTAATGGTAAAGACAGCAGTCGACGGCATATGATTCCCGCCCCCACCATGAACATATTTTCAATACTCCTCCATAGGACAGTATTCCTCTTCGTTATATCTTGTAGTTTTTTTCTCAGTTCCCTAAAAAATGGTTTTAAATCAGGAATAACCAACTAAGCATGCCAGGTGTTGGTATTTCATATTTGAGTCAAAGACAGACATTCTACAGTAGCACAGAAAAATTTCTCCCCCACCACACATAGTTACAAATTTGTTGTACCTACTATCATTGCAGTTCCAGGAAGTTGGGAGAGATAAAAAAGAATGTATTACCACATCTCAGAAAAAAAAAAAAAAACCCTGGATAATACCTCCACTAGTTACATCTATTCGCTCCAAGGATATTGTGGAATGGTGGAGAAAGGGAAAAGCAAGAGTTCGAGTGTCACTTTTCAAGATATACATAAATATACTTGCAAACACAAGTTTGAGAATGTAATATATCCATGTGCAATACAAGCTCTAAAAATATTCCTAGGTGTTGTTGCCAGGATTGTATTTTACCCATATGTTTCCCCACCTTTTATCCAAATGTTAAAAGGGTGGAAATCTTACATTGTCATGTGACTAGAAGTTATTTTAAAACTAACCCATTTATAACTTCCAATTTCCACCTCATTCTACCACATGTTCTCTGTTTTTTAACCAAATAAATTTTAAAAAATTATAAAAATAGTAATTACTTACCAAAAATTTTTGTGAATAATATTCTCGAGAACATCGTTCCTAAGAATACGAACCTATGCATTTGAACAACCTCTGTCTTAGTTTTATTTATTTGATTTGAAATGATTAATATACTTGGTAAATGGTAATTACATCAATGTCAAAGTTCCTCCTTTTAATTGAAAGGTTTTTTATAGGTAAATTTTACTTGTTAGTTATTAGTAAGTTGCGTTGGTAGTTAGGTCCAAGTTCAACCGCTTGAGCTACACCTTGGGGGACTAGAAGACACTCCTTATTAAAAGGAGAGGGAGAAAATGAGGGATTTCAATACGATCCTTCAAAACTCTCGTACATTTTCATAAGCATACAAAAGTTGTCCCAATATAAGATGATTTTAAACAAAGAAAACTTGTTAGCTTCATCTTTTACTCCCTTCCCTTCTTTTCAGTTTTCTATAACTTCTTCTCCACATCTATCCCATTTCAACATCTAAACATACATTTAAACGATTCTAAGGGCAGGCTTGGATCGACTTGTTTGAACTTATCTTTGGAATAAGTTTCGCGAGACTATTAGAGAGAACTTATGATAACAGCTTATAACATGTTCATAAACTACTTTTAGCTTACTTTATCTATAGCAATAGAACTAGCTTATATGTAAGCACTTATCATAATACGCACTTAAGCCATAAGCTGCAGATAAGTCGTTTATCCAAACAGAGCCTAAATGTTCGCTTAAATAGCAAACACACATAAATGAACGAGCGACTGCAAAATTAAAAATGAAATTACCATTACTCTCTTGTTCTGCAACAACGTGTTGATACGCATCCTCAACAAACGGAGAAGAAAGCTGCAAACAAAAGCTCGAATCGATTATCAAACGCTGTAATCAAAATTCAAAACAGGACGCAAATACATTGAGGGAGTGGTGAAGTTACTGACCCTAGGCATAAGCTCGGAAATTAAGCAGCATTTGTCGTCGATGGCGAGGTCACCGCAAGGTTCTAACAGAAAGAGCATGAAATTAGCTAGGAAGCGGTTACAGTGATGATCGAAATTTGAAACTGAAACGCCGTGAAGATCCATGAATGAAACCATGCGCTGTACTTTCTCCAGTTTCCGTAGCTCTTCCATTCTCGTTTAACCTCACACAACCAAATATGTGCAAAACTGATACAAGTATGGTTCAGTTATTTTTCTTTCTAAAACAAAATATACTCCAATAATTGTTTCTGTATAAAATGTTTTTTAGTTTTATTTTTGTTAAAGGAATCTTTTCAACACTTTTGAAAATGTTTTTTTTTTTAAAAAAAATTATGTGGATACAAATATATTTGCAACTACTAGTTAACTAATGATTAAAATTTTGCTAAAAAAAACAAACTAATGATTAAAATTAAATTTTAGTAGTTGAAAGAGTATTTTGATAGTTAACGAAAAACCATCAAAGTAATTGCTTCTTTGAGGTATTCATCATATTAAAACCATTTCTTAAAAACTAGTTAGATTTTTCCCATATAATTAAATTTTAGATTGTTGATTCTATTTTTTTTATTATTAATTCTATCTAATGAAGCAAAACGGGGGCTCAGCTTATAAAAACTCTTGTAAAAAAGTAATAATTCTCCATATGCATCCAAAATATTTGGTATTTACCACTGTATTAGAAGTGCCCAAACAAAACAACAATGTACTATAGTAGAAGGTTAGTTGAATAAGATATGTACCATGTGGTATGCAAAACCATCTAAGAGAATTGAAAATAGTGTAAACGGGGTTCATATTATTGGCAATAGGCGTCAGCCACACAACATGAGTTTTTAGAATGAATTTTGAAGCTGAAAGTTACAAAACTTGACTCAGAAGTCAATGCACAAGAACCAACTGATACTAGTAATTTCTCCTAACGTATATCCACAGCAAACATTATGAACTCTGAGAAAAAAATGAGTTATCAACAATTCAATGTACACGGAAAGAAAGAATATGGCATCAAGATTTGCCACTTAGAAAATTCATGAATTTTCCTCCCTTAACTCAACCTAAACTTCAGATTGGGTGGTCTTCCACATGCTTTACTTCATCCTCAGCTGAATTTGAAGTTTCTAATGTATCTTCCTCTCCACGAGTTGGGAATTTGTTTTCCCACAGCTTACCAGACTTCCCAAGCGAGAGAATCAGATCAAGTTGTTTTTCCTGTTGTTCCTGCACGAATGTACGGATACAATCAAGTCAAATTTGATGGTTTCTTCGACTCTTTTTTCATCCCGGACCATCAAGAAATAAAACATTTGCAAGAATACTTTAGCAAGCAAAATGGCCACAAAATATATTAAGAGAGCCACATTACATATATAACAACACTACTACGAGTAATTGAATACACTGGCAGCGTAAGCTAAACAATAACTGTATTAAATCACTACGAATTTCATTCAGTTTTTTATACTATGAGATGTGCAGAGGTTAAATAACCTGTTTTGGAGGGATGATTACCTGCATTGCGAGTAAAACTTTTTGAATTTCACGAAGCTCCTTCTCCAATATTTCAGATTGCATTGCTAGAGCTCTTGTAACCTCAGAGTTCTTTTGTGCTAGAGCCGCAGACTTCAGGAAACACAGAAAGAATTAGAACTTCATTATATGTATAAGCAGGTTTTTTATACATTACTATGCTAATAAGTATCATTCAGTCACTCAAATAAAATGAGAGCAAATAAACCGTGCAGATTGTGAGTATTTCTATGACTAATTAGCACAATTTACTTCTTTTTTTTTTAAGAATATACATACATTTACTTACTTCTCACTTCTTTAACCAAATAAATATGCCATATTACTTATACTAGTACTTAAGAAGGAGTTGTGTTATTTATAGCTGAAATCAAAAGATAAAATTTTACCAATGCGATGTGACACAAGTTGTACAATTTTATCTCTAACTTTATTCGTTTGAGAAAATATACGTTGAGAAAAGTCGACTATTTAAGTAAATCTCATTATCACAAATGATTGATCTATGTCTACAATTATGCCAAATGGTATCTTTGTTTGCAAAAAAAAAACAGAGAAAATTTGTGAAAAATAATATACTATATCTAAAAACTTTACAAATAATAGTGGTCCAAATCCAAAGCTTTTTTATACTCCACCAGTTCACACTTTTTTAAATTTCCCATTTTGCACTTTAAACTTTTTTTTTTCTTCCAATTTTCTTATTCTTCACCCTGATTTCTCAATTTATTGAAACTCACAATTTTTTCAAAAATAAAAATAGTCAAATTTTAAGTTTCATAAATTCTAAAAAAAAAACTAAAATTTAGTTTTTGCAGTTTGAAAAATTTGAGTTAGGACCAAAAAATATGAGAAGATAAGCATGCAATCTTTTTACATCAACAATGCATAGTTTTTTCTTCAAAAAAAAATATTAGTTGATTCAGTTAAACAAAATTCATGCTAAATTCTTTCACTTTTAATTAATTTCTCCAATTATACGTAGCAAATAAAATATTTAGTAAATAATCACCAAAATCAAAAGTCGTAACTTATAATATTCATATTTCAATGAATGATCCCAAAAAAAAAATCAATGAATGTGTAAATCAAATTACAGCATTACCATAGCTTGACTTTCACATGAACCCAAGAAGAAGAGAAAGATTATTACCTGAGGGATGCGATCCTTCAAAGTGTAGCGATTACCACGAATCCTTTTCCCCAATTTCTCAGCATGTCTCGATAAAACCCTAATAACTCTCACATGGCTCCTCAATTCTTTCTCCAATTTCTCAATCCTTTCCACCAATCCGCCTTTCATATTCTCTCTGCCGATTCTTCTCCATTGCCGCGTTCGAATCCACGCACCAACTACAACACCAGTCACCAGGGTCAAAACGCCCCACACAACACTAGTACCACTCACATTCAACAACCAATTCTTTGATCCATTTCCCGCCAAAACTACCGATACAATCGCCGATGAAATCAAGCACGATAGTTCCATCGCTGAAAGAAGAGAGTCGAAATTGAGATTGCTGACGACAACACGTTTCTGCATATTACCTTTGGATTCGATGGCTTTGAGATGAAACGGGTGGATATTTCGTGTTGTGAAGGATCTGAAGCGGTGAAGTCGGAAGGAGTTGAGGTTCGGAGTTTGGTTTGGAGTTGGAAAGAAAGTGATGGTGAAGGAGAGAGGATGTGGGAGGAGGCGGTGAGAAGATAGCGTCATTGTTGAAAACCGTTTTCTTTATGATTTGAGTGGAAAGTGAGAGTGTAGCATTGTGGTAGTTTTGAGTATTTCTTGGTGTTTTGGGTAGCAGGAAGAAGCAATGGCGATGAAAAATATGATGACTTAACATACAAACAATGGCTCGTTGACCGCTTTGAAACAATGCTGGAATAGTTTGGTTAAATGGAAAAAGGAGAGATACACAAATTGGCCTTAATGATATGATATTACGGCATTATAAGTAAAAATAACTTTCTTCAAAAAAAGTAGAAATAACTAAATACACATTTGTTAAAAATGTTAGTCAATCGTAAAAAAGTAGTTAATTCAAAACGGTAAAATAATTATACGTTAGAAGCAACTATTTCTCTTTATTTATTATTTATAGTAGGAGTTTCAAGAGAAATGAGTGAAATCTCATTGAGGTCATGTGGTGATTGTTTACAGAGGGGTGATGTGCATTGCATTATGTGGACTCTTGTAGTGTACTCCATTCTTGATTCGTATTGGCCCAATTCAAAACAATGTGTAAAACAAAAAATAACATGCACTCCAATACTTTATACATTTAAGGTAGGAGCAGTTTACAAAAATGACATGTATTGAAAAAAAAAATGTTTGAGTAATAAATTTTGTTTGAAAAATATATAAGTATAACTATTACTAAATTACACTTTAAGCATAAAATATTGGTTTTCATATTCAAAGACAATTGATACTATTAATTAAAGGTATAGTTGAAATAAGGGTAATGAATGCATTTATATATTTAAGGAAAAAAAAACGTTTTTGTTATTAATATTATAAGGGTTTTTCTATCATGTGTAAATTTGCACATGATAAGAAATTTAAAGTAGTAAATTTACATTGGAACTTGTACATTTTGTATTTCGTATGTAACTTTTCAATAAATAATTGTTGTTTTCAGTAAAAACTTACTAATTTTAGTTAACTAAACATGTGCAATATTGCACATGTTAGACAAACCCGTATTATAATTATGAATAGATGGGTATAAACTTTTGTATTTAAAAAGTATTCATCGTTTTATATGGTTTAAAGAATGTGATGTAAGAAGAGAATGAGATAATGACTTAATAAGATGTAGCCATCGTGTGGGTGTTGCGCTTGCCTCATTGTCACACCGCCTCAACCCTCTAAAGGTGTGGTCATTGATGGTGTTTCTGGTTTGTGCTTTTACATGCCTATTCCTTTCTCCATTTTTCATCGTTGTTGGGATCTTGGAGAGTTGAGCTGATATGTGATCATTTAGAGATAGTTCACCACCACTTCTACAATGGTTATGGGCATGGTTATGTTTGCCTCGCTGTAGTGCTTAACGGTGATAACAATTTGTGACCTCCTTCAATGTCATCTTACTTCGTTGGATGTTTAAGATATGGTTTTCTAGTTTAGGTTACCCTTAACTCTCAAACTTCTCATGCCTTTGGTTCGTTGATGTTGTCGGTGTGTATGGTTCGTGTTCCTTCTATTTAATTCTCTAATTGTGTTCTATATGTTGAGATTTACAGATTTCAAGGTAAAATTAATCAAAGTCGAGTTCATAAATTATTCACAAATTTAAGGATAGTTAACACAAAAGCGTGTAGAAAAAATTTATACGACACAAACATGTCATGTTTTTACCAGGACTAAAAATGAAACTTGTTTATTTACATGGATCAAAAACTTATTTAACTTTATTTTTTTGGCATTTAACCTTATTTTTAACTATCCTACGAACAAGCATTTGTTAAGAAGATCTTTTTTTCCTACAAATAAAGATCTTCATTAACCCACTTAAGTTAATATAGTGATATATTGCTCGGAACCTTTAACTTTGCTCCTTTTAAAGTCTTTTGAATTTTATGATGTCAATTTTGATGGGCTAATTCATATAAAATTTTAGAGAGTTTTACCAATTCAGGACATTAAAAAATAGAATAATTGATAACTTTCATAAAGAAATAAAATTACTTTTTAATATTTCAATATATTAAATATAAAAACTTTAAGATAAAAATATATTAAATATATTAAACTTTTTATTTAAATTTCTTATCAAGATTCTTACATTTCTCAATTTTAAAGGAGTGGCAGTGGGATGGGTCCGAGTTAAAAACAAGGGAAAATGTTAACAAGTGTCCTAAAAATATTGTTTAAATATCCAAAAGTAGCAACTTTTGTATTGAAAATCGTAACGTTATGACTTTAATAAGTGTTTGCCTTATATTTTGAAGACATAATTTCTTTTTATGGGTTCGTTAAACAATGTCCTTAGACCAAGTGTAATGGCAGTGTTGAAAGCATGATTCAACACTTGGTCCCTTTCCAATGGAGTGTTGAAATTGGGCATAATATGATGTGGAGGATAGAGGAGTTGAATGAGTTCAACATAGTTGAAACCTACAACACAACAGAGGGACACGTCACCCATTTACATTTGCCAAAACTGGAGCATGCGGCACACTCGCCGACAGGAAGAGTGGAGCTGCAGGCGGATGAGAGAGAAGAATGTTGAGTGGATAATAAATGACACTTGGCTGATTCCGATTGGCTGTTTGGATTTTTCTCATTTTAATAATTTGAACTCAATTATTTCATTGTAAATTATTTTTTTTTTAAATTTTTTTTATACCAAAATTTATGATTTTTTTTGTCTATAAATAGAGATTTAGTTCATTTGATTAGGACACAGAAAAAAAAATCAAGTTTTTCACTATCTTAATCTTATTTTTATCTTTCTATTAGCTTTTTTTTAAAGTTTTAAACTTCTTTTTAGTGAAATGGAACCCCATTTTAAGTTACGAAAATAAAAATAAATTTATTTTTATAAAAACCTAAAAAATAAATTGTTAAGTGTTTATTATTTTAATTTAATTATAATCAATAATTGTAATTTTATGTAATTATAAAAACAAAACTATAAAATAAAATAAGAATATAAAATAAAAAGTGGTGGAGTAGAGTGCTGAATGAAAAACCGTTGAAGATAATATTTATTGAATGAGTGTTGAATTATTAGGTGAAAGAGAGAAAAAACAATTTAGAGTGTGAGAATTAAAAAAGTGGATGTTAAAGATTTTTAGTATTATAAATAATCTTAGAACATACTAAAAAAAAAACTAATCTATTGTTTATTTCCGCCGGTTTCAACTTTGAACCTTCTCGGGACGCCACCAACCAATAATCCCCCGCAACCTGTCAGAAATCACTTTTTGACATTAACAAACACCTCTCCACTTTTCAAACCAAATTCAAACCCGCTAATTAAACTAATCAATTAACCCCCATTCCACATTCAAAATCGAAAACCAAGAAATCGAAAGCAAGAAAAAAAAAAAAAAAAGCATCACAGATTTCTTCAATGGCGAGTGCAGGTTACGGTGATGCAAACCAGAAGATAGACTACGTCTTCAAGGTCGTTCTAATCGGTGATTCTGCAGTCGGAAAGTCTCAGATACTAGCTCGGTTTGCAAGAAACGACTTCAGCATGGACTCAAAAGCTACAATCGGTGTTGAGTTTCAAACTCGTACTTTGGTTATTCAACATAAGAGTGTTAAGGCTCAGATCTGGGACACTGCTGGCCAAGAACGGTTCTCTTCTTTCTCTGCACTTCTTTGTTTTGCTATGCTTTTCGTTTTTTCTAGATCTTGTTTTTTTTCTTTGTTTTTGATTTTAGATTTACTTGTTGAGTTCAATGTTGTAGAGATCTAGTTTCATGTTAGTTGTGAAGTTTATTTATCTGAAGCTAAGTTCAATTTTATTGTTTTGAACTTTAGAGATCAATTTTTTTGAGCAATAAAGCTCAACACAAAAAAAATGAGCTCAACACCAATTTTTTTTATTTTTTATTGAGCAATAACATTGAGCTCAGTCCTCGAGTCAACATCAGTCAAACTAATTCAAGGACACATCAAATGCATTTGACCATTCTTGAATTTGTTTGACGCATCCTTGAAGTAGTTTGACTGACGTTGACTCGAGGTCTGAGCTCAACTTAAATGTCATTGCTGTAATTGATCTTGTTGTTTATTGTTTTTGCCTAGGGTTTCTTTGGGATGAGTTTGAGTGTGTATGAGCAAGGTGTGATTGACGCAAGATTTAAGTATGAAAAGGAATAAGAGACTAGTTCTCAAATTAGTATGTGAATTAACCCATTTGGGGTTGGTCTAATGGTTGGCTTGAGTTATTGGATTGGATACCGAGTTTTTAAAAAAAAAAATTAGTATGTGAATGGAATTGAAATCTAGTTAGCAGGTTTACGAAACTTACGAGGCGATAAAGAATAGTCTATATAAATGAAATTTATCACAAGTAGAAATGTTACAGTTTGCATGCTCTTTTATCGGCATATTTGAACTTCAGTATGCTAATAGTGGTTTGATAACAATAACTTAGTATAAACCTTAGCAGTGATTCCTTTGAACTTATGTTAAAATAATCAGGTTTCAAATCAAAATATGGTTTACTCTTGTCCTCATTTATGTCGAATGCATACTTCCCGACTTAACTCAGGTGACATATATTGACTGATTCCAATTGGCCAAATCTGTGAACTTATATAACGAGAGATGCTGTGCCACATTCCAATTCTAAATTTGATGTAATTGCCATGTTAGAAATGCTACTACCAGCATACTCATGTATATGAACAATCATTAAAAGTGTGTTATTGCTAGAATTTCTCTTGCAATATACGTGGACTGCAACTTTATGTTTTGCATTTACTTGATGGACACCGGTGTGGTTGGATTTCATATGTCACAAGGATTAAAACTGATAATTTATAGAGCAGTTAGGAAGACATTGATAGGAAATGGATTTGGAAGTTGGGAGCAAATAGGAAGAGAAACACAAATTTTATGGAGTGATCCTAGTCCTACTCTGTAGTCTGTATCGCTGAATTGATATGATGTAGTTGTAAAGAGAAGAAGGAATCTAAAATGTATGTTGCTTAAACAGAGCTGGGTCAGAAAGTAAGAAGAACGGGAAGAGAAAGCAATGTGTTTATTTAGTATAACTCCTCCCAATAGCTAAGAGTTGGTGAGATTTCAGGGTCATGGGTGTGTAAAATGAGTGTCTCTTTCACAGCCCATGAAGAAATGATTTGGTTCCTCAAAGTGAGTAATCAGTAAAGTGAGAAAATCAATGGTTGATATATTTTAACCACCCATGATTTATCATGCATGTGCAATATAATATTGACCAAATATTTATTTATCAACGATTGATATTACTCACTTTACTCTCTACAGTGAGTTGCTCACATTAGAGGACTCTGGTCGAGCAATAAATTAGAGTCTTGCCTTACCCTCGAAACCCAACTACCGCAAAACTGAATCTCCTATTGTTCTCTCCACACATCTTTATAACCTACCTCTGCCAATCCTGTGAGAGTGCTATTTAGTCTGCTACTAACTAGTAGTAACCGTTAACTAACTCTAACTCCCTTAAGTAATAGAGATTTGCCCATATGGCCAAACACACACCCATTTTCTATTTGGCTGTGTGCTAACAGACATTGGGAACACATTTTTTTCTCAATTATTACTTAGATATCATCATTGTCCAATATCTATTGGATTGAGCTTTTAAAATAATTGCATGAGTTGTACACTAAGGATTCTGTGATACTAGCATAACAATGTTGTAGCATTACTCTAATTGTTTTTTCAGTATGCTAGTATCATAGAATCTTGTGTACAACTCTTGCACCTTGTCAATATGTACAAAAGGTTCACACTTGTGTATATTGCAGCACATTTAATTTGAAAATTACCACTCTTTGAAATAAAAATCATCACTCTCTATATCAATTCAGTTCAATCCTTTAAAAACTTGTTATGATAAGTATTTTCGAATCAGCAATTTTGGCTGATTATTTTTCTGTCTGGGGAAAGTTGATTTAGTCTTAAAGTCATTTGCCCATGTTTTTTTTACTCAACCAATGTTCTTCAATCTGCTGAGTTTTGTACAATTTTTTCTACGGTTTATTCGTAACTTTATATCAAGTATACTTCCGATCATTTCATCACGGCACCAATATTTAAATTACAAGTACATCAAATGTTGATTGCAGTTTTGTCTGATATTTATAAATGGTTCATTCTCTACAGATATAGAGCAGTTACAAGTGCTTACTACAGGGGCGCTGTTGGAGCAATGTTGGTTTATGACATTACCAAACGTCCGAGCTTCGATCACATACCTAGATGGTTAGAAGAACTGCGCAACCATGCTGACAAGAATATAGTCATCATTCTTATAGGAAACAAAAGTGATCTTGAGGAGCAGCGTGCAGTACCCACAGAGGATGCAAAAGAATTTGCTGAGAAAGAAGGCTTATTTTTCTTAGAGACCTCTGCGCTGCAAGCAACTAATGTTGAGACGGCCTTCATGACTGTTTTGACAGAAATATTTAACATTGTCAACAAGAAGAACCTGGCTGCTGATGAGAATCAGGGAAATGGCAACTCAGCACCTCTGTCCGGCAAGAAGATTATTGTTCCTGGTCCTGCACAAGAAATCCCTAAGAAGAGCATGTGTTGTCAGTAATCCGGAGTTCATTTATAAAATGTTTAATTTACTAGATTCCATGGTTCTATGTTCGTGTGACCAAGTTTTGATGGTTTGGCCATTTCCAGTGTATATTTACATCTTTCAAAATTTATGCTTGACTTGTTGATTTAAGACCTGCAGATGGAGCCGGAGGTAATTACAAATTGCTTGTTACAAGCGCTACTAATTTCATAGGTAGCCTGCTTGGAATTGGAACATTGTTGATTGTAAAATACTTTGTCATACCAGATAGCCTAATATAGAGGTTGATTACTGCTATGGTGTGGCTCTATACACCCCTATCTATATTGCATGGCGGAACTTGCAAAATATGGTTCATTGAAGTTCCAGATTAAAGTCAATTTTAAGAAAACTTGCTAGATTTATCGCACAAGGCAAAATAGGATTGCCTAAATAATGTTAATTAGTAATTCTTCTATCTTGTGGTATATTATATCCTATATCAACTTACACTGAAGAGTAATATTAACATTGTGTTCCTTTTAATTAATATATTACTAATACTTTGTGATTTTTATTTAAAATAATTTAGTTTTATTGTTAAAAGTGTGGAGAACATAGAAGTCATGTTTACCACGCACAACAATTAAACTCTTAAGTTTCTAGCTTTTGAAATGATATTGGCCTTGGACACAAAATTCCCAATATATACGTGGAACCAAACACGCTGCAAAATTGGGACGTATATGCTCACAACAGGCATTTTAAAGCTTCGTTTAGCTTCTTTCAAAAAAAAAAAAGAAAAGCTTCGTTTAGCTAATGTCGAATCCATTATATCACTGGTGACAGAGATACAGCTTAGACGATAAACGTTAAGTGTATGGTTGAAGTGGGATCAAGATTTGCTCCTTTTAAATTTTGACGACATTCGTAACTTTGTCTCTAACTATTTCTTTTTTGAAGGATGCCTCTAACTATTTTTTTTTTTTTTTAGGGAACATCCAACTATTTTTTAATCAATTATCTTCATTCATTTAAATAATTTATTTTAATCATTCAATAATCTTCTAAATATACTAAAATCACTAAATAATAAAAGTAATCCATTTTTGGCTGGCTTGACTAGAAGAGAAATCATCTCTCATGTTCAAGCAATGTTGATGAACTTCCCTAACACTATATACGGTGAGAGTTCTTCATAGATTTCTTATATAAATTTGGTAAAAGTTACATATATCAAAAAATTCTTATAAGAGAGTTCAATCATATTAAAGTATTACTTTATCCATCTCAAAATGATTGATGTATTTATAAAAAAAAATATTTCAAAATGAATATCAATTGTGCCCTCTATTTATAAAATTATTTCAAAATGATTGATACATTTAGTCCAATACTTGATAAAGTTATAACATTCTCTTTCTTTTTATTCATAATTTTCCTTAATACATGTAAAATAAGAAAATATGTCACTAATTGTGAAAAAAATAGAGTATTTTGCTGCAACATTAGAAAGTGAAATACAAGAGAGAAGATGGGATATTGAGTAGAGAGTTGATAATTGTTTTTTAATTTGTTTTTGCAATAGCAAAATTTGCATTAAAAAACTATTTACCGCACAAGGTGTGCTGCAAATAGAGAAATACAAGAGGAAAATTGTTGTATATACATGTTGTTAGGCTGAGAAACACATGTAAAAGACGAAAATGTCCCTCGACAGTTAACTGCCGAATTATGAAACCGGCTGCAGTTAACTACCGAGGAAAACTTCGGCAGTAAACTATTGAGGAAAACTGAAAACTTCGGCAGTTAACTGTCGAGGAAACCTCAACCTTTTTTTTTTTGGACAAAAACCACAAATTATCATTAATAATATTTATTGATTTTGAATGTTTCAATCATTATTTTGTACGTTTCAAACAATTGCAGTATTATCTTAATAAGAATATCATTTAAATCTTGACAAAAAAAGAGAGCATTTAAGTCCTCAAAAAACATTTCAATGACGGTAAAAATTAAGCATTTGAATATAGTTTTGCAAATTATTTAAATACAAAAAAATCATTGTGCACAATTATTTTTTTTATTTAAGTAATGTCAAAACAATATTCAAAATCAATAAATATTAATAGTGACAATTTATGGTTTTTGTCAAAAAAAAAACAGGTTTGAGTTTTCTCGGTAGTTAACTACCGAAGTTTTCCTCGACAGTTAACTGCAGAAGTTTCATCGGCAACTACCGAAGGATATTTTTCGTCTTTTACATGTGTTTTTCAGCCATATCAAATATGTGAAAAGCAATTCTCATACAAGAGTCGCCGCCAACCTTATAATGAATAGAGAAATACAACCCGAAAACCAAACAATCAAGAAACAATTAACCCGGATTTGATAGTTCCAAACACCGGTGAGAATGAGTACAATATCGATGAAATTAAAATATGAAACTTTTTACATGAGATTTTAACCCACCCAAGACAAATGCTTCATATCCTCAAAGCTCGTATTATTCCTTCCTTTTCAAATAGCCCAAGTAGTTTCCAACTAAATAGGGTACAACCTTTAAGGGAAGACAAAATTGTAGAAAAACAAACCATCAAATTGATGAGTATGAGATAGTATCTCGTTTGGTTAGTCATGATAATTTTCTAACCAAGATAGTACATCGAACCAATTTTTTTTTTAATAGGTACATTCAAAAATAAATTATTAAGTGACTCCGATACTTTACACAATCTTTCACACATTAATGATGATCATCATTTAAAATACATGCTTGTGTAAATTCCCCTTTGTGGTAACATGTTATTAGAAAAAGTCAAGCAAAGCAAAGAGACCTTCCATTCAATGGAACAAATTTATTCCACACAATTTCAAATTCTTGGACAATATCACCACATGCAATTCCCTCACTTCTTAGCAATGTATATGCTTCTTTGACCAAGTAAGAATCACCACGAGCATTATAGGAAGAAACATCACCAATAGTATCATGTAAGAAAATGTTAACCAACAAAGACCTACACCCCTCAACTAGTCCCGCTTCCCAAATGAATAAACTCCTCCTCCAACTCCCCCCCTCACAACCCTCTCAAGCACCCCCACACCGCATATCCACAACAAACACCTCTTTATTAACCGACAAGTATGGAGCACGTCTCTTAACACACCATCCCCAATCCAAGTATTATGTCAGAAAGAAGTATTACAATCATCTCCTACCACCTTACTTAGCTTATGAACAAAAAAGCCGGCCCCCCCAACCACCATCTGAATATTCCAGCAAGTGCTTCTCTCCTTGTCCCTTGCACCATTATACTAAGATCACACCCATATGCCATAATCCTCTTGTATATGCTCTCGGCCTTCTTGTAAAAAAATATTGCGCAAGTGCTACACAGTCACGTTGAAGAGCAAAGCAAAAAGCAACCAATATCACTTTCAAAAACAAGAGTCAAACAAGATGGAATAAGACATAAACTTATAGTATCAAGACAATGCAAAGTAAAAAATAATAAATTTAACCAAATAAATCTTAATACAATAATCCAGAAATGGTTATGTACAAAAGGAGTTATCTAAAGTCCACATATACTACAAACAGATTTAACTTGACCAGTCTTCCTCAATGTTATACAAAGGTAATATAGATTGAGTTTGAGTTTAGTAATAGTGACATGTTTCTCTTTTCTTCAGTTTAGGTCGACTGATAAACGGTGTGGTTGAGTAAAAACAAATGACTCATATACATCCAATCTAAACATAATTTTATGCATTTTTTTTTTATTTGGGTTGATTTGATTTACGATTTACTACTATTAGGTTGGTTTAGTTTTAAACACACCTAAATAATAAATAGCATTTAAACTAAGTACAAAGAAAGGAAAAAAGAAATAAGGGTGGTTGCTTTTATGATATTATTACTAGCGTTTAGAAGGATACATGCATGTTTGTCCATTCTTTTTATTGTGCTAATACGTATAAATTATAAATAGTAGTTTTCGAAAATTTTGATTTGATTCAAATTATACGTATAAATATTTTGCAGTTTTATATTGTAACAAACTATACTTATCTTGTTAAGAAAACAAACTATACCTATTTTTTTTTTTTAATGACGCTGACAAAATAACAAATATAATATAAATTTTTAAATTTTTATTATAAAAAATAAAACATTTTTATACAAATTTGTTTAGGGGTATAATTGGAAGTGTAAAAGTCCACCCAAAACTATATATTTTCTTTATTCGTACTAGAATTTAAGACGGACGTCTCCGTCTGTTTGCTCGCTAATTGCGCTAATCCGTATAAATTATGAACGATCGTTTTTGAAATTTTAATTAAATTATAGTTATAGATAATATATATTTTGTATTTTCATACTGTAACAAATATAATAACTTTTAAAAAAATATAATAAATATAATATAAATTCTTATCTTTTTGAATAACATCAACAAACAATATTTTGATGGTCAAATTTCCTTAAGAGTATAATTGGAAGGACAAAAACCGGTCTACTTTATTTATATATAATATTTATCTATATCTATACATATGTAAAGAAAATAGCTCATTTGGGTGTTTTGGGCTGACTTTTTCTTCTTCCAAGATTACTCTCAACTTTCAATGCAAATAACACATATAACAAATAGATAAAAAATAATTTCAAATATTAAAACAAAATGTAACAAAACATATATGTCTGATTTTTTTTCCTTATCATTTAAAAAAGATAATGGATGAGAGTGAATTCAAATATTCAAACACTATTCTTTGTTACCACACAAAATATACCCTGCAACAAATATGATATGAGTATATGCCCTGTTTTTTTTCCTTAATCCTTGAAAAAGTGTAACAAACTAGATTAAGTATATGTCACTGTAAATATAATCAATTGATATGAGTATATGCCCTGTTTTTTTCCTTAATCCTTGAAAAAATGCAACAGACTAGATTAAGTATATGTCACTGTAAATATAATCAATAAAAAATGATCGTTTTTTTTAAAGGCTAAATTCTAAATTATTAACCCACCTAAACTGGCACCGAAGAAAATCGAACCTGAGACCTTGGGAAGGAACACACTCTCAAGTCTCAAGTCAATACCATCAGGCTAACCCAAGTGGGTTTTTATTTTGTTTTATTTTGTTTATTAGCTTCATTTGGTGTTATTTAGTTTTCTATAGTTTTTTGTTTTTTTAATAAAGTTTTCTATACGTTTTGTTATTTGCTGATTGATTTTTTTTATTTTTATTTTTTATTATATACTGACAAACGAAAATACAAAAAGTTGATAAATAATTTGATCACATACTTTAACAATAATTTGTAAGATAAATCGATCTATAAATAATTTCAATCAATATTTAAAAATTTAAAACTTGTAATCAAAATTATAGAAACAAAAATAATAAAATATACACACGTTAGCGCAGTAAAAAGAGAGACATTTGCATATGTCTTTCTATTATATATAGTACATATTTATTGTATAGATACAAAAGAAGAAAGGAGTAATCGAAAAACCCTGAACCCTATAACCTTCCCTCCGTCATGTCTGATATTCCGTCGGAATTGTTCACCGAAATCCTCTCCCGCTTACCGGTGCAATCCCTCCTCCGATTTCGATCAACTTCAAAATCACTTAAATCCTTAATCGATTCTCACAACTTCACTAACCTTCACCTCAAAAACTCCCTCAATTTCAACCTCATCCTTCGCCACAACTGCAAACTCTACCAACTCGATTTCCCTAACCTAACCACCGCAGTTCGAATCAAATATCCTCTGAGGGGTACCGTCCATCTCCTTGGTTCATGTAATGGCCTCCTATGCATCTCTAACGGCAGTGATATCGCTTTCTGGAACCCTAACACCCGTAATCATCACTCCATCCCTCACATAATCCCTTACAGCAACGGCTGCGGCTCCGCTTTCTATCAATTTGCTGACGATTACAAACTTCTCAGAATCTCTCGTCGTTTAGTAATCAATTTTCTACAGCCGCCCCCTTGGCCGCACACTATCGTTACAAAAGTGACACTCTTCAGCTTCAAAACTAATTCATGGACATTACTTCCGGAAATACCGTACGATTTTTTGTCATCTGAAACCGTGAGGGTTCGCGTTGAGAATTTTTTTCATTGGGTAATGACTGGGAATCTTGGTAAGCGAATCCTCGCGTTTAACATAACACAAGATATTTTCAATGAGGTTCCTCTTCCTGATTTTGAAGAAGCTACATGCGAGATTAATTATGTTTCGGTTTTGGGAAAATGTCTTTGTATGACTGTGAGTTGTAATGGAACTAATACGTTTGATGTTTGGGTGATGAAAGAATATGGATACAGAGATAGTTGGTGTAAATTGTTTACTTTTGTAGGTGAATGGTGTTTCAATTCACCTTTAATGTCTTTGATGCCTTTATGTTATTCCAGTGATAGAAGTAAAGTTCTGTTGGAAGTAGAATTTAGGGGTGATTTCATGAGTGATCCTAAGAAGAAGCTTAAGAAGAAGCTGTTTTGGTATAATCTCAAAAGTTATAAAGTTACCTATGTTACAGGAATTCCTAATTTCAATGAAGCTATGATTTATGTTGGAAGCCTTCTACCACCTTCCTTGCCTATTGATAACATCGCCAGTTGAAATACAAAAATAAAACCAAGAGAAGGTACTTG
>Ga0099826_10000214_pt1 | contig 25131 bp, 12 predicted proteins | sample Mtrugardesep15_FD_76830 | JGI IMG/M metagenome (GOLD analysis project Ga0099826, IMG submission 76830) | Root nodule microbial communities of legume samples collected from California, USA - M. trunc garden sep15 | ecosystem: Host-associated > Plants > Roots > Nodule | place: USA: California... | reverse complement strand
CCAATTTGGTATTGTTGGGTGTCCCAAGAAACTTCCTAGACCCTACTTTTCTTGCAGGACATTGCAGTCACTCTTTCTTAGTTCCCTCAAGTGAAAGAGTAATATTCAAGGAACTATTATTTGTCAAGTGTACAAGCATCCCATGAAGAAGTCTGTGGTGCATAAGCCATGAATGATTAAGGTAAATTGAGTTTTGTGTGTTACTTCCAAGTTTGTCTCTTATTGAGTTTCAAATAAAAAACAAAACAAAATCAACCCTGTTTGTATTTACCTAGTATGTGAAGACTTAGATTCATTGACCTATAAAAAGCCATCCTGACTCGCATAATCACATTCACAGATCGAACGAGATAATGCAATAATGAAAGTTTTCTAAGTGCGTATAGTAAGATACATCTATTAGTACAGTATAAAATATGCAAATAAAATTACATAATGAAATTCAATCATACAAATCCTCTTAAACCAATTATTTCTACCATGCATTCATCCATACTAAAATCTCAAAGGATTGAAATACAAACTTACAAGATGCTAATGTTCAACTTATAGTTTGTATAATCTCACAACAAATGTATGCAGTCAACCCTAAAATGTTTCATACCTTATGCAAAGTTTATTGATATCACTGTAACTGCTCCATTGGTTTTTCTTTCTTAACACCCAAGAATGGTTTGAACATCAAAAGTACTCCAAGTCCTTCAATAACATTCAGGGAAAAGAAGACAATATGGGTGCCTACAGTTAAATTTAAAATAGTGAACTTCCAATAATATAGCGACTAAAAGAAACCATATCCTTATTTGTATAGAAACTCTGAATCATTTATTTATCCTACCACCATTGAAGAGTTTAGAACAAGAATTCAAACTCGTCGTTCTTAAGTTTTTTAAAACAAAAGGGCCAGTTATGTTCTTTCCTATTAAGCAAAGAATAAAAACAAATTAAGCAAAAAGTTGACAGTTAGATTAAGCTGAGTGTCATACCTGGGAGGAAATAAGCATTTAACCGCTTTTGTGACCATGCTAATCTGCATGAATCAAAAGCAGAATAAGAAAATGGATATAATTTTCAATATATCATTTTCAGTCCGACAGTATCACAAGCACAAACATGTGATACTTTGAAAAACTTGAATACATAGATGACAGGACTATGTCATAGAAAAAAACTTGGCACGAAATTTCAGACACAAATGAATTAAGATTTATTTATCTATATGACAGTGATGTATAAAACATGTACAAATGCAATTTCTTTCAGCAAGGATCATTTAAAATATGAATCCCCTATAAATCCAATCAATTCTAAGGTGTTAACAATGGCTCATAGGTTAGAGAAGCGAAATAAATCAAAGGGAAACTCACAAAGCACCGCCTCCAGCAGGACCTATTGTTTTGAATGCTGACATAGTAGTCATTGCAATGCCATTAGCTGCCCCTCTTTGATGTTGTTCCTGTCATACCAAATCAACATGTTATATGTGCCACAATTCCATAAAAAGAAAAATATGATCTCAATTTTCGTAACGAAATAACAGCCAATGGAAGGGAACTTTTTACCACTGCTCTATTTTGCAGAAGGAATAAACCTGTTGAAATTGTTTCCTAAGTCCAACAAAAGTACTACAGTTAGGCCATATAAAGAGAGAGGTGCACCCTCAATATCGCTCGTGAATCATAATTGACTATATAATGAGAGATCTGCACTTACACCCATAAGAAACTTAAGAATGGAAGCAATATTTATCACAAGGTATAGGGTGGAGCCAGACAGCAATGCCATGAAGGGGTAACTTTGCAAGAGGGGTATGGATAATACCTACATGTTTCAAATAAACAAACAATAAAATTCCGAATTATCATAATTGGCTAATTGGCATATACGGTGAAAGCTAACCCCGGCAATGCGAGCAAGGTTAACAGGACCACAGACTTTTTGCATTGATGGGTACAGGGAAAGCTGGTATATTACAATACCAATACCTGAATGGTTTAGAAAAAGTCAATAATTAAGCAGCATACATATTAAGTAATAATCTGAATTTGCTCTAGTAAAAAATTGGCATGTCACTTCTGCTAATAAATTGGAGTTGTTAGATTAAGATCATACAACTTACATTCCAATGCCAGCAAATCAAATTCAAAACACTTTTTTTTGCTGCGAAAAAGCTAAAATAATATTTATTGCAGCATGTTGCCCAAAATTAATAAATATCTAAAGAATCATAGATTTGAAAAATGTACCTGATATTGCAAGAACATTGCCAACATCATTAGTTGTAAAGTTCAAACCGCCCAACCTTCGGGGACTGACAGCCCATAATGAGAAAACCTAGTTAAAGAGTAAAATGGTATTGTCATATACCACTTCGATGAAACACCAGTTTATAGAACACGACGATAAATGCATGAATAAATTAATATACGCAGCAGAGGGTCGGAACAGAAAAATCATGAAGTAGAATATTACCTCTTGATAAGTAATATCATGAAGAGAGAAGATGCAGTAAACAATAATAGATGACATGAGAGGCCAATTTAGAAATAGGTTTTCGTCTTTTTCAATCATCTTATCTTTCTTACTCTCACTGCTTCCAACTTCTGCAGCTTCCACACTGTCAGTGAACTCATTGCTGCCATTATGGAAGTGAAGTGTTTCCTGCAGTGATACGGGCGCACACATATACATGTATAGTCGCATGGCATGAAGAGGAAAAAATAAAAATATGGCTGAGGAAATTAAGATACATACCGGTAACCAAATGCAGGCAATTGCTACTACAAATGCAAAAACTGATATTACAAAGCAGGGCAAAAAATATGGAAACCTGCGAGGTGATTTATGATTTGAAAAATGAAACTCAGCACAAGAACAAATTATAAAAAAATTTAAAGAGTAATAAAAATCTACTTACTTATCCCAAAAGGAATCCTTTGGAAATAGATGTGGGTACTTCAGTGCTGGCTGTGGTACAAAATTTCACAAAGTATTAAAACAACAATAGACTGAAGGATTTTTGTTTAATATAGCAGAAGGTTCCAAAATTAATCTTTTCAATCTCCAATTTGAACCGAATTTCAAGCATTAGCTTTATGACCTGAGCCAGATAACCTCCTAATGCTGGACCAATGACTAAACCTACTCCCCAAGCTGCCACAACCTGAAATCAGATCACACGGAGCTATTATTTTCGACATGTGTTTCTAAGACACGATGTAGTAGACAAATGTTAGGGAGGCATACTGTTGAGAGGCCTAAAGCTTGATTTTCTTCTCTAAAAATTTCAGTTGCATAAGCCTGTTAATACAAGAGGTTGTAGCTTACATATATCAATGGAAGCTATAGTTATTTAGAATAATAACTTAGAACCATAAAATGAGACAAATTCCAACTTTTGACATCAAACTGCAAAGGTATAGAAAAACACCTTTACAGGTCCCAGCACACCATTTAAACTTCCAAGAAGAAATCTCATGCTGATAGCCATCCATAGATTTGTGCTAAGACCAAACAACGTGTTGAAAATGACACTGAAATCAAGCAAACAACATTGCTGTTACAGGACAACATATATTATATAGCTTGAAGGCCAAGGAAAGCATGAATTCATGTACTTACACTGTGATAACCCCTACAATTATAACTGGTTTTCTACCATAGCGATCAGATATTATACCCCACGGTACAGATGTCAAAGTTCTACCAAGCATGTATGAAGATCCTGCAACATTTTTACAGTCCTATTTGAATTAGTATAAATGAAGTTGAAGACATCAAAGAATTGAAGGCTGAAAAGAAATCTTACCCACATAACCAGCATAGGCACTTATATCTTCCTCTCTTTCTGCAATATTGAAATCCTCTACCTGAAAATAAATATAATTACTATATGTTTATCTTTCAAGTAACACAAATAGTTGAACTCAGAGGTGCAGACTTGCAGTATGAGAAAGATAGCAGTATATTCCAGTAAAAAAATTAAACTCACCATGAAATAAACGAAGGGAAAGAGTGAAGCTAGGGGCAACGCTGTACAATTTAAATGAAAAAAATATCAGAGGGAAGTATAGAAGTTGTTTCTATGATCATTAATGAACTTTAGATTTGTTGCAATAGCGTACAGTTGAAAAATACTAGTCTTCCAAATTTGGCCGAAAAGAATGAAAATCTTTCAAAAGATAACTGCTATATTACAGTCAGTTAAAATTTAGTATAGGGAAATGAAAAGCAAAGTTAGAGCACAATGAGTTTCTCAGAATACTTGCAAAAGTGAAAAATGTTGAATGCTTACTGCCACATAAAACCGCCATCCATATAAAAGAAAGATTTCGAAGTGAAACATCTGTTCCAAGCTCTTTGGCTTGATCAACCTTACAACCAGGGCAGTTCTCATAATACTTTTTCTTCAACAATGGTTGGTCTAATTTTTCTTCTTCCATTTTTGTTAGAAAACTTCACTTCTTGTTTCGCACAAGTACTACCACATGTAAATATGGAGGTGACCTTTATGTCAATTTGGTATTTGATCAAATCAAATTATCTATGGTATAGAGCTGTATCAATTATTGCATATTGCTAGATTGATGTTACCAGGTTAGTTGTGCAAAAGTAGGCCATACACTATTATCTACTCTAACCAATGTCCCCATTACAGTCTGACATTTATCTCAAAGAAGCAATGATGGTGAAAAATAGTGTTCATTTAAGATTAAAAGTTTAAAACTATTAAAACTCTCATTTTAGATTTGTCTATACAAAATTATTTTTCATTAGATTTATAAACAACAATGTCTTATATCTATCTAAATAAAGAAGATCACATGTCTTAAAATTTATTTTAAGTCTAACTTACAGTTAAAGATTATTAGATTGGCACTTTAAAATCAATCTTGTATATGTGTAGTTTGATAGTAATTGAAATCGCAAAAGATGTCCAAATTATCCCAACTATCATGTTACTATCATTTAAATAATTGAATTTATTTGATTGTCAATATTAATTAGGTAAAATACATCTTCCAATCTTTTTTAAGTTTGGCAAAAATATCATGGTAGTCTTTTTAAGTTTGTTAAATTTTAGATAAGTCATTTAGGTTTTTTTAAGTTTTAAATAAGTTTTTTAAATTGTTAGTTTAATGTACTTATTTGAAATTTAAATAGGTTCTTAAAAGAGTTATAAAGACATATTTAAAATATATAAAACTTAAAAAACTAATATAATATTTTTGTCAGGGTCAATAATATATTTGGCCTATTAATTATGAATCAAAAGTTAGTTGTTTGTAAGACTCTAGTTTGAACAAAGAGCATGGATGGAACCCATTTGGAAGCAACGTGACATGCGGGTTTCCTAACGTTTTTTTTTTAGGGAATTTCACAACAAAAATGAGATAATGGTTAATATCCAGCTTTTGTAAATAGTTCAAAAGATGCACAGTAAAAAATATAGTAAAAAATACTTGTTAATAGAAACCGAAAACAATTTTTTTTTTTGTGGTGATTCAAAACCTCGGACTTTGCGTATATTATATATTGTCATTACCAATTGAGCTAAACTCTCGAAGACAAAAAACCGAAAGCAATCTAAACACAGGGATATAAAGTTATAAAAATATAATTTTTTTAAGTTGAATACAATTTTTTAAGCTGATGACAAATTTTTAATATTTTAGTTTAATTTGATCAGTGACAATTTGATACTAAAAAAAATCATATTTAATGAATATGAATTTTTAAAATAAATATGAATATTTTTTTAGCGCACAAAAATTCATGTTTAATTCATGTTTTGTTAAAAAGTTTAAATTTTTTGGAAGAAATTCTTATTACATACTACACATTTCTTCAAATTTTCATTTAAAAATATAAAGACTACACATAAATTGACTTAAAAGTATGGATGAAAAGTAGTGATAGAAAACTTTTGGAGAACTTAAATGAATTTTTTTTTAAAGGCACTAAAACAAAAATTGATTTATTTATAGAGACAAAAACATAATTTATCCCATAAATATTTGTCTTACATAAATATTAAAGTACATGTGACACTATAAATTGCTAATAATCATTAATTATTTAATACACATCATCATGAATAATACACTTTATTTTTAAAAATGAATGAATCTTGTCCAAAAAAAATTAAAAATGAATAGTACACTTATTCACTCCTTAATTTGTTGATTGATGATCCACAATACACCTAGTTCAAAACAAATTGGAATTGATCATTTAAATTTTAAATAGCCATTCATTCTTGTTGATTGCTATTTCAAAATAATAAATATCATCAAATCATGTAATAATGTAATAATATATCATGTAATCGATTCAAACTATATGACAATAATTATTTACATCATTCATGTATCGACTCTCGATTTTTCTATGTGACAAAGGAAACTTTTTTTTTTAAAGAAAAAGAAACATTTTATTTACATGTAAGTCAATCCAATTATAACACGACACCTTTTAATTTGTAAGCCAATTAGATTTTAACATGTGTCAAGTTTTTTTCCTTTTGAGGGAACATGTGTCAACTTTTAACATATGGATAACTTGATAATTATTTTTAGATGTAAATAAGCTCTAGCCTTACATTATTGGTTGGTCCTTGAGGGTTGAGATTATTATGCAACATAAATGAAAGAGTTGATTATGTAAAAAAAATGTCAAAAATGACGAAATGAAAGGACAAGATGGGTAAGTGAGAAGGAAGTGGAAAAAATTGCACAAAGGAAGGGAGAGTGAGAAGGAAGTGGAAAAAATTGCACAAAGGAAGGAAGAGAATTCGGAGAAGAGTGAATAGAGGGAAGGAATATGAGAGAGACTTCAATATGTTAAAATTAAGGGAAGGACACTAGTTAAGGAGATTAATTTAGAAATTTTGCATTAGAAATTGTTAAAAAGTGGTATACTCAACTTTTTAAAAGTTAAAAGTTTGTTGTTTTTAAGTAAACACAACCCATTAATTAATTACACCCTTGCTTTTTAATTATAATTACAGAACCGCCCCATGCATAGGATGTCAAGTATTTTGTCAAAAAAATTGTAAAAAAAAAGTATTTTGACTAAAATTGTGTGTTTGGTTATCATTATTGTTAAAAAAAAAAAATCAATAAATACGAGTTTCAATGAGTTTGATGATGTACTTATAGATTTCAATTGATGAACATGTCAAAAATTAGTTGAAACCAATAAATAAAATGTTTATTTATTGATTTATATAGTGTTAGGACTTGTGTTGATGTCAACAACAATCACATCTTCACAAGTAAATTAATTCTTTTTATTTTTGTTTGGTAATATTAATTAACTTTGAATATATCTTAAAATTTCTTATGTAGATTAAACTTACAAATTTATTTTTTTACTAAATTATACTTTTAAACTTGTTCCTTGTTCCAACCTTGACCAAGATAGTTATACAGATGTGTTATTCTAAATTGCACACAGTGATATAATAAGTGGACTCCCAAATACTGAAATAATAATATAACCAAAAGAGCAATAATTGTTTACACAACATATCAAGTTGAATGACTTTGTTGTAGCCTAATTAAAGAGTAATAAGTCCCATTTGATATATCATTCAGTAACTGTGAATGAGAACCTTGTTCCACCACCTTTCCATTTTTAACCACAGCTATGGAATCAACACTTTGTATTGTTGACAAACGGTGTGCTATAACTACACATGTTCTTCCAACCATCATTTTCTCCAATGCTTCTTGTACAAGATTCTCTGATACACTGTCAAGAGCACTTGTTGCTTCATCTAACAAAAGTATTGATGGATTCTTCAACATTGCTCTTGCTATTGCTATCCTTTGCTTCTGTCCTCCTGATAGCTGCACTCCTCTTTCTCCACAGTATGTATCATACCCTTCTCTCATTCCACTGCATCACACAAGTTTTAGTCACCATAAAATAAATAATAGTTCAACTTTAGTCTTAATAGTTTTGGTTTTTATAGACTGAGGAGATTAGAAAGTGTACCTTATAAAGTCATGAGCATTTGCAAGACGTGCGGCTTTTCTTATTTCAGCCTCTGATGCATCTTCCTTCCCATAAACAATGTTGTCACGTATGGTTCCAGCAAAGAGGGTAGGCTCTTGACTCACCAATGCAATATGTGATCTCAAGCTTTTCAAGTGAAGTTCTTTGATGTCCCAATTGTCTATGAATACGTATCCCTTAATTGGGTCATAAAATCTTTCGATTAAGCCAATGATGGTGGATTTTCCTGAGCCACTTTGTCCGACTAATGCAACTGTTTTGCCAGCTTCAATCTCAAGACTAAGACCCTTGAGAATCATTTGGTCTGGCCTTGCAGGATATGAGAAAAACACATCTTTCACTTTTATATCACCCTTCATACTCTTTTTGAACTTTCTGTGTCTAGTATCTTCAGGTTCAATCTGTGTTTTCCTATCCAGTATTGCAAATACTGAACTAATGGCTTTTCCACTTTTAGCTATGTCAGAAGTCATGCTTCCTGTATCAGCAATTTGTCTACCAGTTCCCATCAAAATGAGGAAAACTTGCAAGAGATGCTTTGATTCGACTTGTTTACGATTTAATAATATGCCTCCATACCAAAAAGTCAAAGCTATAGATGCTGTTGTTATGAACTGTGACATAGACAATATGGAACCTGAAATCCATGATTGCTTGATGCTTTCCATCTTAGGGCCATCCATAGCAGTTTTGAACAAATTTAGTATCCTTTTCTCGGATGAGAATGCGGCGATAGTCCTGTGGTTGGTTGTAGCTTCCATTGCTAATTGACTAGCATCTCTTTGAGCATTTTTTGCTTTTCCTGACATACTCTTCATGAGAACTGTTTTTGAATAGAGACATGAAATGATCAAAGGCTGCATAGCAATCATGACAATAGCTACCCTCCATGTAACGATTAAACCAAGTACAAAAGCCAGCAATGCAGTAACGGAGACTTGAACTAACAACGACATTCGTTCTGCAACGAGGGATCGAACCAAGTTAGCTTCGGTCGCCAAACGTGCACAGATTGCTGCACTTGTGTTCTCCTCTTGATCAAACCATCCTATCTCAAAGGTTAACACTTTCTCGAGCAAATTCTCCCGCACCCTTTTCAGCAAACGCTCTCCCATGATGGAAAAATTGTGATGTTGAATGAGGCCTGAGACGAAGTTCACAGCAGCTATGCAGCAGAAGATGATTGAGTACAACCTTATTTGTGATTTGATCCGAGCGTTGTCATCTATGAAATATACAGAAGCAACTATTCCTAAGCAATAGGAATAAAATGGTTGGCACATTCCTGAGCCAATGGCACCTAAACATCCAAACAAAGCATGCTTCCATTCAGGAGCATTCATTTGTAGTAAACGCCAGTGAGAGATGTTTGATTTGTAAGGTTTCTCCAAGTTTTCACTGCTGTAGTCATCATCAAAGCTAGAGCTGATAACACTGATTGAATATATGGGACTAAATGGTTGTGCTGGGCTAAATGCATGATGAATTGGAGTACTTTTCCGGCTTGGATTTGAACTTGTTATTAGATTTTCCATTGCACGAGGGCTCTTGTTTATTTGATGCTGTGCATTTTCATTTTGACTTGTTTGTTGCAAATGTAACATTTTGGTGTAAATCCCACCTTGTCCATTGTTTAGTTGGAGTAGCTCATTGTGTGAACCACTTTCAACCACCCTTCCTGATTGAAGAACTACTATTGAATCGGCCTTACGAATCGTGGAAAGGCGATGAGCGATGATGATTGTTGTTCTACCTCTAGAAGCCAAGTCAAGGGCATCTTGTACTACTCTTTCAGATTGTGAATCCAAAGCACTAGTGGCTTCATCAAGTAGTAGAATTTTAGGATCTCTTATTAAAGCCCTTGCAATAGCAATCCTTTGCTTTTGCCCTCCAGACAATTGAGCTCCTAGTTGTCCTACCTGAACAACAAGGTATAATTTTTCTAAGCTTATGAAAATAAAAAGTGAAAAATGAAGATAACAAGTATGAATGGAATGAGATAGGACTCATAGCTTACTTGAGTTTCATAGCCATTAGGAAGTTTGACAATGAAATCATGTGCATTTGCTGCTTTTGCCGCAGTTATGACATCTTCCATTGAAGCTCCTTCCTTTCCAAATAGAATGTTCTCTCTTATGGAAGTTGCAAATAGAATTGGCTCTTGATTTACCAATCCTATCAAGGACCTAAACCACTTAAGGTGTAGTCTTTTTATGTCAAAACCATCAAGCAATATCTCACCACATGTAGGATCATAAAATCTTTCAAGCAAAGAGATTATAGTAGATTTTCCAGAACCACTTCCTCCAACCAGGCCCACTGTTTTAGATGCCTGAACTTTAAGATTGAGTCCTTGGAGAATCAGGGTATCTGGCCTTGAAGGGTAACTAAACTCAACATCTTTAAATGTAATCTCTCCTCTTGTATGCTTCAAAATCCTTCCTTTTTCTTTTGTAGAGTTTATGGTTGGCTTCCTATCAATCATCTCGAAAATCCGCGTAGCTGCTATTGTCGCCTCTAATATGGATGCCAGATTTGGTAGTGCACTCATCAGAGACCTGCATATAATAAATTTCAAGTACTATGAACATGTTTTTGCAGGATTCTTTTTCTTAAAGCTTGAAAAAATGATTACTTAGCAAGAAGCTTGAAACAAAAAAGAAAAATGGCTGAAGATACTCACAATCCTCCCCAAATAATACATATTTCGGCACAAAACACCTTGCCACCCTTTTCTCCTTTGGTCCTGACCAGAATACTTCCAACCCAAGATTGGAATGCCCAAGTAGCATATAGCAACCCAAAACTTCCAATAACCACTCCCTTTGTTTGACCCTGCTTTATGCCAAGCTGCATACATGTTTCAAGAGCAGAACTGAACCTCTTCAGTGTTTGCTTCTCGCCTACATACGAGTAAACAGTTCGAACCGATGAGATTGCTTGTTCTGCTATGCTACCAGCAACTCCGAACGCATCCTTCATTTTACCACCCAGCTCTTTCATTGCATTTCCAAATATGAGTGCTGGCATGATCATCATAATTGAAAATGGAAAAGCAGCTACTGCAAGTCTCCAAGAGAGGAAGAGTGCCACTATAAAGCTAGAGAAAAATGCTGAGAGGTGAACTAAACAATTAGGCACCTAAAACAAACAAATAGGAATTTTTTAGCACAGCAGACTTAAATAAGGAGAAGGATAAGGATGGTTCTTAAAAATATATGTACCTTATCAGACATGGTGTCTTGGATTGTTTGAGCATCAGAAGTTATAGTGGCAATTACTTGGAAGGTTGTGGAAGAATTAGTTTGCTTGTCAAAGAAACCAACCTCTTGCCTTAGGATTGATTTAAGATATTCAATCCTCATCCGCGAAGTTTGTCTTTCTGCAGTTCTTGTCCAGCATACTCCAACTGCAAGATAATTTTTGTGTACTCTATTGGAATCAATATTATATTTGATAGGTTCTTCAGACTAGATGCACAACTATTTGCAGTTACAGCGTCAGAAGTTATTTTACTTTATATTTTGCCTCCTTAGCATGGCACAAATTGGCTAAGGTGATACATGCATTTGAGTGATACATTCAGATCAAGATATCCACTCAAATAAAAATAGAAAAGAGGACTAACAGTCCAAACATGGACATGGACAAAGAGGACTAACAGTCCAGGTTAACTTCTGCTAAAGTGGCGAAAAAATTATCAAGAATTTCAGCAAGTACTTACCAATAAAAGCAGATAAAGCAACTCCAATGGCAACACCAAGTAGCTTGAGAGCATACTGTATTAATATGATAAACATATTTTTGTCACATGTTAGTAAGTATAGGAATTTTTGAAAGAAATAAAAAGTCTAAAATGAATGTAATCATAACTACTAGAGCAACAAATAACTTTGATCTTTTTCATACACACAATTAGTCAATTATATAACAGAAAATGAATGAAAATTTTGCGTTAATCTTGTTGTTTTTTTGAAGAAGTTAAACTAACCCCCTCAAATTGACACCAGAGAGAATCAAACCTGAGACCTTGAGGAGGAGCATACTCCCAGGTCTCAAGCCAATACCACTAGGCCAACCCAAGTGGGCTGCGTTAATCTTGTTGTTAATATAGGATAACTAGAACAATAATGGTTTTAGTGGTGATGATTTGTTCACTGATTATTTGTGCATGTGCTAATTACCTTATTGATAGTATGATTGGACACAATATTTTCAGAACCACCACGAGCATAATCATCTATCAAACTGCCAAGAACAAGCATAGTGAGTGGAGTTTGTATGCCATCACCAATGCAACCCAAAGTTCCAAAGAATAATAGCAACTTGTCAACTCCATCTGCATAACGTAAAAATCCACCTTTGTTTCCCATATTCTTAGCAACACAGCATGCCAAGATAACTTCAAGTAATTACTTACAACTCTTATCTATGCTTTATGATTCCTAATGTCTTGCATACCTTATTATAATTTATAAATTTATAAATATACTTTGCTTGTGTCATAAGTTTTATAGTTACTGCCAATATTTTGCCAAATGGATTGATATGCATAACATATGTAATCATTGGCCTGCACATCTTAATCTATATATATATATATATATAATCATTTTAACTATCCAACTCAATTTTATTTTGTCAAAATGTATGTGGATAAATCTATGATTCTCATAATATCTCTATCACAAAAATCAATGAATACTTTTCCCAATATAAAAATTTGTATTACCACTCTCTAATTGTGTTTTTAAATTGCATCACATCACATAATATAAAACTACTTAAGTCAAGTATCTCTCCAAATTTCTCAACCCTGAAAATATATGATTCCAATCTCCTAGTACAAAAGTTTGTATTGTCATTCTCTAATTGTCTTTTTAAATTGCATCACATCCTATCATGTTACATCACATTTTATAAAATCACTTAAATCTCCTCCGATTTAACATATGAAAAGTTCAACAAATGGAAAAGAGGAATGATTTTTAATACATGTAAAAGTCAAAGAAATGTGTCTAAAATAAATTGCTTTATATATACTACAAAAGTAAAATAATACAATTTTTTTTAAGTGGAATCCCCTTCTTGCTTTAATGTCCAAATACAAGGTCACGGAAGCCTTTAAAATAATTTCTGAATTTCATTTTTTTTTTCCATATGAATTAAGGTTAAATTTTTTTCTTCAAATTTTAATGTTAATATTGTTAATAACTAAAGTTGATATATGAAGAAAAAAATGCACTCAAAGAGTAACAATTTCGATTTATCTAGGCAAAAAATTATTGCAACATCTATTATTTTCTTTCAATTTTAGTATGAATAGTTTAAGTATTTTCATATTTTTCTTTATAAAGTTTTTTCTTAAAAATTTGTATTAATATCTAAATAAATAATAAACTAATTGTCAGTACACATGGGGAGCTTGGGAGCATTACATTGGCTAAGAGTAAGAGCAAACACGCAAGTGTCTTAAACATCATATCTTCACTCAAAATATCTTAAAGCATTAAGTATATAATTCTTCAACTTATATGTCACTCAATATCCACTTTTTTATCTAGTGTAAGAATCTTACTACACTTGTTATACTAAGGGTGGGAATACGAAAACTTGACTAGACTATGCTAGGTTTTCTTAAATGAAGAAGTCTAAGACTTTTTATGAATTTATTTAATTAAAAATGTCAAATTGTACCAAATTTTCAAAAAGGTTAGGATCAAGCTTCTTTTTTGTTTTGGATCATGCTTAAAAATAAATTTATGACACGTGAGAGCTTACATAGCCTAAGCTTTTTTATCATACTAAATTTGGATTTTGCAAAGATTAGCTCGACTCTCTCAATTTCAATCTCTAACACTAATCATGTATTCTTGCTATTTGTGTCACAACACAAGACATTGCAGTTTGAATAAGGTTTTTCAAGTTTTTGCTATGCTCTTTTGTTTTTCTAGGAGAAGCTCTAGCTTATGTTTTACTTGGCGTCGTTACTTGGTAGTTTGATAACAATGTCCATAGAAGAACGACGTAAAAGAGATAACGTTGAGGATTAATGTTCCCTAATCATGAATTCATGATCATTGGGCCTGTCGAAATATACTTGAATATTAGGACTTTAACTGCTACAGAGACAATGCTGTCTCATACTAAACTACAAAAAAAAAAAATATATATATATATACTATATATAGTATCAATTACTGGACTATATGTAACATTAATGATTAATCTAAAAGTTATATGACTAGTTTGTCTTGGAACAAGTAGAATAGAGCAACAAAATAACATTCAGATGAGAATGTATTACTGTTCAGATGAGAATATATTACTGGACCTTAAAACCAAAGACATAAGAATGAATTTGACCTTGTAAGGTAAAATGAAACGCTAATGTCCACCATGAAAAATACAAGTCTATAACAACAACTGAAAAGAAAACGTAGCACCAGGACAAAACCAGCCTGCTAAAGTATCTACTAAGCATTAACTTGCTAGAATCTTCATTTGGATTTTACTATTGCTAATTTAACTTTTAGTTCCATTCCATGTTTATTGTATGTTTTCTAGATTCGGATGTTTTATATTCTAATTTACCAAGTAGAATTTAGAATATGAGTAATTTTGTCTAGCATCTTTTAAGTTTTACCTTTTTTCAATTGGTCATGTAAGTTATTTTTTTCAAATTGGTCATTTATGTTATATTTTATTTGCACCATTAGTCTTATGTCTTACTTTCAAAACAACTTGTGTGAAATTAGAAGCATTAGGTAAATATAGTCTCAGTTCAATGTTGCAAGAATTTTCTGCCCTTAATAACTTTTCAGAGAGCATCCGTCAAGCTCTATAAATCGTGTACATTTCTTGTAGCTCTATTTACAACCATCAAGACATATGTGTGATATGTACCATATTTGAAAATTTGGTAATAAAGACTGATCCACATAATTAATGTCATGAATTTCCTTCACTTGCATGTAGTTTGGCCGGTCAACTTGACCGTGCAAATTAGATCTTAAGTTCTTAACACTATTGTAGTACTATGAGAAAAGAATCAAATTTAAAGAACCAGATGTTCAATTAAACATAGTGGTCTCTCTCTTTCCCCTTTTTTCTCTTGTGAGCCGTCACCGAAACCCTAGTTTTTTTTCTCCTTCATCCACCAAAGAGGGGTGATTTAAGGTCAATTTTTGACCCAAAATCACCCCTCTAACTCGTTTTTCTATTTCCCTTTTATTGAAATAAGTGATTTTCACATCTATTTCGTTTTTTTTCTTCGTGATTTCGTCGTCTTAGTGCGACTTTGTTGTTCGTCGTCTTTGTGCGAAGTTGTTTGTCTTTCTTGTTTCGTTCAAGTATTTGTTCGATTCAGATTGTCAGATCTTCTTCGATCCAGTGCAAATCAAATCAATGACTTTGGAGTCATCAACGTTGCAGATCCGGAGACATGGGTATTCCGGAGGCTTAAATATAGTCATATGTGTAGGCTTTAGTACTTTGTCGTTTTATGTTATTAACATGGATGTTGTGAGTTTGTTCACAGATTCATCCTTTTTGTTTTTAGCGATTCTCATTGTATCGATGTGCTCTATCAATTTGAATGAATTAATATCGTTTCTTTTTGTCAAAAAAAATTAAATTAAACATAATGGTACAAACGAAATGTAACATAGGGGGAGAAAAAAACTAAAAATCCAATTCAGGAAAAGATCGAGCTTAAACATGGTATATGATCAATGTAATGTAACTTCAAATCTCTAACTAATTTGGAGTCAAACATGACTTTCAAGTTCATTAAATTAGACTAATTATAAAACTTAAAAGCTCATTAGTACTCAGTCAGAAGTCCTTATAATTCCTTTGGTACAATTTAGAGCTTTAAGATTTGGAGCTTGTCATGATTCATACATGAGTGAGTATCGGTGTAGAGTAGAGCCACCCTTCAAGACCTAAGTGAGTATCGGTGTAAATCTGACTCTCAGAAGAACTTACATTATATGGAGAGATATGTTAGAGATTCTCTCACTGGTTTGACTGTTCAATTTAGGTCAGTTTAGCTCGTCCTCATTTAACACCGGTTCGATTGTTCAAGTCAGACCAACCAGTTCAGCTCATCTTCACTTAATACTCCGTGTCATGTACGGATGATCAGCGCGTCTCAAATCCACGCGTCTGATACATATGAGTTGCACCCTAGTCGACGTGCAACCGTACTCAAAATAGACAACCAATTTGAGACTCTGGATCACAACTTAATGAGATTTGAATGACCATAAAAAGATCCAATAAACCAACACATTAATGGTTATAAAGTGGAGACAATTCAAGGTTTAATTGAGCATATTTCAGATAATGAAACATTTTAGTTTTATCTAAAATCTTATTTGAAGTACTCTTAAAATTTCACTTAGCAACTCACATGTTATAGTTAAGGGTCTTGTTATAGTTAATTTGTGTTTGTGAACAACAATTTTAAAAGATAAAAAAATTGGCACCTCCCTTCCAAGTCCCACGTCTAAACCCCTCGTCTAAACACGTCCTAAAACACTGATTTGTTTTTGTTGAGAATGGAAAGCGATGGAGCATGGCATAGAAGAAATACACATTCCGTACCAATGTTATTTCCAAGGTTGTCTGTCTTGTATTGTATTGATTCCAAGTGTATTTGAATTAATTAAAGTTGCAATTTGTATCGTGTTCTAAAAAGTAACGGAATTGTTTATGGGACGGGTCCAGATGGCCAACCGTGTGGCCTTGGCTACATCAAAAAGTGTACTCACGCATGCCCCACACCCACATTTAAAAATAAACAAATAGAGAATAATATTCTAGTCAAATGATCATATTTAGAATTTAATTTGTTCCTCTTAATTTCCTTCTTTTTTGGGAAGCAATCTAGTGATCTAATCTCAGATTAATAATATCATTATTCTTTTTTTAGTAGTTCAGTGACTGGAGCTCACACAATTAAATGTTCTAGCCAAATGATCTTATTTGGAATTTAATTTGTTCCTCTTAATCTCCTTCTTTTCTATCAAGCAATCCAGTGATCTAATCTCAGATTAATAACATCATTGCTCTTTTTTTGTCTAGTAGTCTAGTGGCCGAAGCTCACACAATTAAATATGGAGAAGTGGGGTGGCTGAGGTTCAAACTCCAGCCTCTGCATAAATTATACAATGTCCCTACCAAGTGAACTAAGTTCACGGGGATATATCATTACTCTTTCTTAAAGGATAAATAACATTCCTCTTGAAGAGCACGTGAATGAGTTGTGTTATGAACACTTTATTTTTAAAACTTAAATTCAATTTGGTAAAAAGTAATAAATAGTTGATAAGTTATAACAGGTAAACTTAGAGTTAACGATTTATAAAACTAGTTAATAGTTTGATGTATGTTTGATTTTATTTTTAGAGTGGTTAAAATCGAGTAAAAGAGTGTAGAATTAATTATAATGTTTTATCGTATTTGATTAGAATTGATTCTATTTAACTAGGATTTATAAATTTTGATTCTAAAAATTTAACACACAAATTTATGGTATGCAAACACGTTATTTTATCTTAAACTTATTTTATCGTTATTTATTGTGAAATTGATTTTACTATGAGCTTTTGTGAAGATGCAAACAAATAAGGTACTCCTTTCGTCTTTAAATTATATTAGTCGTTTAAAGTTTGTGCACGATTATTAAGGAAATGATTAATTGGGTTGATTTCAATGATAAAATTAATATAATTTAATCAAATACTCCTATTAATTGTAGTTAGTGGAGTAGTTAAGTTGAATGAAATTCAATAAATGGGAGTATAATAATGGGAAGAAAAAAATAAATGTTGCATTGGTATTCTAAAGTGACAATTATTTTGAGAAAAATGAAAAATACTAAAGAGACTATTATTATGAGACAGAAGGAGTAGCTTAAATATATCTAAAGCTTCCTTATTATATACTCTAGTTCCCTTATGTTTCATGATATATTAAAGAGCTTGCTTATTATACTCTAGTCCTCATATATTTCATAATGTATCATCCTATTTGTATCCACTTATCATTAATGATATGAATTACTCTTGCATTTGCTATAAAAAAAATTAAATTAGCAATTCATTCAAAATTAATTTTTGTCACGGTGAAAAAGCGCACACTCAATCAAACACCTAAAATCAATAGAAGAGTAGTTATTTTTTATTGTGAAAAGAAATTAATACCGTAGAACCATAGAAATTATTTACCCTCCAAATTCAAGAAAATTAGGGTCTGGGAAGTTTTGTCAAAGATAAATTGGTCAAACACAGATACGGGAATGACCAGTATTTTGACATTAACAATACGAGGTTTGAGTTGGGGGTGGGAAGGATCCCCATAGTAAGAATGACATGGCAATCATCGGGTGGTCCACGTGTCAAAACCCTGGAGCATCACTAAAAGAAACAAGGTTAAAATCTTGGGGAAGTGGTGGTGGTGATGTCCCCATGATCGGATGAAAGCTACATAACGTGGGTGCAGTGCATTAAATGTAGTGGTAACTCATGTAGGACAGTGTCATGTGGTCCACTAACACGTCCAAGGGCAAAAAATGCAAATAAACTGCAACACCCATTTTGTGAAAACTTTGTTTGATGGAAACAGCCATGAGATAAGTATGTTGTGTGATAAGCAAGTAAGAATAGAACTAATTACATTTTTTCTATAAGTTTTGCAGCTTTTTTTTTTTATATTTTTGCCATATATAAATACCTAGTACATTGTTTGAAAAATCTTGTTGGTATAGGGGGGATATATATAGCTGAAACATTTAACTACTTTATTCAACTAATTTTAACTATCTTAAACAATGTTTAACAAGTTTAATGTGTGAAATAACATTTCCGACTTGAAATGAGAAATACAATCTAAGATAAAGAAAATGTACTTCAATTGAATAGTAGAAATTACAAGTTGTAATCGAATCACATCAACTAAATAAGAAAAAGTCAATAAAAATAGTGGCAATGATCAAGTTACTTGACTCCTAAAAATATACGACATACTTCCAAATCCTTTTGACTTTCTTTTTGTACTCCATTAGTGATCTTATTGTGACTCCCCCGTGCGTGTTGCAAGATTAAAAAAAATTCGTTCATTTATCTTAAAAATGCATTTTTTTTTTGGGTGAACTTTTAAGATAATGTCATGGCACAAATACAAGGCCCTATCTAAGGTGGGAGACCTTAATAGGTCTCCTGTGAGCAAGTTAGTGAAACTTTTTTTTTTTGAAAGAAAGCTAGTGAAACTTCTATCAACCGTTGGATTATGATTCACTATGAATCTTATTATATGTGTGTCTACAGCTAATACTTTCTTTTATTTCATTATCATTTTCTCTCTCCCATAACACTTTCGTGTTCTTTCTTTTTCTCTCAAACAACTCAGATCTGCAGAACCAACAACAAAGGAGCTTGCATCATTGATGGTGCAGTGACAAGTTTAAGATCCATAGAGATAAAAGGAAAACAAGTTATACTGATGAACCAAATAAACCCATTTTCATATCCTCGTGTTGGAGAGGGTCGCTCCTAACAGTGAAAGTTTGTACCATAAAGTGTGGGAAGAATAATGAACTCTTTAATAATACTACATTGAAAAACATGACTTTGCACAGTGAAAAAGAGAAGAACAGATTGAGAGAAAAACTGATTATTTGCAGTGATAGAGGGTGGGTTTGTTTTATACTTTTTTGGAAGAAAAAAAAAATTCTATTTTTTTATTAAAAATAAGTTTTGCCGTTTTAAGTGTTCGATTAAGATTTTTAGAATAATCTATCTTGACTCTAAAATGAAAAAGTATTAGGATCAATTTTTTTCTAAAATATTTTTGTTCTTCTTAAAAACAAAGAGAAAACACATGCACTAATTAAAAATTGGTACTAATAGCTTCGATTTTTTTAAAATATTTGCAAAAAAAATATCTCTAGATTTTTCTAACAAACAATCTATTTTTGTTAAGGTTAAAACAAACGCAATTGAATGTTAAAAAATTGATTATAATAAATATTTAAGGTGTCATCAACGGTGTTTGCAAGTTTTTTCCAACAAAAGTTCAATTTTTGGCATGTATTTTAAGGTGTCCAAGGCTGTTTCAATTTCAAGTTTTAGAAGCAAAGGTGTGTTTTATATTACCTTGACTTGTTTACCTGCAACCTAATTTTAGTGCTTCAGTCTAGGTTTGTTGGTCGATTTAATTGGAATAGTTCGACCTGTATACACTCCTAATAATATAAAAAGAGTCATTTAAAAGATGACCACTCACAACTTAGTGTGTTCGTCAAAATGATGGTTGTTTACTATCATGTCAAACACGGATTAAACTTATGTTTGATTTCACGTTGGATATATTAAAATCACGACGGTCCACCACCATAATTTTCTAAAAACTATATTTTATCACAAAGGATTGTCGTGATTCTAATATACCCATTCAATGTGATCTCAATTACATACACTTGCTAAAACCAAATATTATCTACCGTTTCAATGTTGCTATATAATAAACGTAAAATAATAGTAACAGCCTTAAAAGCCGTCCCTATGCTATCCACCGTTTCACTTCCAAGGTAGTACTATCCAAAAAACAACATATTAAAAAAAATATTGAAATTTAAACTTATAGGAGAAGGAAATACTAGTACGTCTGAAGTGCCAGAACCTCTATAAGACTAGACTAAAGATTAAACTTAAAAAGGACATAAGAAACTAGACTGAAAAATTAAAGAAAAGAAATGAAAATACTAATGAGCAGTGAGCAGTGAGCAGCAAGAGGTTCAAAGATGGTGGGTCTTGTGAGCAGAGAGCACTATGAAAAGAGAACACAAATGTGGCTCGTTGCTCAACAACCACCTTTAATTCTTGATGTGCTAGGTAAATTAATGCACATTCATGTACACTATTACACACCCAGCTTCTTTACTTCACTTCACATCTGTTTTATCATCATCATCACCAACTATGCCGCCACTTTTTCTGCTGATCACGTCACAGCCACCACTACCTACTCTATGATCTTGACCTTCAATCTCATCAGCTACAGAAGGAGCAGCACCAATTTGTAGCATGTTTCCCGCCACTGGAATTGGCTCCGTCAATTGTTTTCCATCTCGAGGCGGTGAAAACACCACTGGCAAGTAATGCTCCATCTCACACGGGAACTTCGAGTTCTTAAAATGCTCTTTCAACGCTTCCAAACCCTTTTCATAAATAAAAATACACAAATCATTATATAGTATCATTATGTGACTTATTCGTGTGGACTATGGTGTATCATATGTGCAGTTAAATGCAACCAAAACAATATATATAATGTTAGTAGTTAAATACCTGAACTCTTGCATATGTGAGTTGGCAAATTTTTCTAGAGTTAAAGACCTCCCAATGTTGGTGTTGGAAGGCCTTGTAGAACCTTAGCGTTGCCTCAGGAGATGTCATATTCACGAATCCATATCCCACGTTGCATTTGTTCCTATATATCACAGATTTCTCATTTGTATATTAGTACCATCACCACACTACCACTAATAATATAATATACTACTACTATACGGCACGGGTTACATAATAATAATAATAATAATAAAATAACGTGGCACAAGACCAAAAGTTCTAACTCATATAACAAAAATGCCAAAAAAATTAAGTAAAAAACCGTAATTGAATGAGATTTCCTGTTGTAACTGCGTGAATCGTCCGATTAAAATAAAATAAATGGTTTGGATTGTTTTACTGTGAAAAATCAAATTTAAATATGAACGATCTAATCTTAAATCAATAACGAGATTTGTTACAGCATATAAAATGAAATTACTTACTTAAAATCTATAGGAAGATACACAAAGTCATAGGAGGATAAAGGCTCGCCGTCGCCTAGCTGCTCATTGCAGTGTACACAGTGGTTGTCCAGCATATTCAACAGTAACTTCTGACTATATAGTCAAACCACATAATAAAATAACATTACATTACTATAACTCAATATTTTACTCAACATAAGAAAATATTAAATTAAAAAAAAAAAAAGACGGACCTGTATTTGTTGGGTATGTTTTTGATCATGAGAGTTGTTCTAGGATCAGATTCAACAATGGCATCTTCTTTGATTAGAAAACGATTTTCATGTTTCTTTGCTATCTTCCCCTTCCAACCCCAAGCACTTTCCCCAAAACTCTCTCTACTTTGAACTCTAACAAAAGGATACCTCTCTTCACCCTTCAATGAACCCATTGAACCAATCCTATTGTGGTTAAATGTCAAACTCTTGTTAGATAATTGTGGCGAATGAGGACGAGGAGCAAAACGACGTCGCGGTGAAGGAGGTGGATTAATGTTGTAATTAAATGGCTTATTAGAGATATAAGCATTAGCATTAGAATGAAATAATTTTGGTTTACTAAACTCAATAGCAATTGGTTTTCCATTAATCTCTTTGCCGTTCAATTCTTTCAAAGCCTTTTCAGCATCTCTTATGTCGAAAAACTCCACAAAACTTTGATTCCTTTTCTTCGTATCCCTCACTTCCTTAATTGCTCCTATAATCATTAAAAACAAAATTCAGAAACAAAACATGAATGAGTAAAAGTGGGGCACACACACAAAGATTACGATAGAGACATGTCGTATCAAGCTTTTTCATTTTTTTTTCTATTAAAAAGCACACACTACTTTCAGATCTCATTTCTGAAACAAAAAAGGCCAACAATAAACAATAAAATAATTAAAATTTAATCGAAATGAATAAACTATTAAATAAATAAATAAATACCATAAGCTTCGAAAACTTGTTTTAGCTGATTAGAGGAGAAGTCGTCCTCGTCTAAATTGAAAACAACTAGGGTTCCTTGATTCTGAGCATCAGAGAGGACATAATGGGCCCACAGGGGAACACCGGCGACGAGCCCTGGCGGCGGCGGAGGTGGTGGCGTGGAGAAGATATGGGAATAAGAAAGAGGGTTGAAATAAGCAGCACAGGTGACGTGGTGAGTGCGAATAGCGGCAAACGCCGTCTCTGCGTGTCTAAGATCATAGTAATGAACAGTTATGACACCGTTACGGAATGAGTCCGTTTGAACAGCTCTGACTTCACCGAAGGCCGAAAGATCTTTTCGGAGGTCAGTTTCAGGAGTGGGAGGGGCGGGGCTGAGGAGAATAGAGCGGGTGGGTGTGGTGGATAAGTGCGGCGGCGGTGTGACGGCGTAGGGTTGATAGGGGTAAGGAATACCGACGGCGACTGGAATGGGAATGTAGTTGTTTGGGTTAAACTCTGGAGCAGTAGGGTTTAAGGTTTCTCCCATTGAATTGAAAAGTGTAATAAAAAAGACAGAAGAAGAAGAACAAATAAGAGACAAAGAAACAATGGTTTTTGTCTCTCTTTAAAAAGTAAAGTGTGGGTATTGTGTTGTGTGGGTGTCAAAGTTGAGTAGAAAAACAGAGAGGAGACAGAAGAAGGACAGACAGGAGTGAAGAAGATGGGAATGGGAGTGGGCTGTTTTCTCAAAAATTAATGTCCTATATCACCCACATTTCCTAAATATATGTACTTTCCATTCTCCAACAAATATGCTTCTTCTTAATTACTATACTACCCCTCCCCTCAAGTGTCAATAACACCAAGATTCTCTATGGTCAAAGGTTCGACGCATTTACGATGTTTACATTCTTGATCGTTGAATTAAGATTAGATAGATGATGAAGACTTTTTGTTTTAACGCATTTACGATGTTTACATTTCTGATCGTTGAATTAAGATTAGACGATGAAGACTTTTATTTAAAATAGTTAAAAACATGTAGAAATTTAAATTCGTTGACCCTGGTCGAACGATCACAAATACATCGAATGTATCAAATTTTGACCGTAGATAATGTAATTTCCTTCGAGAAGGATTGTTGTTTTAGATACCGGCATGTTTCTTCGCTAACGGACACTAAATGCGAATGTTTTTTTAATTAAAATTAAAACTTTGATTCGTTCCGTTATTTGAGTGTAACATGTTTAGTTGGACTCAACATTATTCGCCTTCTAGAGAGTTATATATTTTAACATTTTCAATTAATATTTAAGATTAACCTAGGTAGTATTTGGGAGATGAAAATAATTTGACTTTGTTACCCCTAAGTGGTATTTAAGACTTTTTGTTAGATTGTTAAATTTTCCAAATAAAAAAATAATTAAATTATTCTTAAATAAAATGTTAACTTGGTAAATTGTTATTAAATATTTTAAATTTGCTAATAAAATAATAAAGGAATGAATAAATTAATTAAATCAATAAATTATTCTTATTAATTATTATAGTATTGTCATAAATATAATAACCTTAGTTGTACATTGAATTTTTTGATTTAGAAGATTTTTTTTAGGCAAAATAAAAAATATATAAAATAAAAAGAAAGAGTTGAGTGGATATTAGACCTGATCCAAGAATAATCCAAACGGTAATACAACGTGATAAAACAATTCAAGTGGATCAACTCTAATCTATCCTAACAAAAATTCACTAATCGTAGATGCAACCCAGTGAACTCGCACACGGGCGCGAAATCAGGTTACAAAAAAATAAATGAAAAGTGAACATCTACAAAGAACAGTTAGAGTTTAAATATGGCAAATGGATTGACCGCCAGCACGGTATCAAAATTCAAGTGTCAACAACTCTCTGATCAACGACAAAACATTAAACAAAATTAAAAACTATGAAATGTAATACAAGGGAAAATAAACTAAATTATTCATATTGAGAAATATAATTAACCACCAATAAGATTAATGTCATAAACATGTTGGATTGACCGTCAGCACGGTATCAAAATCAAAGTGCCAAAAACTCTCTGATCATCCTTTCAAAAAAAAAAAAACAACTCTCTGATCAACGATAAAACATTAAACTAAATAAAAAACTATGAAATGTAATACGAGGGAAGATAAACTAAATTACACATGTTGAAAAATATAATTAACCACCAATAAGATTAACGTCGTAAACGCGTTTGATTTACAATGTTAATATTGATGTCTCAATAATGTATTAAATTATTTTAGATTTATATAGACGATGTATATGAAATAAACTTTTATATAT
>Ga0099826_10000212_pt1 | contig 25237 bp, 13 predicted proteins | sample Mtrugardesep15_FD_76830 | JGI IMG/M metagenome (GOLD analysis project Ga0099826, IMG submission 76830) | Root nodule microbial communities of legume samples collected from California, USA - M. trunc garden sep15 | ecosystem: Host-associated > Plants > Roots > Nodule | place: USA: California... | reverse complement strand
CCTTGAAGTGTGCTTTTTTTCAAGATCTCAAGTTCAATTTTTCCCGGTATTAATTTGGGTGGGCTACACAAAAAAAAAGTGTCTGATTAATTAAAATCAACCAAATTTGATTAGTCTAAATTTTTATAAAACGTGTGCTATGTACACGTCACTCTACCAGAAAAGGTACCGTGCTTTTCAAATTTACATTACCATTTGATTTGTTACAGTTCAAATTAAGTTTATTATATTTCATATCTACATGTTATTAACGCAAAGTTGCTGTGCTGCTTCCAATTCATAACCTAGTTCATAGTTAGGGTTTATTTTTGTGGCGTAGTAAAGAATTGTTGCTGATACATGTGTAATTGTGTGTATATTAAAGATTCTGGTGTTTTTTTTTTGTATTTGTTACAATCTGATTTTGATTCAAGGAGTCTAATGTTCGGGGAGTATGAATCGCCTTTTGTCATGTTAGTGTAGCTAAACTTCATTTAGGATATATGAAACTAAATGCTTTAATTTCAATAAGAAGAAACATAGATGGTTAAAGGAAGGGGATGCGAATACTGGGTATTTTCATGTGTGTGTTAAGAATAGGGGAAGTTCAATTGTGAAATGAAAATGTGTGAGTGGAAGGGTCTAAGTAGGTTAGGGTGGAAACAGGGAGGCATTTCAAGCATCATATATTTTTTCTGGAAAATTGGAAGGTTAACTAGATTTTGGAAGTATTCTTGGTTAGAGAATCAACCAATTTGTGTGTGGTTTCCTCGTTTGTTTAATATATGGGAGCAAATGGCTAGTGTGGTTGGTTGGGGATATAGGTGTATGGGAGGGTAGCCAAAGACATTGGCCTAGTGCACAAGTTATCCGAACTGCTATCGGAGGTGTTTTTATAGGAGGAAGAAGATAGTTGGGACCAGGTGGTCAGGTGTCGTCATTGTCACCCCACCAGACTTGTTTGTTTCCTTTTCTTTTTTATCTGGGTCTGGAAGCAGTAAGAAGGTGAGGGAAGAATTGAAATTGGTTTGGCATTTGGTAATTTGGAAGTCCAAGAAGGAAAGCATTTTCAATAATCGCTTAGTTGCAGCTTTAGAAGTCGTAGATGAATCCAAAGGATTGGCGTAGCGTTGGTATTTAGTGAGGATGGCCCCTTTTTATGAATGGTTTCTGCTTCAAACTGTTCCTGGCTCAAAACTAAAAGCTTTTCCTCTTAAACTTCCACTCGAGTCACATGTTTTCTTGAATCTAGGTCTCAAATTCCTTGCTTAATTCCATAAAACTCAGAGCCTCTAATATATAACTAATAACCTACATGTGGCTGAAAGTCTCAAACAAATACTATGAACCCCTGGTTGAAGTCTCTTTGGGGCAGGAAAATCACGTGGGAAAACTGGCACGTACAAAGCTAGCTACTGCTTTTATTATTTGTATTTCATTCTTATTGTGGAAGTACTTTGCGATAAAGAGAGTCTAGTAGCCAATAAATGAAGAGATATTCTATCACGAATTGTATCTTTAGTCATAATCTGTATAAATAAACATCACACACAGAAATGTGAAAGAAAAATGAATAATAATGATTCTCAATATTGGGATTTTTAACATATCCTGAAAAGGAAAAAAGAATTTCACAAACCTTTTCATTTGGGAAAACTTGATCAGGAGCTGAGCTGTATTGGCCATTGGCATCCAGAAACCTTTTTATCTGCCATTTCTTTCAATTTTTTCTGAACATCAGCAGGTTGGAGGGTTGATGAGTGCTGCTGCTTCAAATATATTACTTTGTATAGAAGAAATAATTTATTCATTTGTGATTCTTTTTATCTAATATTGATACATTTTTCCATTCTGTAAAAATGTCTACAAATAATATGATGTTTCTCTAAAATGTACAGGCAAACCAAAAATGCAGCTAAACAAAGAACAATGGCTGGCGGCGGCAATTCTTTCATCTGTAGCTCAAGTAACACTGATGTCCATTTTGGGTCATCCTTATCAGAAAGAGACCATACTACTAAGCTTTGGGCAGGCCTGTTTTCAGCTCTTACCGGCAATTTTGTGGAATGTCTTGTTCGTAATGACTTTTGTCTATGCATTTGTCTCCATAGTTCAATTGACTCCGTCTCGGGCCTTTTGTGTGCCCATTCTCAGTATGCTATGTCTTAATTTTGTCTATGGTTTATTCAAGTGGCTGATTAAAGCATCAAGGTTCAATGCCTATACTACTCCTTGAGAATCAATGGCACCTTGTTTATGTCTCTCTGGGTTCTTGGTTTTCTTATTTTGGTCATGCTTGTGCTTTTTCTTGGTGGAGATTTCAACGAGAAAGTAGAAGAGGAGTAATGTGATTCGTAATGAGGTGAAAGTTATTTATTATTACATTGTTCTCAAATTCTATCTCCATACTTATATTTGCATACTTTATATGCAAATGAAAAAAATGAAGGTACTCCACTGTTGTTGGAACCTTTCATCATAAAAGAACATTTATCTTGTCATTAAGCCCAGTTTTACAATGATGAATATAGAAATACATGTGAACTTTCAAATTATTTACCTTGCTTATGTATGTGTTAGAATATCGTTGATAAAATATTGTTACACTTGGTGTTTTATCTCAATTTCCATTTGATACTGCGTAGTTTTTTTTTATTAGTATCATCCAAGACTTACTCTCTCTTGTCTTCATGTAGGTTGCCTCCACACTAAATTTGAGGAACAAATTCTTTCAAGAGGGAGGGAATATGATGTGAACCAGACTTATGAAGGAATGAAGATTTGAATCAATACGAGGAAATATATAATTTTAAGATTTCTGTTTGTTTGAAATTTGTTTGTAAATAGGTGAAACACTTGTAGTTGTGTAGGTTTATTTTGGAGCATGTATCTAATCCCCTTTGACTTTTAGTTTTTCTTGAGCTTCCATAGTGGGTTTGAGGAAGTATATAAGCCTCTTTTTTAGTATATTTGGATTGCTTTGAATGAAATTAGAAATTTAATCTTCGGTTGAAGTTAGAGATAGCATTGCTACTCAGGTTTCTTCCATGAGCCACTTCTAGATCCTTATCTAGTGTCCTTACTCTTGTGGCGGTTCATCACAAGATCTTATAATTTCATTGTGTCTTATATCTTTTCCTATTCTAGACTTTCTTAGCTATTTACCTCTTTGATTCAAGACATTCACAATAAGGCGAAAGATCCTTGTATAACGATGAATCATTTTTGGATTGCATCGTTGGTATCACAAAGTTAAATGAAAACATTTGTAATATGTAGGTGATGATACTATTCTTTCTCCACTCAACCTCCTTATAACAAAGTTCCCGTTTGTTTCAGATTCTTTTAAAAAAAAAAGGTCTATTTCTTTTCCTAAAAAAATCACTTTTTTTTTATATTTATTTTTAATTGTTTATTTAGGATTTTTAGAAAAATCATGAAAGGCTATTAGCTTTTTACAAAAACAAAGAGGTAACACATATACAAGTTAAAATTTATTTATTTTTTAAATGAGTCTTTATGGGTAGGTAAACAAAAATAACTTCATTTTTTTTAATCTCTAAATTTTTTTAACACAAAATTTATTTATTTTTAAGCTGAAACAAACTCACCCAAAATTTCCCTTGCATAATTCATGTTCCACCTCTCTCCTCTCACTTTTGGTCACGTGGATATTCCTATTTTTCCCTTCTTTATTTCTCTTAACATAAACTCTTCATACTATGGTCCTAGAAATCTTATATGCTAACTGTCCCTTTAAACCCACATTCGCATTGAGAAAAGTAAGGGAATTAAAGTCTAATTTATATGAGAAAAGCAACCAATTTCGATGCAAAACATTATCATATACTATCACTAACACTTCATTTTCATATCATCAATTTAGTTGCCACATTAATATCTCATCTGTCATATCCCTAAATATCTATCCTAAATATATAAATGAAAAAAAATGACATGTATTTTAAAAACCAAACGACCAAAATTGCGAATTTAGAATGGATAAAAATTGTTAACAAACAAAATGAGGAGATGAAAGTTGTATTTAAGTCAAAAACTTTTATACCTAAACGTGACATAAGCTTCAAAACATCATGAATAGACGTAATCAACTTATTTTTTGAAAAATAGGGTGCGTAGGAGTTTGGCATTTGTTAGCTAAGAGACGAAGAATTTGAACCAACTTTGCCTTTACAAAAGTGGCATGTTAAAGAAGATTACAAGCTTAAAAAAGAAAAAGAACTCATAAATAAATAGCAACAATCTTAATCTCCTTCCTACACAATAGATAACTAAACTCTTTCCACAATCCAACACGGTGAAGTAAAGAGTGGAAAAAATGGTTTCAAATATTAATTTTCAATTAACTTCCCTTTCCTTTTCATTCACTTAATTAATCAAATAAGAAGGAATTAGTTTTGACAAAGACTTTGCTAAGATTGATCTTGAAGTAGCTTTTGAATGGAATATATATTTTTATTATTGTAGTATCATGGGATAGATGAGTTGTCTCTTTCGATTTTGTATTTTATTTGTTTTTATTACGGTATTATGTCTCTTTCCAATTAGAAAACGATGAAACAAACAAAATGGAAAAAGTCCAACAACCTATATGGTTGGTTCCTTCCTACCCGTTAGTGGCCGGCTATCTGCAAGAAGTGAACACTAAGTTAGGCATTGAAAATTCAAATACTACCTAATTTCCTAATCAAGACACCTATATTTCACATCCAAAATTATATAGATGAAATATTATATATATATATATATATATAATTTAATATTTACATGTAGTTTCAAGTTCATTTTAATAGACAAATGTTAGTGAATAGTTTTTTACGAAGAGAGAAACCTTATTAGTTACAAGGATCGAATCATATATACCAACATTTTAATCTCCTTCAATATCTCTATTCATATCATTATACGTTATATCTTCGAGAATCTTGTAGTTTTAAGTTTGAATTCAATCATAAAAATGATGCTATTAATTAGTATCAAATCTCTTGAATAAGTTTTATATCTTAGTGGTTCTATTTGATTTGAGTGATTTGTTTCTACGTTGCACGTATATTTAGTTTTTAAGAAGAAACAAGTCATGTATTATTGTATATATCTTCTCATTAATTCTATATAATTATCTTAATTATTGACTTCTTCATGACGTATAAAATGGAAAGTAGCTTGACTTTGCTTTATCTCTAGGCTAATATATCCTTAGTTCCACAAATTAAAATTGTATGAAATGGCTCATGTGCATAACTTCTATCCATTTTTCCACGATCTGTTATTATCCTATATAGATAATTGTTTCCTTTCAAGGTGGATAAAGGGGAGTTATATAGTTGGCATAAGTGTTTGAAATTAGTTATATATTAAGATTATTTTATTTCGTAGGTGCATTGATTGTGTGCGATGACATACCAACATTTTAAATGAAATAATTGATGTTATGCATAATGCATATATAAAAGTACATGTAGACTAATCAGTACACGGAATAAAAAGAATTAAAAATAATTTGACAGAAAAAAGAAAAGAAAAATTCACGTGCTTCTCAATGATTATTAGGAATTAGATACCAAATGTTTGTGGGAATTAGAAATACATATGTTTGCATATACTACATATATTGTTTGACTTCCGATATTTATATCGTTGATGAGGTGTAGCTCATGATAAGAGCTTCGGTTTTCCTTAAAAAATTACCTTAATTATAAGTTGAAATCCTATTTTTTTAACCATCCTTGAACACCCCGTATGATATTAGGGAGAAGAGAACGTGAGAGACAAAGTTGATGAGTGCCTAAGAGCCACATCGTCACGTGTTATTTTTGTGTGTTGAGGTACACCGGATATATGTCATACATGGTGGTCAATCTATTATTACTCAAAATATAAGAGCTTGAGTTTGACAATTATAGAAGGCCAAATACCTTCCTGGGTCCTTTAAGTTTTATGTTTATTTTGGATAGATCCTTTAAGTTTTTAAGGTTTCAGATAGGTCCTTTAAGTTTCGAGTTTGTTTCAGATAGGTCCTTTAAGTTTCGAGTTTGTTTCATATATGTCCTTTTTGTGATAGAGAAATAGTTGAATAGAAATGACTTATCTGAAACAAACTCGAAACTTAAAGGGCTTATTTGAAACCTTAGAAACTTAAAGGACATATCTGAAACAAACTCGAAACTTAAAGACCTATCTGAAACCTTAAAAACTTAAAGGACATATCTGAAACAAACGTGTAACTTAAGAGACCCAGAAAGGTATTTGCCCATTATAAAATGATTTTTAGTATGTTTTAATTAATAATAGCTTAGTCTTTGAATATAAGACCCGCTTGAGTTTTTATTTGTTTTTTTACATGACTCTTTTAAATTTTCAATTGCGTTAATTATATCATTACAAAAGATCTTTATTTAATTTACGGTTTTTGAACAATATGTAATAAATACTCCAATATAAACATCGAGTAATTATCTATCTTAAAGGATAAACTCTAAAATTCATATCCATCGTCACGATTCAATATTATAATCGATTTTTTTTTTCAATTTCTATTTAGTTAAGAGTGTCATTTACTTAGGGATGAAGATAGTAATAAACGGTCGCAACTTACAAAAATGAATGGTTAACTTAAAGGTAAATTATATGGTGCATACATGAGAAGTCTTGCACCATGTACAAGCTTGTTTCACAGCAATTTCAATTAGTTTTTCATTTTTTCTTTTTTTAACATTCATGAAATCTTTTATTTTTCTTCTCTCAAATTTATTCTTTTGTTTTGCACTTGAAATTTTTAACAATTGTTACTCATCTTATTTATAGAATTTTAACTTTTTTTGAAACCATTGTGCTTGTAACAAAATTTTATTTAAATTTAAAGATAACAAGAAACAAACTTTGTTTTAAAAAAAACTTTGGTTTTTAAAATAGATAGCATTAATTAGTTTTTATTAAAAAAGATAAAAGTAATTGAAAAAGGGCATAATTGACAGATCATATCTTTAAAATACAAAAATACGGTTAAATAAGAACGAAAAATTCACCATAAAAAGACACTTAAAAAAATGGAGGGAGTAGTTAACATGAACGTTTATGTTCTTCTAGTTTCATCTGGGGATATTTTTTAAATTGCTGCACTTTATCTATATAAAAGAACTTTAAACAATAATTACATTAAAAATAGAGGGAGTTTGTACAAAAAAAGAAACATCAGAGGGATGAATTAGCATGAGAGTCATGCTAACTAGTGCTAATGAGATATCTCTTAAAAAACAAAAAAAAAATTATATAAAAAAAGAGCATCTTTTACACTTTTAAGACTTTACCTAAATAAATTACAAAATAATTTTACTATATTTATTTCATTAACCGATGTTACATAGACACCTGTTAGTATTATTTCTTTAGCATTGTTATTTGAACTATTCCAAAGAAATCTGTATAGATTGCTTGAATGACTAGTAAAAAAATTTTAAAAAAAGAAAGACTAATAAAATTTAAATAACTATCTAAGACAATTTTTGTGACGATTTCTTTCTTTTCATTGATAAAAGCAACGAGAAAAAAATAAAATAAAATAAGAACATAACTTAAATATAAGAGAGATTTTTTTTTTTTGAAGGAAGAGAGAAAATTATATAAAATTATCAAAATGGTTGTATAAATATTATTTGCCTTTTTGAATTAAGCATCGTGATTAACTGGAAAAAATTGTGTTCGGAACAATGTTCCTGAATATCCAATAATATGCTTCCATTTGTTGTACTTTGGTACATGAACCGAATTTGAATGCCCCTCCCTCCCTGCCACCCATGACACACAAGTGCGGGGCCATGTTCATTATGTGGGGCCTTTATCATGTTCCTTTTAACTAAGCTAAGGCAGATATTTACTAAGTGGGGCCCTTATCATGTTCCTTTTAAAGAAACGAAGATAGATTTTATTTTTATGGTGGTCGGGGTTCGAATTCCGTACCTTACATATTTTATGTATTGTTCATACCAACTGAACTATACTCACGAGAACAAAGATAAATATTTGAATAAACAACTAAATTTATCACTCTCCTTAAATAAAAATAAAAATAAACTAAATTCATTGCTCCTTATAATTCATTTTTAGATTTCTGACTTTATTAATATTTTAGCAAGTGAAAAAAAGTAAAAAGATGTTTATATATAAAGACGAATGGAATAGGGTAGTAGATATTTCTTACGACTTCAATAAAACTTAAAAGGCTGGTTATATTGCGGTGTAAAGCAATATTTTAGAGTTTCGGTCTAGGTGAGGACATGAGAAGACGATCATAGTAGGTGCATCATAGAGTAGGTGGTGGTGACTTCTTGACCCTATTGATGGTTATTTCGTTAAAGGAACTTACCAGCATCTTACGAGGCCTGAAGCAATTTTGGAGCTTGATCATTTTGATGTAGTGTGGCTGAACCAAGTGCCACTAAAGGTGTCAGTGTTTGTCTAGAGACTCCTTCGCAACAGACTTCCAACCAAAAACAATCTTCTTCGTTGGAGAGTCCTTCATCACGATGATACTCATTATGTGGCAGGGTGCGACTTTCTTGAGTCAGCGGAGCATCTTCTTTTCCGCTATGAGATCTTTGGAAGCTTGTGGCACCGTTTATATTAGTGGGTTGGTGTTTCTTTCATTGTGTCAGCCTCGGTTCGTGATCACCTTCTTCATTTTGGGAATATGGCGGGGGTTACCGTGATCTACACATCCTTTCCTTAAGTAATTTGGCATGCTTGTGTTTGAGTTGTTTGGAAGGAGAGGAACAACATGATTTTTAAGCTCGAAGTTGCGGATTTGTGCAATTTATTAGATAATGTCAAATTCATGTATTTTTTATGGTTAAAAGCTAATAGGCTCACTTCCGCTTTCAGTTATAACGATTGGTGGCGGCACCCTTTACTTTGCATGAGTGTTAGGGAGTAACTTCATTCTCGTTTATTTTTTGTGGCCTCTTTAATGACACCAGACATTTAACATTGTATTTTGTCGAGTGATTCTCTTTTGCACACCTTGTGCGAGATGAATCACTCTTAGGGATTTATTATATTCCATTTTTGTGCGAGATGAATCACTCTTAGGGATTTATTATATTTCATTTTAGCTTGTTAAAAAAAAGAAGAGAATGTGATTGTCCTTTCCTGCAGAGGGATGATGCACCTATCATGACTTCAACGCAACAATAAATTAAAGTTTTAGGAACAAAAAGTTTTATAGAGAATAATTTTAAGAATAAAAAAGTTTTCCATAGAATAAATATTGTGTCTGTGTCAAAATATATTTTTGTCTTTTTTAAAAATATTACGAGAATAATTTATTGCTCTATTTGTTCTAAACTAGATGTTGTTTTAGGGAAAAAAATATTACAATGTAAATATCGTTCCATTTTCTCAACGATGAAACATCAATTATTTTATTCTAGTTCATTTTCCGTTAATTTTGTTACACTTTCAATAAATTATTCATCAATACTAATTGATAATGGAGGATATCTTTTAAAATTAAGATCTTACTTACAATTGTTTTTAGAGCATTCTTAAAGGTTTTTAAATACCTTCTCTAAAGTTAATTATGAAATTTTGATGAAGTTTGATTTTCTTGGCATATCTGTATATGGTATATACAAGTTAAAATCCTCTCCATTTTAATTTTTCTCCATTTCTATTATTTGGAGAGATATAATCACAAAAATTCTTGAAAATAATTAATGTTAGTAAAACATATTTAATGATATTACCCACTACTAATTTTATATGTCTATATTTCTCTAAATAATATATATGAAAAAAAAAAATTAAATGGAGAGAATTTTAACCCTGATATATACTTCCTCCAACTCCAACCACTATTATAAGTAAAATTAAACTTTTTAAATTTGTTGATCAATTAATGTATCCAATAAAAAATGAATTTTTGAACCACAACACAAAGAACAAAGGGAGTTTGTACCAAAAACAAAACTAAATAGAGAGAGTAGTTAGCAACTTAGCATTATTCAAAAGAAACTTTGTCTGTTTCTGTCTGCTTGAATGAATGATTTGAAAATGAATCGAGACATGCGTGGCATGCGATATGCGTGTGATTAAATGGGAAAAATCGTCTCGAAAATAACGTTTCTGAATATCCAATAATATGCTTCCATTTGTTGTTCTTCATCATGTGGCCAAGATACTATTCCCTACCGTTTTCCAAATAAAAGTGATCCGTTTTATTTTCGAGTAATAGTCATTTTGATGCTTAGATTATTGCGGTATCAACCTCAAAGGAAATTTGTCTAAAACTATCTATAGGTGGTAGGGGCCAAGTTATTGATGTGAGATGGATCCAAAAAAATAATGTTATAAGTATGGGAAATGTTAACTTATGCCCTTATGACACAAGTTAATGATTCAAATATAAAAATTATTTATTGGAATATGTGCATTGTATTTAATATTTAATTTTTAATAAGTTGAATGTACAAAATTTTATAAAATCATTCTTCTTTTAGGTTTCTTAACATGTGTCATAATGACACAAGTTAACACTACCCTATAAGTAATTATAATATTTTTTCAATATATAAAATTTTTAAAATCGTTTTTGTTCGTGCAATCCGTTTGTCAAAATAGTTCGCGATGTTAATTTTTTTTAATATTGTCACATTAGTCATTCAATATATTTATTTATTGATCTATCAACTCCTACAAACACCTACTTATTGTCATTTTAATCTTTATATGAAAATAGTTATTGTGAGTAGATATTTTTTTTAGCGTTATAGACTATTTTGACTAACAAAGCGCACAATCAAATACTATTTTGAAATTTTGTTACATTGAAAAACTATTGTGGCTATTCTTCAGACATTCAAGGATTAAAATGATTATTATCTCTTTTATTTTTTTGCTGGTTCTTGCTAACATGCTCTAAGTACATTTTATCAAAAAAAATAAAGACGTACTCTAAATACATTGTTCAAGGAACCCATCCAAAAGAAATTTTGTTTTGAAAACGTAAGTCAAATGCATCTAAAAAGTAATCTTATTTATGAATGTTTAAACAATGTCTTGAATGCACTTGTTCACATTTTTTTGTTTGTTTTGTTTTTGACAAATAGTTTATTAGTTGGAATTTTACCCCAAATGTGAATAAATAGAGAATATGAGGTTTGAACTCGAACCTCCAATGCATTGTCTTTGTTAATTGAGATATGCTCACGGAAACAATTTCGTCTCATTTTAACTTTCTCTTTGTGTTGTTCATGATTCTTAAAAAATATTAGTTCAATTGATTTAAATGGTAAATTTAGTCATTTACTAAAATATTATTATTAATTGCAGTTAATGTAATATAGTTAACTGAAGTGAAATTCAATAAATAAGCTTATATTAATGAAAAAACAATAATTGCATTAATATCTCCCCTCAAATAAATAAATAAATATTAGATTAATATTTTAAAGTAACCTTCTTCAAAAAATATTCTAAAATGACAATTATATTGGAACAAATAAAACACAAAAGTGACAATGAAAATGAGATAGATGGAGTAAATAATTCGACGAAATCATCAAATGTACAATTTTTTTACATTGCATTCATCCATTGAAGAAAAATAATTGAACGACACAAATTTTGGGTATAATTTATGAATGCACACAAAAATACATTTTATTTAATTATTTAATAAATGTTCATTATTTAGTTCATTTTCTTTCTATATTTTCTCATTTTTGTGAGTGAGCTCAAATTGTGTAAAAAAATTCTTGTGATCACACAAGAGCATCTCTTTGTTGTTATACATCCTAATAGTTTGATTGTGAGAACATTTTATTATGAATTCCAAATTCAAACATGAGCCAATAGTCAAATAAAAACAGGAACCAAATTGTTCTTAAATTTTGGAGTAAAGTTATTTTACAATGTAAATGATTAAATTTTATATTTAATATCATAGATATAAATACCTTAATCACCTTGACGTTTTTTATATATTGTTAATTACTTATATTTTATTTAAAACTAATATTTTCTTTTGAAAGTTTAATATTCATATTTTTTTTTTAAGTATTACACATGTTTAATAACTTGAGAACTATAAACATAGTACTTGTAATATAATTAAGTAAAAATAGTACTTCCTTAAACAAAATAAAAATAAGAATAGTACTCATTATAGTATTGTATCTAATTTCCACCCTTTAAAAAATTGGATGAGGTAACTTTGTACCATTCTTAGATCACCCTCGATTGTGATAGTTTACCCATTAAAAAGTCTCACTAGCTATATACCCCAATTGAGGGTTAATAGCAATAGTACTGGTACCTAATGAGAGAAAATGGTACCTGAGTCAATTAAAGCAAAGAGAATGTACCTAATATTTAAAGATGTATGCCTTTGTCAAAAAAAAATTTAAAGATGTATGCCTAATAATGTCTAATAAAAAATAGTACCTAATGAAAGAAAAGATGTACATACACACTCTCTCTCTCTCAAAAAACATCATTCTAAATATAAATTCTATCTCTCTCGCCCTATTTTTTTTTAAAGAACATCACTCTAAATATAAATTTTATTTTAAATGATTAATTATATTATATTTGTTATTTAAAAATGAATTTAAAGATGTAATGTCATGTCAATTAATAAATATGAAAATACATAAGTTTTTATAATATTTGAGAATTTAAAAATATAGGAACAAAAAGTTTTGTCAAATCAAATACGAAGACTAAAAGTGTATCTACACAACTTTTTTATGAAATAGTTGATTGATTGGACTCACACACTTTAAATGCGAAGAAATAGAGAACATAAAGTTTGAACTTTAGTTCCTACATTAATACAAAGTGACTTTAAAAAATAAGAAGTCAAAGAATTATGAAAATTTGCATAACAAGTTAAATTTACCATCTACTTTTTCTTTTAAGAAAATGACAAAAATATACTTGCATACTTAATATTAATATTGTGTTTGTCAATTTTTTTTATTATATTGTTTAGGTGTATTATTATCAAAAGGTAGGCATTATTTATTTTTTTGGCTTCCTATAAACTTCTCTTTAGTTAAGATAAAGTATATTCAAGTCAAATGAGAAATATAATTTTTTTTTTCTTCTAAAAAAATGTAGTTCGACAAATTACGATGAGATCTAACTATTACTCGACCTTATCCAATTATTATTTATAAATAAATAAAGGCTAAATTGCATTTTTGTCTCTTAACTATTTAGGTAGTATCGCTCTGGTCTTTTAATTAAAATTCGATTTATTTTAGTCCCTTAACTTCTCTCCGTTACACATTTTGGTCCTTTTTGTTAGGGGACTAAAATGTGTAACAGAGAGAAGTTAGAGGACCAAAATAAATCGAATTTTAATTAAGGGACCAAAGTGATACTACCTAAATAGTTAAGGGACCAAAAATGCAATTTAGCCATAAATAAAATAAGAATAGTCATATAAAAACTCCTAAAACACAAGTGAATGAGTTAAGAGTTCGAACTTCAATCACAATGTCAATCTAGCAATTTTGATATTTTTATCAGTTAAGTTAAAATTTATAGAACCTTGGACATTTTATTTTTTTAAATAGATGAAATGACAATAATAATTTAAAATCAACAAATATAAATAGAAAAGTCGACATTTGAATTTCAATCACAACATTCAAGGCAACAATTTTAATATTTTTATCAACTGAGCATAAAACTAGAAACATAAGAAGAGGACCCCTGAACATTTATTCTATACTATATATAAAAAATATACTTAAAATACACGAGTCTGAACTGACTTTTTCTTTACCAATTTTCTCCTTTATTTAAATTATTTTATTTACTACTTTATCCTTTAATAATATTATTTTAAATTTTAATTAAAAAACGAAATCCCATTAAAACAGGAAATATCCTACTACAATGGAAGATTTTGAACTGAATTTTTATAATTTCAATTATATGTTTAAACAAATTTTTCTATATTGATGTTTTTTTTTTGAAGAATATATTAATGTTATATTATGGACGGTATTAAAAAAGATAAATATTTATATTATATTTGTTAAATTATTGTTGTGAATAAAGATAAACATGATTTTTATAAAGTTTGTTACAATTTGAAAGTCAAAATACAGATAAAGTATAAAATATTTTGTTAGGGAAAATAAAATCTATATAAGAAGAAAAATAATAAAAAATAAAAAAAGTATAGTCTACGATGTTGTTCCCTTTAGCAACCTGTAACGCTTTGACAACATGCTTCATAATCATCTATTAGAACCCTTCTTCTCTTTTTCCCTCTCACACCATTTTCCATTCTCTCCTAATTTCAACTCACACCCCCTTAATTACACTTCATCACCCCCTCCCTCTTTCATTCCCTTTTCACTTTTATTTCAATAAAAACCGTCCTTTTTTGCTTTGAAACGGTAAAGTTCTACTCGTTTTCTCATTACAAGATCGTTTCCTCTTGTGGGCTACTCTGAAAAGTTATTATTTTTTTGTAAAAAAGTGATTTTTTTTTTCTGTGTTATTCCACTATGATTTTGTTTTCTAAAAAAGTGTTTTTTTTTTTTTTTTTGTGTTACTCCACTATTGTTTTGTTTAATTCAGTTTTTTGTTTTTGGGCTGTTGAATTTATGTGTTTTGTGTTTATGGGTTGGTTGGTTATTGATATTGTTAGTTGAATTTATGAGGTTTTGTTTTTAGGTTTGGTTTTTTGTTGGTTGATTGTTAGTCAATGATGCTTTAAAACAAAAAAATATGATAATTATTAAAAGAATTTTTGTTTGTTTTGATGATGAATTTGAATTGGACGCTGCAAAATAAATAATGAGGATAAAATTGAAAGTTTGTTTTGTGTGTATATTTTTGATGAAATTGAATTGGTCAATGTCGAAGTTTTGTCGTAGTGATTGAATCCTGAAATTGGTTTTAGTTTTCTGGATTTTTGTGTTTTAGCTGTTTGGTTTGATTTGAAATTTTCAAGTGTTTTCTTATAAGGTTATGAATTCCATGATTTTGTTTTTGAAATTTGAAAAGAGATTGTAAAGTTGGTCCACTATGTTTTGTTTTTTTCCTTATGTTGTGATTTTTTTCTGAGGCATGACAGACAAGTTATTTTTGCATGTTTACTGTGTTCTTGTGAAATGTGTCAAGGGTAATCTTAGCTTTCCCTCTTTCATGATTTTCATCTTCTGGACTTGTTTGAATCTTTCATTTATGGCATGTTCTTTCTCACATGTTATGTGGTTGTGTTTTTTTTTTTTGGTGAATTGGCATGGTTCTGTTTTGTTGACAGAGGTTTTATGGTCATTAGTATCTTAACTTTTGGAATTTGTTTTTCACTTTTCATTGTTTACTTCATGCCTTTTCTCTCACACTTCACCAATATAACTTTTGGAAAGAAAAGTGTTCTTTTCTACCCTTCATTGACTCATCCATGTGTTTGTTTTTGGCTGCAGCGTATCACTCAAGATCCTCCTAGGTGTGAACCTTGATGTGATCATTGATATTGGAGAATAAGTCCTTGTTGATTTTGCAAATGCTAAATTTTTCTAGGGCCAGAAGTCAGCCGAGGGCAGCCAGATCTATGTCATTAGGAGGTAAGCTATTCTGCCAAATTTAAGCACAAATGGTAGTTTACTAACTATCTGATTGTATTGAATGAATCTCGATGTGCATAAAACATTAAACGATTTCATAATGATAATTGAAATGCGGTGTTTTCTAGCACTCAAGTATAGGATACCTTGTTATGCCAGTATATTGCATAAGGTGTTCATAAAATAATTAGTTGTCGAAGTTCTGTGATTTATTTCACATTGGTTGGTTGTTTTCTTATAATTAATAATTATTTATACTCATAGTTATATTGAAGCTTTTAAGATATTTTTGTTCTTATTTATGTTTCTTTCTTTTAGGTATGGATTATGTGGATCCAAAGAGGAAAGGAAACCTTCTCGGGAAGGTTTTTCTTGTTGCAGCATTAACAGCATTATGCATTTTGGTGATCAAGAGATCTCCATCTTTTACCACTCCTAGTCCGGTAATAACATATAGATTTTGTTGACTAAAGTATGTAGTAATTGTGATGTTTTGATATATTAGTAATACATAAATATCAGAGTGAGACCTGGAAGAAATTGATATAAATCCTATTGACATGTGAATAAGTTTTTTATCAGCCGATTAATGCTTGATGGTTAGAGAAATAATTTTCAATTTTACCATTTTATTTAATTTATTGATTGAGATTCTGCTTTTTTTGGTCCAGTTTTCTGTCCATGAACCTGGGGTCACCCATGTTTTAGTGACAGGCGGTGCAGGCTATATCGGCTCACATGCTACCTTACGACTTCTGAAAGAATCTTATCGAGTTACCATAGTGGTATGTCTTTAAAATACTTAAAACTTCTCTCTGATAAAGGTAAATGCAAATGCAATGGACCAGTCTGTGCTAAGCAAAATTTCTCTCTTTCAGGATAACCTGTCACGTGGAAATTTGGGTGCTGTCAGGGTTCTTCAAAGCTTATTTCCACAACCTGGAAGGCTTCAATTTATACATGCTGACTTGGGAGATGCAAAATCTGTATCCTTGTTACATAAAATAATTTGGTGTTAAATTTTTACTTTGATTGAAGCATATTTGTTAGTGAAGCCCCCCAGAAAATTTGTTTACTTGACTGGTTATTAGGTTGATAAAATATTTTCGGAGAATAAGTTTGATGCTGTGATGCACTTTGCAGCTGTTGCATATGTGGGAGAAAGTACACTTTACCCTCTTAAGTAAGTACTTGTAGCTTTCATTTGGGAATTCCAGTTGATAAAGTTGTATTGTTTATTTTGGTTTTAATCCTCTGGTTCTCAAGGGAAGGGGTCCCTTGTAATCCAGAGTTCGTGAAGTCTAGTCAAGGATTGTTTCAATCAGGATTCGAACACGGGTTCTCTTGAACTGATAAAGTTGTATTTGTGTGCTAAACAAAATTAAATTTAATCCATTTCAGTTCTACTTTATTTATGTTCTATAATTTGTTTGTCAGGTATTATCACAATATTACATCAAATACCTTGTTGGTGTTGGAGTCTATGGCTAAATATAATGTGAAGACATTCATATATTCAAGTACATGTGCAACATATGGGGAGCCTGAAAAGATGCCAATTACAGAAGAAACAGAACAGGTGTGAAATCCAAGTGTGGTTGAGTTATTACATTTATTCGAGAACTCTTTGTTTTTTGTTGCATTTTGGAATGACTTTAATGAACATCGGTGTGTATTGTTTAATCATTGACATTATATACTTGAATTTCAGAAACCTATCAATCCATATGGAAAAGCCAAGAAGATGGCAGAAGATATCATCCTTGATTTTTCTAAAAATTCCAAGATGGCAGTAATGATTCTAAGGTTTGTATTTTACATCAATGCTTCAAAATTTTCCCTTGTTTTGCATAGTTTTTTCATGTCTTTTCCATTGTGTCCTTTGTTTAATGATTCTGAGCACATCTTACCTATAAGGGAACCTTGCAATAGGTGTGCCATGGTTCAAGTCAAATATTTATTTGAACTTTATTATTTAAAACCATTATGGTTGTAATTTTCTTTGAAGAGCACCGTGGTTGTAATTTTTGATGAACTTTTTTTTTTGGAAACATCCAGATATTTCAATGTGATTGGATCAGACCCTGAAGGAAGATTAGGTGAGGCGCCAAGACCTGAACTTCGGGAACACGGTCGAATTTCAGGTGCCTGCTTTGATGCAGCCCGCGGTGTTATGCCTGGCTTGAAGGTATATAAATATTGTCATTTTTACTTTTGGCTAAAAAAGAATTGTTCGCATAGGTAATAAGTCAGAAAAACTAACTTGTTAGGAGAATAATTGTTGGAGCAATATTTTATATAGTTGCTAAGATAACCATGACAGAGAGCCCAAGTACATGCATTTTCCAGACTCACCAAACTAATGATAATCTTGATATTTTCTTGCATAGAATCTAGGATTAGTGTCAAATTTAAATAATTGATATTGGGAGTAACATGCTTGTTTTTCTTGGAAGTTGAGTTCAGTAGAACTTTTTAGTGTATCACCCTAAGATATTGAATTGTCGTGATATTCCTGTCACTGAAGTAACTGTCTATTTGGTACTGAAATTCTTGGGCCATGTTTAGATCAACTTCATAATTAAGTGCTATGTATAAACTATTTCTACCTCAAAAGATAAAATAAAGTCAAACTGTTTTCATATAAGCTATAAGCTGTTTTTATAAATTATCTTGGAGAGCTTATGAAAATAAGCTGAAAACAGTTTATGGCCATGTCTCAAGCTGTTTCCATAAGTTCTTTCAAATAGTCTCACAAGTGCTCATGTTAACAGATAAACTCAAACATGAATGTACCAAATATAAGTTACTTTGATTCATGTTCTGTTATGTTTTTCAGAGAAAATTAAGCCACCTAGTTGAAAATCAGCTAAGACTTTTTTTTTGTCTCTGAACTAATATGCTGTGATGTAAAATGAACTTGAGCTTATTGTATCGGTTGCCACCTTGCAGGTTACAGGAACAGACTATAACACACCTGACGGAACATGCATTCGAGATTATATTGATGTTACCGATCTTGTTGATGCCCATGTCAAAGCTCTTGAAAAGGCAAAACCTGGTAAAGTAGGCATCTACAATGTTGGCACTGGAAAAGGTAGGTCGGTCAAGGAGTTTGTGAGTGCTTGTAAAAAGGCTACAGGTGTTGACATCAAAGTAGACTTCCTTCCACGCCGACCCGGCGATTACGCCGAGGTGTATAGCGACCCGACTAAGATCAGACGCGAACTGAATTGGACTGCGCAATACACTGACCTTGAAAAGAGCATTCAGGTTGCATGGAAATGGCAGAAAAATCGCCCTAATGGTTATGGAAGTTCCTAGAGCTACAGCAAGGCAACCATAGCAGCTGCCATTATATTGCTCTCACACATTGGATGATGAAATTTTGTTCTTAGGGAGATGGTAGTTCATTCATTATACTTATTTGTATTCAAACATATAATAATGGTTCAATAATATAATGTGCAGGCTCTGATATAGCTTTACTTTATATCTAATTGAATTTTTCATTCTAAATAAATATAATTATGAACCATTTCCCTCCTTTTTACATGGTTGCAATTTGTTTGGTGGCACCCTTTGCCTATTTTCCTTGATTTTAGGCTAATGAAGCGGTGACGAAGACATAAAGGCACCAATAATATCAAGATTGTTGTGTTCATTTATAGAAGAATAATTGATGTTTCACTCAATCACCTACTTTGTTTTTCTTTTTCAAACTCACATCACCTACTGAATGTCTCCTTCCGTTGGAACAACTTGAGCCCACAAATTTATTGCCGACATTTTTTGAATGTTACATTTTCTTTCTTTTGGTTGTTGAGGAGAGGTCCAGCAAATAAATGTGTTCTTTCAAAAATAAATAAAAATTATTTGGTGTTTATACATATAATATAAGCAATTTGTTTTATTATTTGATAGAGCATATATATAGCTTTTGCATTTTGGATTCTTCCAAATATAATTTTGAAAAAAATAATTTCAATACACACTTTCAAACGTAATTCATGTCTATTCAAAAGCACTGATGATATGATTTGAATACCTTTCAAATTTCAACTTCTTTTTTCCTGCTGAAAGAGAGGAGGGAGCAACGCTCACAAAGATTTTTTGATAAAAAATCTAGCCTAGGAATGCAACATTAATAAAACTCTAGAGGGAGAATATTGACGCCTTAGTTACATGTACCAGAACCCGATTTGGCGGAAAAAGTAATTCGATAACTTGATACAGTTCCACTTCAGAGTTAATCAAGTGAAGTTAATCTATATATAATTCTTGAGTTTTCTTTTAAACAAAAAACTTAGCACACCAAAAAATATCAAACGGAAGAGGGAGAAATGACCTTCAGAAATTCCAACTTTTGCTCCTACACCAGCAGTCCAGCACTAATGCTAGCACAAAAGTTGGTGTGGAAGTTGAATGTTCCGGAGCGAATTGCATGTTTTATCTGGATAGTTAAACACGAGAGACCGTTGACGAATTATAGGAAGCATATAATGCATTTTGGTGAACCCTTTTCCAAGTTCAGTGGGGATAGGCCAGAGACAACGCTGCACATTTTGTGAGACTGTCATACGGTGATGATGATGTGGATGAGAATGACGGGGATGAATGTTAGACATCAATTTTTCAGTACTAATTTGGATGATTGGGTGAGCATGAATATGCGGGAGTGTAGGATAGTTATGGAAGGGGATTGGCTGCGGTATTAGGCAACGGCTCGTCATAGGTTGAAGTGGTGGAGGAACAAAGAGCTTCATGTTTTGGCCGTGGGTGGACATTGCTAATCAGACACATTACTACAAGCATGCTAGCCAAGCTAATGTGAATGATATCGTGGCATCCTCCAACTAGTGGTTGGGTAAGATTAAATTAAATACAGATAGATATTGTAAGGATGGCATTCATGCAGCTTATGGAGGTTTGATTAGAGGAGCGGATGGAGATGGGTCTGCTTTTATCACGGAGTTATGGGGTGTTTTGGAACGGTTGAAGTAGCTCAGAGTAGGAGATTTCTTTTGATTGAGCTGCATATAAAAAAATATTTGTAGTATGGTGTGGTGTGTGGAGACTAGTCTAACAAATTCTATGATTACTAGAGTTTGATTAGGAAGTAAATGTTTGGCAAACTTATCGTGAAACGAATTTTTGTGCTAATATTATCAAACTTAGATTGTGATGGTGGACCACCTTTGATTATTTACGAGCAAGTTCAAGCTCAACTTTCTTCCACACTTGGTACTAAATTTTAATATAATGACTAATTTTCTGCATAAGATTTCAACATTGAAAGTACTTTTTGCATTCGTTCCTAAATTGTTATTGTTACTCAATTGTCATCTCTACAGTTTTATTTGCCTGATATTCATGCGATTTTACATGGATTTATTACCGCTACAAATTTTTTTTGTTAAAATTACATGTTCGCAGCTTAAAATCATAGATGCTCGTTAACAGGAGCTTCACAAAGTCGCAATATTGCTTTACATTTACATAATACCTATAGGTATTTCTTGCTTTTCCAGTAAAAATATGATGTCAATGAACTTGCCTTAAAATTAATATCAGCTGTAGTTTTTGCAACATCAAACAAACATCGTCATAAAAATTTGAATCCTATAACACATTTACCCAACACTGATTATAAGAAATCAATACATAGCCACGATAAGGTGTAAAAATTGCATGTGAAGACCACATCATTCAAATCATGAATGATATCGAATCATAAGCTCATGAAACAGATTGTAGCGCTCTATCAAAGCTTTCTTCAGCTGCTGATACCCTCTTGACCAGTACATGATCTGGGTGTGAAAGTTTCAGCTGGCTGCAAAACAATACACAACCACAAGTCATTCACTAATGGAAAATCTTTCTCAGTCACATAAACTAAGCATAGTCCTGATTTGTCTATAATGCCAGTAGAAATACAAACAGTATTCGAAAAAGATTCTTGATAGACAAAAAAATCCGGTTTGCCATTACAACATGTGCTTTGACACTTACAATACATGTAAACTGCAAAATGTTTGCATACAAATATCATACGCGGTAACATTAAATTGTATTGACACAAGAAACACATAATTCAGATCTCCAGAATAAAGGAATAAATTTAGAAAGGGAACAGTCAATGCCTAGCAAATATACTGAAATATTCAAGATTCAACCAATAAGACACAGAAGAAAGGCTCCACACAGTAAAGTTAGATAAGTGATTAGCCATCAAACTCAAAGGACACATCCATTTCATAGATTTTACTGATGCAAACTATTTACAGTGTAAATTAAAGAGGAAAGCAAAAATAAGTATGCCAATTTCTCTAAGCATCAAGGCTTTAAGATAGCTAGGGGTGTTAAAAATAGTTTCTTCCCAGCATGGTCTAGTTTAAATTTGAAGAGTAATTAAATCATTAAACAGTTCCACTTTAACAAATATTAAATCATAGTGTATAAACAAATATTTTAACAAAATTTTCCATTTTCTATATCATATATTAGTTTTTTGGACTTGTCATTTTACAGTTCCACGATTGGATTCTGTTGCTACTATTAGTATTTGATTCCGTTGATGCTTTACTAGGAAATATGAGATACTGGGATCAAGTTATGTACTGTTATTCTTACAAATGATGTTCTGTTACTAATCACCACTTACTATTGAATGATATGTTTAGAATGTAAAAAATAGTTCAGTAATGAAACAGTTTCAGCGGGAATTGACACACACATGAATCATGTATGGGAAACAAGACAAACCCAGAACCAGAACCATGAAATATACGTGATCCATGAAATGTTTTAGGTTTAATAGTTGTATGACCTACTTCAAAGACCTAACTCTCGGAGAGGGTGTGAAACCAGATCATACCATTCTAAACCCAAATTTTTTTAGTGATATGCATTTATATTAATTGTTGCTGAATATTCCACAGGTTTTTAATGAAAGAGTCCAAAAGCTCAATTCGAAAAGTTTAAATCTCGGAAATCCCATTTAATTAATTTCATCAGCAATCGACATCGTTTTAACACTTGAGAGCTACAGACACATGGTTCATGGCTCTCAAACAATGACCTAAGGACTCTAGTTGGGGAGACAAATTCCATATAAAAATATGGCTTACAGGCCTTAACTAACTAAAATTTCATAGAAATGATTCAGAAATCAGTAAAATTATTAGAAGGAATAAAAGATTCAACCGGTCTATAAAGGAACCTACATCCATACTAAATGTGGAAAAGAGGGGGTCGCACACAACAAGATGGTTAAATTATTACCTGAATGATTTAGAAGATGGTTTGCCAAGATGAAGACAGCACACAACAAGATTTGCTAGTGTTTCTGGATCCCTAGCATCCTGCACAAATCACAACGAGTTTCTTAAGCACAAACACCATTTCTAACAAAACCAATAATCACCCTATCAAACTCTACTTCAGCACAGCCTAAAGATTTAAACTAAAGAGCCAACAAAACTTCAATCTTTATTAAAAACTTAAAAGAACGTCGAGCCACTGAAAAATGGAGAGGCAAATATCATACTTCAAAAGTTTTGGACAACCACTGACGCTCTTCTAAATAAGAAAACATGATGCAATATCAAAAATTTTGTCATACTAATATAGTAACATAAGCAATGGAAAATAAACGTGCCTTGTTGAGAGCTTCAACTAAAAGAGTCTCAGCTTCATCAAAGTTACCCATTTGCATGCAGCAAACAGCCTTGCCATTCAAGAGCAAACTAGTAGACTGATATCTCTCAGACAAATCTTGGAAGATTAAATGCGACTCCTGGATCTTCGCCCCTCCCTAATCCAACACCAATAAAACACATCACATTCCAAATTCACCACCTAAAACATCAATTTGCTAACTTGTGTCTTAATGATGTATGTTAAGGAACCCAAGAATAGAAATTTTGCTTTGAAAAAAAGATTTTTAAACTTTTAAAAAGTTGAATGCAAATGAATATTTCTATATTGAGTTATTTAACATGTGCCATTAAAAGTTAATTGTTCTTCTCAAGACCCTAATTGATTTCTTAATATGTGCCATTAGTGTTCAACATGCTGATCCATTCAATCACTTCCAATTTCTTAAATTATTATGATCAGTATGTACATGTCAGTATCAAGTCTTATGTTCATGCCACTTCATTGATAATAGCAAAAATAATAATTTATTTAAGCATAAAATTACCACAGCCAAATCAAGCCAAGCATTTGCAAGCTGAGTAAGAGTATGATCCTCATCAATCTGCTGCATAATCCTAAGCTGTCTCTCAGCATAATCAGACCTATGCATCTTAATAAAGATTTGCACATTCAACGCAGTCCTACAAAACACAAAACAAACATTCAATCACTTCCAAACCCTCACATCCTCTTCTCATCATCATTACCAAAATTGAAATAATATATCAACAGAAAACATAAGATCCACCGACACCGTAAACAGATAGTTTTACACCGACATCCAATGATCATCTTGTAATATTATTTTACAGAGTCAGTGTATAAAAATGCATTTTTTTTCTTACAGTTCCATGGTTCCACCAGCATTAGTATACTTCAACGCCTCATTAAAATCCTGTTCATGCAAAAAAATAATCCCAGCAACAAGCCTCAACGTAGCATTGTTCCCAATCGCAGGATCTGCAAGCCATTCTTTAATACTCGCGATCGCCGACTCCTACAACAACAATAACGATAAATTCACGAGAAATTGAACAAATTGAAGAGAAATTGAGAAAGATGAGAAATTAGGACCTTTGAATCGGGTGATGAGAAATAGAGAGCGAGCAATTTCACGGCTTGAAGAGGAGTGGGAGCGGAATCGTTGATTTCGGAGATGACGAACTGTAACTGACCGAGAGCGATGTAGCAACGGTGAACGAGAGTGTCGCGTTCGATGATATCGTCGGGAGAGAGATTGGAAACTTCGCTGCTGTTGATTGCAGCTTGGTAAGCGCCGAGGTAGAAGTTGTTGCGGAGGTTGAAGAGGTGATCTGGTGTCGCCATTGATGGATTTGGATTGGATCTAAATCTTGAAGATGAAGAATTTGTGTAGCACTGGTTTTGAAGAGAAAGAGAAATGGGAAATTCGAGTGTTTAGATTTGTGATGGTAATGGTGAAATTTTTGTGGGCTTTTATTGTGAATTGGAATTGGGCTTCTCTATTTGATTGTAGAATTCTGTTCTCCACCCTGCAAAAATTGCTCGCGCCCTGCAGCCATTCCCATTTTACCTCTGCGCTTGTTAACGCACGCTGCGCCACTTAACTAGCGCATGTGTAAAACACTACACGCGTTAACCGGCACTGCGCACGTTAACTGGCGCATGTGTAAAAAACATTGCGCGCGTTAACTGGCACTGCGCACGTTAACTAGCGCAAATTTTAGCAAACTGTCGCCATGGCGACATATTGTCGCCATAGCGGGAAATGATAAGCAGAAAGCCAATTTGCTACTGCCTCTTTGTTTCCATGGCCACATTTTTCCTGCCTGGCAGGAATTGCAAAGTTTGCAGCAAATATCCAGAGTGACAGAGGAGACGATATAAATACTTACTATTGGTTGATGCAAAAATACTACATCAATCAAAAATAGCAGAATAAAACAACGGGAAAAAGTAACGAATATTAT
>Ga0099826_10000211_pt1 | contig 25243 bp, 17 predicted proteins | sample Mtrugardesep15_FD_76830 | JGI IMG/M metagenome (GOLD analysis project Ga0099826, IMG submission 76830) | Root nodule microbial communities of legume samples collected from California, USA - M. trunc garden sep15 | ecosystem: Host-associated > Plants > Roots > Nodule | place: USA: California... | reverse complement strand
TCCAGGGTGTCACAACGCTATGTTTAATGGTCACAAATGGTCATTTATAGTGCTAGAATGATATTTGTGACCATTAAACGTAATATTTTGACACCCTGAAGCTTTTAAAAGGCCGCGTTTTGACCCAAGTCAACAAATTAACTGACAACAGGGGTAACGGTGAAATAGTTTATCGACTAAAATGACATATTTGAAACTTAAAGAAATAACTTGGGAATTCTGTCAAACTAAAAGGATCTATTTGAAACTTAAGAGTGTGTTTGGATGAGGTAATTGAAAATTTAAAAAAAATTTAGAATTCTAGGATATTTAGATGATTCAATTAAATTACTTTCATTTCTCAATACTTTTGTTTGGTTGGAGTAATACAAAATTTCAATAATTATTTTTGGGCAACTTCTATAAATTTTAATTTTTTGGGGCCAAATTTGAAAATTAAAATTTGGGGTCAATATGTAAATTTCAAACAATTTGAGGGGCAAATTATAATTTTTGAAAATTTTGAGGGGCCAATTTGTAATTTTTTGGAAATTTATTGTGGTCAAATTGAAATTTTTGAAAAATTTGAGGACCAAAATGCAAATTTTGAAAAATTATAACAATGAAGAAATTTGAAATTCTTGGCTTTTAGTTGTCATTTGAAATTCTCTAAATTTAACTTGAACAAATACTTCATAAGTTTCCATCATTTTGAAAGTATTTGAATTTCTTCAAAACATTCCCTCATCCAAACACATTCTAAATGACTAACTTGAGAATTCTATTAAACTAAAAGGACCAAACGTGTTATTTGACCTAAAAAAGAGGCTTAAATGCTCATTGGATCCCTTAACTTGATTTCTGGTATCGGTTTGGTTTCATAAGTAATAAAAGATCTGTTTAGGTCCTTAACTTTATTTAAGGTATCGGTTTGATCCTTTCTGTTAATTTAATTTAAAAAAACTTTAAGTTTAGGGACCAAACTAATACTAATTAAATAAGTTAAGGGACCAAGCTAATACTAATTAAATAAGTTAAGGGACCAAAATTTAACGTTTTTTTTTAATTAAATTAACAGAAAGGACCAAACCAATACTTTAGATAAAGTTAAGAGACTTAAACAGACCTTTTATTACTTAGGAGATAAAACCGATACTTAAAATCAAATTAAATTTCACAAATAGGTTTAGTTACTCTTTCCATCTTGATCACAAATTATTTAAAAGTTTAGATGTCTTATCACCGATTATTTTTTTTTAGGTTAGTGAGCTATTTAGAAATTTTCAAATAGTGTAGAAACTAACCGAGTAATTAAACATTACATAAAATAACAAACTAGTTAAGGTGAAGGATAATTTGTAACATACCATTATCTCATCGACATCAAGCTTAATAAACTCAACATCAGTGTATTTTGCAGCAAAATCTTTCATAACTGGATCCATGACTTTGCAAGGTCCACACCATTTAGCTGTGAAATCAATAACCATCTATACCAAAGAAAAATACTACATCAGAAAACTAAATTTTATCTACTAAGACACCATAGCTAATCAAAGATTTTATTTACACAAAGATACCAGTTTATTAGTTTCTTTAAATGCTTCAAAATGAGCATTCCATTTAGCAGTGGAATGGAATGCCAGGACATGGGATGATTCTGTTGATCTATCAACATACACAAAATTGTACAAGTTGGAACTCATGTTAGATTTTTGAATGATGAACCAAAAAATGATTTGGGTGTATGAATGAGAAATAAATTGGAAGAGTATGTATGATGTTTGTTAAATAGTTAATTTGTTGGGATATATATAATGTAGAATGGAATAGTAGGATTGTGACATTTTGTTTAAATGAATATGATTCTTTGAAGTAGCAAGCTGTAAAATGGAATGTTGAAGCTATTAGGACAAATTTGAGAGCGTATCTATCTTTAGTGGCTGGTACCATTCACATTGATTAAATGGTCGTTTTCATCCCACACGTTGATGTGAAACAACAAAAAATATATGGTTATGTTAAGGAGTACTAAGCATAAAAAAAGAAATTGGGGAGATTCTTTTTTCATCCTCCAGTTTGCTTGGGCAGTATACTTTTACAAAAGATACGGTTGTATGCCTTTTGAATTATATATGAGGTGGCAAACATTTGGTTCAAGTCCAATATACAAGTTGCACCAACTAACCAAGCATATTAGTCTCTTTACTACAAGAAAATAAATAAATAAAAATTTAAATTGTTTTAGATAAATAAGAGTAACTAATAGAAAGAAATTGTGCCTCATATCTTCGTAAATATAGTTCATTTAGTAATATCCAAGGTCGAAGTTTGAACCTTGGATTATCTACTTATTCATTTTGAGAGGTGAAATTATAAACACTAAACTACTTAACCAAAAAAATTAAAATAATATTTCCCCATGTTAGGCTCCTCATCAACTTGTATCACCTAGACCAATTTTTTTACTATTACTTTTTTCATCATAGTTGTTTCTTGCGCGTCATATTTTTTCTTCTAAATTACCCTTTGTTCGAATTCTACAATTCGAACAATATTCGGCTTCGGGAATTCGAACTGTGTAAAAACTGAAGGCAAGCATAGAACTATGTTGATGCTTGACCAGAGCTTGTAAATTTACGGTTCGGAAAGTAGAATCCGAAACTTTTACAATACTTCGGAATATATAAACCAAAATGTTTCAAACCCCCTATAAGACCATGTTATAGGCAAATTGTAGTGTAAAAATACACACATTCCGGATTCGAATTATTGAACATTTGATACAGTTCGGATTATAAAATCTGAATTGTGTCAGCACAAAAATAAAATCATTATAAACCAAAATGTTTCAAACCCCCTATATGCTCCTGGACACATGAACATGGTAAATGGTGAGCACATACAACTCATTTGGGCCACCAAGAGAGTCATCCACCGGTTGTGGCTCCACCTCCACCTCCTCCTGCAACTGTTCATCATAATCCGTGCTCTCAACCTCCACCTCCTCCTTCTCCATATGGTGCTACTCGGGTTAGGGCTCAGGCTCGTTCACCTTAGATGGTCAAGAGCCATCTGCATGGCAGCCCCTGCCCCTACCATCTCGCCTTCCTACTATCTCTTCTGTTTCATTCCTCGTCATCCGCTCTCGCCTAATTGAAGCATGCATGGTAAGTCCTTCGTTTCTAATGTGCTCTATATTTGAAACATGCAAAATCATACACACACACACACAATTAATAAAAATCCACAAAATTCCCAAAAACAGCACAACCTAATACACTTCGTATTTTAAAATTTGAACAAGGAACAACCTAGTTCATATTGTAAAATCCAAACATGTTCAGTAAATCAGAAGAAAAAACATGAAACCAACAACGATAAATTGAGCGGTTGAGGCCTTACCTTGTGTTTGATGTTTTAAGTGGCTTGAAATGTGATGATTTTGAGCAAAACACCTTTAAGAATCACCCAACGAGGGAGTTTCAGACTTTGAGGTATGAGAGAGACGTTTTAGGAAAAATTTATGAAACTGTTGAAATGAGAATGATTTCTGATTTCATGTTATATATAGGTATCGTTCGGGTTTTGGAAACCTAAATGTCGTTCAGATTACAAAATCCAAACAACGGGTACTTTGAAAAAGAAAAAAAATATACCGCATTAAAACGCATAGGGTGGAACCAAGCAAGAGAGGAAATCTTAGAATAAGGTCAGATGTTATGTATCCACCAAGTTTGGACTCACCACAAAAATACGATGTAAGAAGGATTTTGAGTGATCCTGCTAATTACTAAACCTGTAATTTGGCTAATCTCAAAGAGGAGCACACTCCCAGATCCCAAGCCAATACCACTAGATCAACCCAAGTGAGTTTCCTTAACATTTTGTTAATCTATTATTGGAGTCTATTACAGTGCTATAACATTGAAGTTTAGCAGAACTGTAAATTACTTAATACTAGACGATAACCTATGCTTTGTGCGGGTTGAAATAGATTTTATATTTTGTTATGGTGTATTTTTTATTTTTTTTATAGATGAAGTATTGATTATTTTAGTAATAATTGAAATAAAATTGAATTTAAAAGAAATTTAACTAAACTAATTCGTAACAGAATTCTGGAGCAAATTTTAAGTTGTAAGTTAATGTTGTGAATTAGTTAAAAATCACCTCAATAAAGCTTGATGTGTGGAGCAAATTAATCAAGCAGTCAAAACAACACGGGTGACAGTTATAAACACAAGCAAAAGATAGAACAACAAAAGAGAAAGAGAGAGAACACACAAAAATTTGTTTACCCAGTTCGGTTCAATAATAACCTACTATGAGGAGAGAGCAGTTCTATGTTCCACTATAATGATGAGTTTCTTTACAAATAGATATCAGAGGGTTACAAGAATCAGTCTTCAAACCTAATTCTATCCAAAGTCTCGAATCTCTTCCCGTGACCAACAGACTAAATCTTAATAGTGTATCTCTAAGGTGAATCAATGGTGATTTAATCCCAACGTTAGTGTTTGTTGCGAGAAAACTCTACAAACCCTAGTTTTGTTGTTGACTTCTAAACCTTTGTTTTTCTACTCTCTACTACTTTTTTATCTGATACATGATCTGTATTCAGGATCTGTATTTATATAGAGAAATAAAACCCTTAAAATTATGAACAAATCTCGCACTGAAAATATGTTTTTTAATTTTTGCCTTCAGCGCAAAATTGGGGCCCGATTATTGCACATCGAGGGTTGATTTTTTACGAGACAAAAGTTTCAAAACTGACCGATTTTGGCAGATTTTGAAACATCAATTTTGAGTAAAGAAACAAATGTAGGCACGGGAACAAATGTAAAATATAAAAAAGCTAAGGTATTAGTACAACATTTTGCGATCAATGGTCACCTTCACTTCCATTCCACTCTAATAAGGGCTTCTAATTCTTGCAACAAACGTGTGCTGATTCTTTTACATGCTTGCAAACAACAGTGAGGACTGTGATAGACCAAGATCAATATGTGCTTATTTCAAATAAAAAGTAGTGACAAAACTGCGTGTTTAGTGGAAGCTATTAGGACAAATTTGAGAACGTATCTATCTTTAGTGGCTGGTCCTATGATCTTCTAGTACTGTTCACATTGATTAAATGGTCATTTTCATCCCATACATTGATTTGAAACCACATAAAATATTGTGGAGATTCCTTTGCCATCCTTCAAATTTTTTTCGGAACTATACTTTTACATAAAACACGGTTTTTATGCCTTTTAGAAAGTATTCTTATATTTGAGGTGACAAACATTTCGTTCAAGTCACATACACAAAAGCCCTTATACACTGACCAATCATATTGATCCTTTTCTTTTCAAGTTGCACCAACTGAACAAGCATATCAAACTTTTTTTCTTTTAGAGTAGTGTTATGACTAGAACTTTAACTTTTTAAAGTAAAAAATAAAATTGGATGTTTGGTATTCAAACTCCAACTACTTAATATATAATGTAATGTCCATGACAATTGAGTTAAGTTCATGGGAACTAAACATATTAATCTTTATTACAAGAGAATAAATAAATAAAATTTTAAAATGTCTTAGATAAATAAAAGTAACTAATAGAAGGAAATAATGTCTCATCTCTGTGAACATAGTTCAGTTAGTAGGAACAATATATTCTAATATGCAAGGTCAAAGTTTAAACCCTAAATTATCAACTTATTCATCTTAAAGAGGTGAAATTCTAGACATTAAATTACTTAACAAAAATTTAAAATTAAAAAAATATGATCCCCGTGTTAGTCTCCTTGTCAACCTTGATCAATTAGACCACTTTTTATTTCTAGTATAGAATCTGATGATTTAAACTACGACTGTTTTTTTTTCCACCTTATGCAGTTCGGATTTTAGAATTCGAATTGCATAAAAACCTCATAAAACCTTCAAAAACAAGTTGAATTATTTTGAATTTTAGAATTCGAATAAGGCGCGCGAGAAAAGGTAATGATCTTAAACTATTTGCACTCTTTGTCTAAAGCCTCTTTAATTTATTTGATCTTATCATTGAGCCTCCAACTAACTTCTTGTTCTCTATCTAATCAAGGGGAATTTTACTCCATTCACTTACTACATGTAACACCAAACACAAGATAATCCAAAAATACCCTAAGTTTTAACACCCTAAGGTTACCCACATAAGAATAAAAAATTTATGTTAACTTTTTGGATGTTTTGAATTTTATAACACCCGGTTTAAATATTCATACCAAAAGTTTTGAAATCCAAAGCTTTCCGCTTTAAATACTCAAAAGGTTTGTAATACAAAAGATAATGGTTTAAATTTTCATACCAATATGTTTTAGTAGTTTGTTCATTATTTCTTCATGCGCAAGGCACATGTCGCGACCTGTTCGACAAACATGTTTTTTTTTTTTTTTTACAGAAAAGAGCTTATTGCATTTCATTTACTAAATTAGCGTCTTCCTTTTACATAAAATACATCAAAAAATTTACTAAATTAGCGTCGGTCTTCACCGCGACGCTAACTAAATTCCCAGAAATTTAGCGCCGGAAATATTCTCAGAAATTTGCAACGGTTTTCTCCCTCAAAAATTTGTGACGAATAAACATTGCATCGGTAATTTTGACGGAAAACTTGGATTCAATTTTCCATATATGAGAGGTTTAGCGTCGGATTTTTGCTCTTTGTGATCGTAAGAAAACCGCCGCAAATTGTGATGGATTTGATTCTCCCTCGCTAACATTTTCCGACCTCTATTATTACGACGGATTTGGGCTGCGTCGCAGAGGCCGTCAGAAAATGGTTTGGGACAAAATTTTGCCTATTTTGCGACGAAATTTGGCCGTCGCAAAAACCGGATTTTCTAGTAGTGGATGCCAACCTTGTTAAGAGAGTTAGAAAAGGATGCTTCCACATTGCATTTATATCGCCATGGGCTCGGATTATTCCATTGCACACACACAGGCGTTGCTGAAGAGTTTGCTTGGACATGCCGAATAGTCTGCATATTCTTCCAACTGGTGAGCAATGATCCAGCTCGATCACAGATGTCTTGAGTTGATTCCTACACGTCATTCCAAACTTTATTGTTCCTATGTTTTCAAATGCTCCATAGGGTAACTACAAAAACTTGCTTTTGGTGGTTATCGAACTGCTGCAGAATTGAGAAAATATTCTCCGCAAATGACGCGGAAGGATGAATAGATTGCAAGATATCATTCCACAGACCTGATTGCTGCCAGCAGCTGATACTTTTGTCGCAATCAAAAAATAGGTGACTGTTATCTTTATACGGACCTGCACAAACAACACAGTCCATGGGGCATTGAACGCCGCAACTTTGAAGTTTGACAAATGTGTTTTTATGCACAATTTTGATTGGTATGCATGACAGATAGAAAAAGGGGGGGGCCTTCACTTCTATTTTTTTAACTTTTTGAAAATCGTGTGTAAAGAGTTATCAACTATTGAAGAGCCTTGCTATTTCTTACGAAAGCTGTGGTATAAGAAAGCTAAGAATGAACACGTGTTGCTTTTATAACAAATCATCAAATCTACAGTTGGACTTTTACACCATACAAGGAGTTATTGGGTGAAATATAGCACTATAAAAAAAACCGTTCGTGTCTTTCGTGGTTATGCTTTCGTAAGAAATAATATTTTCCACTATTGAATTCACGGAAACTAGAAGAAATCCAAAAAAACTACAATGTATGCAAGAAACTTGATTCAATTTTTAACAAGATTTTCCCAACTGAATCTCTTGCAACAACATAAATTAACAATCTAAATTGCAAATCCAATACAATCATAAAATCCAGCATGTTCTTGAATAACAAATTGCTAACAACAAGAATAGACAAGAATTTGACCTATGATTAAATTAGAAACAAGTTCTTTGCAATATTATTATGTGAATGATTAATACTTGTTATCAATGTTTAACCAATGCAAAATTAGGTTTTAACAAATTAAATCATATCAAAACTATTGTATTTAAACATGTTCATAATCAACAAAGATCAAATTAAATTTGCAATAAGTAGAAGAGAGAAAGGAAGAGAAAACCCACATACATAGTAGTTCCCCCAATCGTCCTTGATATGGGGTACGTCCTATATACATAATCCTTCAAAAATTTCAACCAACTCTTTTGCCACATATCCAACTCCTTCTGATCAAAAAAATACTTCAAACTGTTGTGATCGTTGAACACTACAAACTTCGAACCATAACAATAGTCCCTCCAAATCTTAAGCACAAACACAACAGGTGCCAATTCCAAATCATGGGTCGGGTAATTCCTTTTATGAACTTTCAATTGACTCAAAGCATACGCCACAACTTGACCATTCTTCATAAGCACTCCGCCCAATCCCATCCTAGACGCATCACCATACGCCACAAAAAATTCATTCGCATTCGGCAAAATCAAAACTGGCACAGAAGTCAACCTCTTCTTCAATTCTTGGAAACTCTCTTCACACTTAGCATCCCAAACAAAAGCTTGTCCCTTACGAGTCGACTGCTTCAAAGGTAAAGTCAACTTAGAAAATCCTACTATAAACCTTCGATAATAACCCGTCAAACCAAGAAAACTTATGATCTCAAAAACTGACTTAGGAGCCTCCTACCGCATCAACCTTAGACGAATCAACTGCTATTCCACCTCTAAAAATTACATGACCAAGGAAACTCACTTCATGCAACCAAAAATCACATTTCGACAACTTAGCATACAACTTCTTCTCCTTCAAGGACTGCAACACAATCCTCAAATGCTCTGCATACTCCTCCTCCGACTTCGACTACACCAAGATATCATATATGAACACCACCACAAACTGATCCAAATAAGGATGGAAAATTCTATTCATGTATTCCACAAATACGTCTGGTGCATTAGTCACACCAAACGGCATCATAAAATACTCATAGTGACCATATATAATCCGGAAAGCAGTCTTCGGTATATCTTCTGACTTCACTCGTATCAGGTGATATTTGGATCTCAAATCAATCTTTCTAAACACTTGCGCACCAACCAACTGATCCATCAAATCATCAATCCTTGGAAGAGGATACTTGTTCTTAATGGTAACCGTATTTAGAAGTCGGTAATCCACACACAACCTCATTTTATCGCCCTTCTTCTTAACCAACAACATTGGCGCTCCCCACGGCAAAACACTAGGCCAGATGAACTTCTTATCCAGCAAGTCTTCCAACTGCTTCTTCAACTCACCCAATTCTGATGCAGTTATCTAATATGGCACCATCGATGTAGGACTAGTTCCAGGTGCCAAGTCAATCACAAACTCCACTTCTCTCTCAAGCGTCAAGTCAACAATGTCATCCGAAAAAACATCTAGAAACTCATTCACTACCGGCAAATAACCAACTCCCGTTTCACTTTCAACCTTTAATCAAGCAAACCTCACAAACACCCGAACTTCCTCACCCAAAGACACCTCTAGTTTCCCCGCCGTCAAAGATTCCCTTCGACTTGCTCCTCCGGTTTAGAAAACGTAACACTCTTGGTTAAACAATTAATATTCACACCAAAAGACAACAATCAGTTCATACTAAAAATTATATCCATGTGTTCCAAAGGCAAACAAATTAAATCCATCTTAAAACCTACATCACCAAAATTCAACGAACAATTCAAACAAACTAAGGAAGTGGTCATCGAGCCATTGATCGGGGTATCAATGGTCATCCCTCTTAACATAGGAGACATAACAAGATTCAATCACTTAACACAACCAAGAGAAATAAACGAATGTGTCGCACTAATATCAGTAACAGTTAGGAAACGAGTGTTGTTAATGAAACAAATACATCTGATGACAGGTCATTATAAACATTATAAACATTCTTTTTTGCCTCTGTATTAACTAAGGACAATAACAACGTAAAATGTTGATAAATATATTCATTTAAAGTTTTATTTTTATATTATTGATTAGAATATGAATCTTTTTTGTGTTAGTTAAATGACTATTTTTTATGTTTATGGGTGTTAATTTCAATAAAATAAGAGATTGTTCTTTAAAAAATTTAATTTAATTTTATTAGGAGCCTATTTTTACTACGAGAGCAAGGTCTTCAATTTCATAGGAACAACCTTGACGAAAAGCATTCCTAGGATTGAAGAGGTAAAAGTGAATCTTATGGGACTACAAAGGACAGTTGGATGCAAGGACAATGAATAAGGTGTTTGATTGTTAAAGTGGCATGACCATCAAAATTATGTCAAGGTGAAAAATTGTTGAGTGTGACTTAAAATCTCATCACGAGCAAAAGAGAATGTTGAAAAAAGGTGATTTGTTTGGTTGGCTAATGCCTCACGCATGAAGCGCTTGAAGCACACTCTAGGAACGTGGATCATGAAAGAGGCACATGGTTGTATGTTTCAGTAGTACGTTCACTGCTGCCTCGTGCGTGAGGCAAATGACACTATGTGTGAGGCACGTGTCGCGACTTGTTTTGTAAAAATGTTTTATTTTCCACATTTTTGTAGTGAGAGGGTGAGAGTGAGGAATTTTGGGAGATCAATAGGGTCAGGAAACACTTTGTAAACATTGCGGGTAGTAAAATCATCAAGCCTCTTATTCAAGCGAAGAAATCAGGAAAAAGGTAAAAATTAGAGTTTTTTCTTAAAGAACTTATTGAAGACTAATTTCTTGTAACCCTTGTATCGCTTTCTACGAAAATTTTTGACATATACTTTCCCCCGAGAAACTTTGGTTATTGGTTGTTGCTAAACTTTTTTCACACATCTAAGTTGATTGGTGTGAGGTTTGAGTTTGAATTCACAACATTAAGAGACATTACATCTATTTTTTGGGACAACTAGTGTGACAAACAAAATATACAAAGAAATTTAGGTATTGACACAAAAACTAAAGCAATGAAAAAAAAAAGTAAAAGCACAATGTAAGTATGAGAGAGAAAATTGTCACCAAAGTTGTAAGAAAATAATTGTTCAAATATGATTTCTCTTTAAATAAACGTTTCTTTAATAAATTTGTTAAAAATGTCAACTTTGGAGAGCTTCTAAAATCACACACCAGAGCTTCTAAAGTCACATTTGAGATGTCTAAACTCCGTTCAACCAAACATATGCTACTTGTAACCAAAATCAATTATCATAAAGAACGATTCTCATTTCCCCTAAGAGCTATATGTCTAAATCAGCAAACAGGTTGGAGGCAAGGTTTGTGTTGAATTTTTGAAGCATAATATCTTAAGATTCTGAGGAGACCATCTACTGTCATCAAATGAACTTGCCATATTTTTTTTCTTCAGAAAATATACCTATGAGTTGTTACACAATTGGATAGAGCATGAGCATCTACTTTATAACAAACGCGTGAATATATACCACAGAAAATAATAGTAGATTTTGTTTTAAAGAAATGCTAGTAATATAAAATACATATCCTGAAGTGAAATTAAATTAAAGAGACTCAATGGTCCCATATCTTTTTAACTCCGCTACTTTGCCAAACAAAAGATTCACATAAGTGTTCTTTTCGTCACCAAAATTCAACGGAACAAAGCTATATATATATATATATATATATATATATGGCAGCGTCGGTCTAAGATTTTTGGTGCCTTAAGCGGATCAATAAAGTTGTACCTTTTAAATTATTCAAACATTTTACTTTTTTTTGCAAAAAATTCACTCATATTCAACGTTCTTGAAAAACATATTTTCAATAAAATTTATCAAAGAGAGTTAAAAAGAAATATACATATATAATTTTTTTTGAAAGAATATACATATATAATATTAACTACTACGTAAAAATAATAATTTTGATATCTCTTATAAAATAGTTCCCTGGACTGCCGCCCTTCCTGACCACCCTAAGGGCCACCCATGTATGGAGAATGAAAAAAAAATCATTGTTTATTTTTTTTTTTTTTTATAGAAAATGATGCTTATAACATTTCATTAATAATCACAGAGTCAATACAATTAGGAACTTCATATTGAATAGTAAGACTAACTGATAGAGCGGCTTCTTCTCCTAAAGCATCAATCGTCAAATTTGCTTGTCGTCTATTAAACTCCACCTTAGAGATTGGGAACTTAGATGAGAAGAGGTGCTTACATTTAGTAATAATAGAATCGAATTCTATGACATCATTACCCTTGGAGTGAAAAGCATTTGATGTAGTTTTAGAATCCACAACAAAGTTGACATTGTCAAACTACATATCCTTAAGCCACTACATCATATAAAATACACCAAGTTCTTCGGCCATCGTCATAGGACACAAAGGTGTAAAGTGCATAGTTTCGCTAGGACAAAAACACTTGCATCATCACGAAGACAAATACTAATACATGTACAGTTCCTCTGGGTCGAGAAGAAAGCATCGGTGTTACGCTCGAAAACGACCTTGTTGTGGCCATTGGTACCGAACCAATGTTGATGTACCAGTTGGTCCTGAATCCACTACTCACAGACGGTCGCATGTTCTTCTTTTTTGGCTTGCGGTAGGTTCAACCTTCTACTAGATGTAATTTTATTTAAGACGCATCAAACGTTAATATAAGTCTCTCTTTCAAATCAAATTTAAGCTTTAATTCAAAACATTACGAAAGTCTAACCCCTTTAGTTAGACCTAACCCTCCTTGGTTACATGCAAAATATTTTACTAACAAATCAATCAACTCAAGGATGACATTGAGATAAGGATATTTTACTAACCCTCCTTGGTAACACAATGTTTTTGTCAAACAAATTGGTGTTGTTTTGTTGAGCATGACATGACATGTACCTCACAATTAAGGTGTAGCATGACATGACATTTATCTCACAATTAAGGTGTAATTAATTTATCCCGATAAGAATCTATCTACCGACGGAGTTGATGAGTAAAAAGAAAAATCAAGGGTTCTCAAATGTTCAAGGCTGCAGTGGCTTCCTATTAATATTCGCATACTTACCTATCTGTCTCTACAAATCTTCGTATCTTACGGATACATATACTTAAATGTTGTGTACACTTTATGTTAGTGTATACACCTTTAAACTAAGAGAGAGAAAAAATAAAAAAAATAATGCGATAGTGTGATAGAATAAGAAAGAGATAAAATAGAACATTGAATGAATGTATGAAAAGTTAAGATATTGAAATTATTGTTAAATATAATAAGGTGAACAAATAAGACTAAATTACATATCCGGTCTCTTAACTAATTATGATTTTATACTGGTCTTATAATTAATTTCTGTTTTAATTTGGTCTCATGAGTTTTCTCCGTCAATCAAATAAATTCATTCTATTAACTCCCGTTAAAAAACATTAACCTCCATCATCATCCTTCATCATCTTCATCCTCAAACTCAAAAAATTCATCATCTTCATAACCAAACCCAGAAAAATTCATGAACATCATCACTAAAACTATAAGAAAAAAACTCAAAAATTAAACCCAAAATATTATCTTCTTCATCATCATCCAAAATTAACACAAATTTAAACCCAAAACTTAAACCCATAAATCTTCAAACAACAATAACACAAATTCGACCTAAATTAACAAAACTTAAACTCATGAATTAAAACAACAAATATCAAATTTAATTAATTAACCAAAATTATAACAACAGCAACAGCAACACACCCCCTCCCTATTTCCCACACTCCTCACTGATCTTGAAAAATTGTTTATAAAAAACTTAGTGAAGTTCCTTGTTCTTACCTTTATCTTAGATTCACATCAATTTGTATCATTGAGCCATAAAACTTGATTTTGATTTCAATTTTTTAACAAACAATAAAATAAATAAATAAACAAATTTTCCCCATTTTTCCTTCAATGCATGCATTCACTACTGTTTTTTTTTTTTTTTTTTTGTGTTACAGTAAGATCACCTCAAAACAATTAATCAATTTCACGTATTATTTGTGCATATGGAGTAGAAATTCAGAATCTAATATACTCTCGTGTTCATGCGTTCATTGGTGTGTTTTTGCAAGTTCATGATAATTCTTTTTTTTTTAGGGAAGTTCATGATAATTCTTTATTTATGTTTTATGATGATTTGTATGTTTTGTTGATGAATCAATTCAGTTTTCGTACTTAATTCTTCACCGATTTCGAGTTTTTAAGCATATTTGCTTCGAATTCGAAACTTTATGGTTGCTGCAATTTTCCAGAAACTCATTGTGCTCATCATCATCTTCAAAGCTTTTGAAGAATTTTAATTCAATTTTCTGTGTTATTGGTGTTTGAAGATTTATGGGTTTAAGTTTGAGGTTTAAATTTGTGTTAATTTTGGATGATTATGATGAAGATAATATTTTCGGTATAATTTTGGAGTTTTTTATTTTTTTTATTGTGGTTATTGTGATGAATTTTTTATGTTTGAGATGAAGATGAAGATTGTCAATATTTTTGAACAAATATTAACATAATTGATTTATGAGAAATGTTAACGAGTGTTCTGAGGCATTCTTTAAGACCTTTAAAAGATAACTTATTTTGAAAATTAAAGTAATCAATGCATTGAAATTTTTTATTTTTTTTATAGAATAACTTTTTCTTTTTGAATGTTTAAAGAGTGTCTCAGAGAGACTCGTTAATAAGACCCTTGATTTATTTAACTGACGAAGGAAACTTATAAGACCAAATTGAAACGGAAATCAATTATAGAACCAATAGAAAACATCATAATTAGTCCAGGTACCAAATATATAATTCAAACAAAAAAAATATAATTTAACCAATAAATAATTAACCAAATTGATCCCTTCAGCAGTAAAACATCAAATTAGTCCATCAATACACTATTTGATATTGGGACTAAGTTTTCTTGTGATGGACCAAGGACAAAATTTTGGAGGCAAATTAAGCTGTTTATTGAAATCAAAATTACAGCACTTTTTGCTGATGTGAACTCGATGGGAAGTTGTTTATGTGGTGGAAATACGTATGTATGCATACCGAGTTGGCAGTGACATAGCATGTTTCATGCCACAAGCTGAGAAATATGGAATTTGAACTTAGAATTATTTGCTAATATGGATGGAATGTACGTGATATGAATATGATACATGACACCTTTTAGCTGATATGGCACTTGGGTGGAAAGTTGCCTACATGGTAGTGATGAGTATATCATGTAAAATCACTTGTAACCTTTCCTCGTGTCTTATAATGAGTAAAAATCTTTGGAGAAATTCTATAGTATATCCAAAAATTTATAAAAAGATATAGTTGTTCTGACTTGGATGTTATTTTCAATTTTTAATGTTATATTTTTTTTCAGTTGTGCTTTCTAATTGTTTTGTTTTGTATTAATTATAATTCTTAAGAGAATAATCTTAGTAATTTAGTGTTTGATCAATAAGTAATTAAAATCCTATCCATAATTGGTTCACCTAAAAATTTAACTCAATTTTTCGTACGATCCTTTAATAGTTTATTAACAATTTGAATTTAATCACTTAGTTCTTGCTTATATTATATTCTTTATACCAACACCTTTTACTTTGTATTCATCATAACGATAATACCTCAGTTTCTAAAAAACCTAAATTAATGAAATTATTGTATAGCTATTTGTCAAAAAAAAAAATTGTATAGCTTTCTTTCAACAATAAAATTTCTTTAATTCAAAAGAACATTTCTTTAATTATTTGCAAGAAAATAATAATATTGCTTTAACTTGTTTGAAATAAACAAGTTTGTCACTCATTGTGTTGTTTGAGAAATACTATTTATGCTCATTGTTTATCGTCATTCCAATCATTAATTTAGTCACATTGTAAGATGATTTTGAAATTAAGCAAGAGAGTTCGATTATCAATATTTAAGTACCCAATTTTCTTGTAACAAAAAAAAAAGTAACCAATTTTCTAAAATTAATTTATATGTATCGATGATGGGAAATCTAATATATTTATATTCAATCAAATCACATCATAATATATTTTATTATATTCATTCCCATCTCTCCGTTCTCTCCTTCTCAAATCCTAGCCGTCACCCATTTCTTCTTCTTTTCTTCTTGTCAGAGGGGTGATTTAGGGTCAATTTTGACCAAAAAATCACCTCTCCGAATTGTTTTTTTTTTTCCTTCTATCCTAATTGAATAAGTGATTTCACCATATTTTATGTTTTCTTTCGTTTGTTTTGTGATTTCGTCATGACTCTGTTTGTTTTGATTTCCTGTCTTTGTGCGGTGTGTTTTTGATTTCCTGTCTTAGTGCGATGTTTATTTGATTCAGGTTGAAAGATTAGCTTTGAGCAAATGCAGATCCGATCAATGACAATGACTTTGGCGTCGTCAACGTTGCAGATCCAAAAACATGAGTATTTCGGAGATTTGAATATATATTAGTCATATTTGTAGGCATAGGTACTATGTCGTTTTATGCTTTTAACATGAATGTTGTGAGTTTGTTCACAGATTCATCCTTTTTGTTTTTAGCGAATTTGGATTTATATTGTATCGATGTACTCTACCAATTTGAATGAATGAACATTGTTTATTTTTGTCAAAAAAAAATTATATTCATTCCCAAAATCTTGTCATGGTGAAATTCAATTAATCAATTAATTATGTGTAAACAATTTACACTTATAGTACATATATAAATTTAAAAAAAATATATCTCGCTTAAAGTTACAAAAAAAACGCTTTGCACGTCAAAAACCATTTGGAAAAGAAAAAGTTTCAATCAAAGTCACACCAACATGTAAATGTGGAATGAAAGGAGATATATCGAATAATTTCTCCTTATTCATGTTCCTTTATGATGTCAAACACAGTCTTGATCACATGCAAGATTAGAGGCTTAGTTGTGATGCTTCTCAATCAACTTTTCAAGCTCTTCCTTTTTTGCTCCTACAACCTTGTCAACAACTTTTCCTTTCTTCATCAGTATGAATGTTGGCATTGCTTGCACTTGAAACTCTTGAGTGACACTCTAAATTTAAAAATAATGTGCACAAATCAGTTCCTGAAAGAGTTTCATTTCGAATAGAGCTAAAAAAATTACTAATTTTGTCTCTAGGCATAACTCCCCTTTAAAAAAAAAATTCCTTTAAATATAAGTCTCATTTCAAGTTATGAGATATATCTATTATATTTTTTTATTATCAAATATACCCTTTATTAATATAGTTGAATTAGGGGATATAAAAGTCCGAGTTTGACACATTTATACACAAATGAGCATTTTAGGAACATTCACACATTTTTTTTGTCTTAATCATCTAATTCGTATGGAAAAAGACCATAGTAAATCACAGAAAATACACTATTTGTTTTACATAATATTTGTAATAATAATAAAAAGAGATTATAAGTTATACTAAGTGATATGTCATTCATCTTTATCTTTATATAATGTATATAGATGGTGTGTGCCCTTATATTAGGAGATAAAATATGAGTAGTAATAATAGTGAAATGAAATAAAACTGTAATAATACCATTAATTCATCCACATCAATCTTGATGAAATCTACTTTTATATATTTTGCAGCAAAGTCTTGAATGATTGGATCCATGTATTTGCAAGGTCCACACCATGCAGCAGTAAATTCAATTACCATCTTAAGCCAACAAAATATGCAATCTCCCATGAGAGTTAAAGAAACAAAATGAAATTACAAAATAATATATCTTTAAATGAATAATAACGCACCAGCTTGTTAGTTTCTTTGGAGGCATCAAAGTAAGCCTTCCATTTAGCAGTGGAATGGAAGGTAAGAATGTGAGATGATAATGACTTTGCTGATGTATGACCATGCTCCATGTTGGATAAATTGGCTCCCATATTTTTTTTCTTCTTTTGGGATCTTGGGGAAAAATATATTTCAGTATTCTAATCTTGTTTGTATGATGGCATTTACTAGGAGTTTCATTTATAGGTCTAACAAAGTAGAGGGGAATATATTCTTTCTAAATTAATGCTAGTAAATACTTGAATGGACTTTTTAGAAAAATTAGGCAGAGTTTGTGATGTGATCAGAGCACAAGAACAACTACACATTATGTATATGTTTGGTTAAAAAAAATTAGGGGGAGTTTGTGATGTGATCAGAGCACAAGAACACAACTACACATTATGTATATGTTTGGTTTGGTAACGAGAATTGATTTTAAGTGAATTGATTATGTAAAGTGATTGATGTTTATTTGTATGATGTGAACGTTAATTCAATAATAAATTTAAGGATAAAATCAATCGTAGAAGATAAAAACTACAAAGCTTCAATTAAAATAAATTTTACAAGCAAATTATCCAAACATAATAAAAATCAATTCTACAACTTTAGAATTACTTTTGACCCTCCAAAATTGAAAGCAAACATATGCGTAACTTTAATCATCTATGAGTGTTTTCATAAATCAAATATTTCTCATGTGGAGCTACAAAGAGTAATTATTTGGGTTGATGTATTTGTCCCCGTGAATTTAACTTAATTGGTAGAGACATTGCATAATATATGCAGGGATTGAGGTTTGAACCTCGGACACCCCATTTCTCCACATTTAATATGTGTGAGCTCCAGTCATTACACTACTTGACCAAAAAAAGAAGACTAGGGTGTATTCTAATTGCTTTGATTCAATTCGATATGCTCGTTAATCAAATTAAAAGAGAACCATATCATATAAATTAAGAGATTCATCACCAAGATTTATCAAGTACATCTGTGAGATAGATTTCAAATTGTATAATAAAAAATTTGTATTTTTGAACGGGTAATCAAAAACTTGTTAATATACGATTAATAAAATAAAATCCGAAAACACTAATTTTAGTTTGGCAAATATAATATGAAATGTGTCAAACTCCCTACAGACCATTTTAAAGACAAATAATATTGCATAAGTTGACACATTTCAGTTTATATAATCTAAATTGGAAATGTACACTTCAAATTATATAATCGAGATTGTGTCGGCATAGAAACAGAACTTGTGTTAAATAGTTACCACATTTTTTGGCAAATTGAGAATTCCGACTTGATTTAAAATGCATCAAAACAAATTATAAACAAAATACCTAAAACATGGTCGTGTATCTAGTTGTAGTTGCTGCTTGAAGATGACGATAAAGTCCTTTCTCAAGAGGCTGAAACATACATGAGCACCATGTGTGGCTCCACATTAACACCTAATAACTCATCCATGAAATCAACTATATGCATCAGACTTGGAAACAGGAGCATCGTGGTCCAGAAGATGACCCTTAATGGGGAGATGCAATGACACGTCATCCAGTGTCACTATCATTTCTCCAATTAGAATATGGAAGCTAGAAGTCTTCTCGTTCAACCTCTCAACAAATACAGACATCAGTCTGTGGTGAATAATGTTATAATTGACATGCTTGAACCAATAAAGACCAATGGGTTATAAGACCTCTCTAAACCATTGATCATGCATCCTCCCGTCATTGTCCTTATGTAAAGCCTTTAGCTTCTTCCCATTGTTCACATACTTTAGATTGGTACGAAACTGCAACAAAAAAAAAATTAGCTTACATAAATAAATAAAAAATAATACAATAATTTATAAGTTGGAGAATCTTACTTCATCAAACATGTGTTTAGCCATGTGATGATGATACTAGGTGAGCAGAGACATGTCATATGGGACATCGGGATGAGAATCCAACGATTGTGGCTCCTTCTCCACAGGATGCAGCTGCTCATCATCATCGACATTCACCTCTTCCTATGAATGATCAAAAACATCCTCCTCCTCAACATGGTGGAGGGGTTGGGGCTCAGGCTCGTGTACCTAAGATGGTTCAGATCCATCAATAGTATGATTGCCGCCCCTACCTCTTCTCACTCTGACTTCCGCTTCAGCCTGCTTCATTCGATCTCACATAGCGGATGCAATCATAAAAGATCCATATCTGAAACATTGAGAATCACATATACAAACAAACAAAAATCCACAAAATTACCCAAAAACAACCAGATTCACCATATACCAAACCAATTCATATTATATAATCTTAACAGGAACAACCTGGTTTGAATTATAAAATCCGAAGAGGTTCAGTTCCCTATAAGAAAACAAATATGAATCAAACAATAATAAATCAAATAAATGCAACCTTACCTTGTGCTTGGTGTTTATTAATTTCAAACAATATTAAAGAAAAATTTATTGTGAGGACTTTTAATATAAATTAAGAAAGAAAGAAAAAAGTTGAACCATAAACCAAGGAAAGATGGGGTCTTCAAATTAACCAACTAAACTCGAGAAACATATATATTTAATATGACATATTATATATGTATAACAAAATTAAACTTTTGTAAGCCTAAATCCTTAGTTTGAGTTGCTTGGACCTTGGGTCTGCATTGCTAACCTCTCAGCCAAACTTTGTATTATCAACCCAACCCCCTCCCCATCCCCCTGAGAACGGTAGGTTAAGATTCAAAAAATCATAGTCGATATCATACTTGTAATATTTCAAAGGAAACCCATCAGGAGAGTTAAATTAGATCATTTTTTTAAGGAATTAGATCATGTAAATGTCTAACAATTTAAAATTTCCAATTAAAATGAACCATTTTTAATTTGTCAGTTTACATTTATCATCTAATTAATTCAACCATTAATTTTATTAAACAATCAAGCTAGCTTTCTGTTGTGGTATATACTAGTTGGTAGGATATCCACAACCTTTTCACAAACAGATCCTTAGTCTTTCAAAGTGCTATAGAAAAATCAATGATCTCTCTTAATTTTGAGAATCAACACTACAACATTTTTTAATTTAGGCCTTATCCTTGAAAATCGTAACAAGAACCAATGAAATCATGGCCTAAAGCTTAGACCACAGCTTGGTCACATTTTATGAAGTGTGATATATGTGATTGTTGCCTATTCTCTGTGGCCACGGTTTATTACCTTCGCCAACGAAATAAAACACAAATATGTAGCTGAAGACATGACAATAGGACACAGTTTGCTGCTATAATATAAACCACAGTTTTCGGATTTGGTATAGGCTTCGGTTTTAAAAATGTGGCCTACACATTAGACCACGTTTTTAATCCTTATATTATGGCATGGTTTAATGCGTATTGTTTAAGCTATTGTTTTGTACCTGTTGCATGTACCTCAAGCCACAGTTTTACATCTATTTTTGTTTGAGACAACATATTTTGATTTTTCTTCTAGAAAGAATAGACAACATAGTTCAATCTAAAGCTACAGATTTTTAAGCATTGCATTTTCTAATGTTGCTTAAAATAAATAAACAATCATTAAAATAAGGGAACATAAATTAACTTAATAATATCTTAAAATATATCTTTAACAAAGGAAAGACAAATTCGTCTTATCAAAATCCTATAACATAATAACCAAGTAGCCAAGTCTAAAAAACATAATAACCAAGTAGCTAAGTCTAAAAAACAAATAAGTTTTGCACTCTAGAAATGAAATACAACGAGTCTTGTATCCCATTAGCCTCATTTCTCTTGTTGTTAACCATCGGGTCCAAACTGTAACAAAAAATATTACGTTAGTAAAAATAAAACCAAAAAAAATAAAGACTTAATAAAGGCACAAATGTTTTTAAATCTTACAAATACATGTATTATAAGGATAGTCAATCCATGTAGTCAAACAAAGTATCATCATTGTCTTCTTCAGATTCCTTCATAACAAGTGGAGACTTTTCAACTGTTGTAGTTGGAATAGTTTCTCTAACCCAATTCAGGTCATTGTCATTACTTGATGCATTTAGATATTGATTTTCATCATAGATCATTATGATATCCTTCTTGAGTGTCATTTGATTTGTCACCCATGTTAAACAAATCTTTTGGTATAGTTTTCATAACATAATGTTTATTTTCATTGAAGGGATCTTCGATATAAAAACATTGGTGGACTTGAGAGATAGGACAAATGGCTCATTTTGACAACATTTTTTTATTGAAATTTACACTAGTAAGCGCGTATTTCTCATCTTTAGCCTCAAACCAATCACACTTAAACAACACAAACTAGAGATGACCGTAATAGTCTAACTCAATTATGTCATTAATTGTTCCATAGTAAGTGACGAGACCTGTCTTAGAGTTTTTTTCCTTTGTGATTGCAAAACTTTCAGTTAAAAAACTAAAGCTACAACCGAATTTTGTGTTTTGCGTCTTGTATCTCATTTCATAGTGTGAAATCTATAATTAACCATAAATAACATAACATGAAAACCTCTTTGCGGCAGAATTTGGACAACTAGATAATGCTTTGAGGTGAAACGACACATCATTTTTCAAGGCTTTAATTTTGAACCACTCACTAAAATCTCGACTTTGTCTTTTGTCCTTCATATACTTCCCTTGTTTATTGAGGCTACTAATACAATGATCGCGCTCTCTACAAAGGTAAAAATAGTCTTGAGAGAGAGAGAGAGAGAGGGTTTGATAAAGAATATGATATATCAAATATTACTGTTAAAATAATGTTTTTTTTAAAAAGATTCGAATCTCAAAATTGAAAAAGTACCACTCATTTATTTTTATTCCTGCTCAATTGTGGATAGGACAATATGTCATGACTTTTATCCGTGGCAAAATTGCCGCCTGAAGCACTATAGGGCACAATTTATTTGAACTAAGGTAGACGCTGATAGAGATCTCCGTTTGTATAACTACCAAGACAGAGAGTGTGCTATGTACTTTTAAGATTCATAGTTGAGGGAACCTTTAGGAACACTAGGAAGACATACCTTTAGAAATTTAGGAACTTTAATTTAAGTTTATGTTCAAATTACCCCTAAGTGAGTAAGACCTCCACGAACCGTCGCATGGATTAGCATGTGCAACTCGATAGGCGGAGAGATAGACCAAATCCATGAGAGAGTAAGACCTCGTACGTAAGGATCACCGTGCGACCAACATGTGCAACTTGACAGCTAATTAGGTTATCACGTCTTGACGAATTCATCACTTAGATAGTCTACATATAATAATTAAACGCGACTTGACTATTAATTAACTCCAACAAATGAATAGACGGGATTCAAAGAATCATAACCGATAATTCTCTTTTATTTATTTTAATTGTTCTCAAATAAGTAACATGAATTATTTGGACGAAACGATAATCTTTGTGAATACAATACTCTATTTATCACTTTATTAGTTGGTAAATGATTTGATATACTTGTCAAATTCAACCATCACATACCAACCTCCACATCTATCTTCATTAATGCATTTTTTAAATTCAAATTATCCTCCCACTCAAATGCAATAAATTTGGTCTTATTTTGAAATAAGGTCTTTCTATATTCCAACACTTTTGGTTTTTCCTCCTTTGCTATTATTATATGTGTTTTCATAAAGCATGCCAACATCCCCATCTATCTCCGTTAAATGTGTTTTTTGAATTCATAATTCCCTACCACTCAAATGCAGTAAATTTGGTCTTTATACTCAAATAGCACTTTTGATTTTCCCTTCTTTGCAGTCATTTAACACGATTCATAAAGCATACTAACCTCCCCATCTATCTCCATTACATGTGTTTCTTGAATTCAAAATTTTCTTTCACACCCAAATACAATAAATTTGGTCCTATCACTTTATCACTTATTTTAAAAACCTATTAGGTTAAGCTTTTATTATTTAGTCATATCACTCACATCGGTTAGGGTGATAGACTAAATCATAGATATCATGTGTTAGTTGTAAGATCGGGTCTGCTATTATAATATGAAGCAATGATATCATCTATGAGTTGCAATTTAATGAGTTAATATGCACATGCCTAAAACAAATTTTAGGGCGCTGTTGTTTCTCTAATAATTTTATTTGTGTTTATTGATAGATCCGTGCATCACGGGTCAAAAATTACCTATTGTCTTTATTACGGTCGATAAGACACGTGCGACACATTTAATGAGTTGTCCATTCAGATATTTTCTTTCTAAAATAACAAGTTGTCAACTCTACTATTAATTCTTGATATCTTTAGAATTTTTGTGAGGTTCTTACACTAACAAAAAACACGAGGCTTCTAAATGGTGCATCAGATTAAGATATTTTAGAAAGAAAATTGTTTTTTTATTGAGTTTTGAGTATTGGTGATGGGACAATTGGGAAAAACAATGACATTGATATATCACTTGTATTCCATCTGATTTACTTATGTCAAGTAATGGCGATCCCCTTGCATCTATAGTTGATAGCACTTATCCAAAGATTTTAGGAAGCATGAGTGATGTAACTTATTTCTAAGATAGGGCTATATTAGCTCCAAAGAATTCAATTGTTGATCAAATAAACGATTATATGTTGGATTTGATTCCAGGTGAAGCAAAAATTTACTTTGAGTTATGATTCGCCACTTTTCACGAAACTTGGATCTTGATGTGATTGATGATGTCCACATTTCTGAATTTCTCAACACAATTAATACTTCTGGTTTTCCAAATCACAACCTCAGATTAAAGGTTGGAGTTTCAAAGATGTTATTAAGGAACATAGATCAAAGATTAAGATTATGCAATGGTACAAGAATAATAGTAACCAGATTGGGTAAATTTGTGCTTGAACGGAAGGTCATATCTGGAAGTAATATAGGCGAGAAATTTTTTATACCAAGATTATCTCTTACAGCTTCTGACGTCAGGATTCCTTTCAAGTTTCAACGTAGACAATTTTCGATAGTTGTTTCATTCGCAATGACTATTAATAAAAGTCAAGGACAGTCTTTAAAGAATGTAAAGATATATTTGCCAAGTGTTGTGTTTTCACATGGTCAATTATATGTTGCAATTTCAAGAGTTTATTCCAAAGATGGATTGAAGATGCTTATACAGATGAAGACGGTCAAGATATTAATGTGACTTCAAATGCCATATATAGAGAAGTATTTTGTAATGTAGGATCGTTTGTGTTAAATATATGTTTTGTACTCTATATTAATGTTTTGTGACTTAATGATGGAAACAAACTATATTCCTAATGTTACCATCATGCAACTAATTTATCGTATTTCCCATCATATGAACTATGGCCTACATTAATATATAGTAGATATTGGGTGATATGTCCGGTGACGATGGATGAGTGGCAATTGTGACGGAAAGTGCTCAGATGTTACGGTAAAGGTTTTGAACGTGACGACGTTGAATCTTTGCAGTGGAACGAAAGGTGCCTGCAGGCACGTTAACACTCTAACGCTCAAGTCAGTAATGGAACTAGAAAGAGTGAGTAGAAAGTG
>Ga0099826_10000210_pt1 | contig 25262 bp, 20 predicted proteins | sample Mtrugardesep15_FD_76830 | JGI IMG/M metagenome (GOLD analysis project Ga0099826, IMG submission 76830) | Root nodule microbial communities of legume samples collected from California, USA - M. trunc garden sep15 | ecosystem: Host-associated > Plants > Roots > Nodule | place: USA: California... | reverse complement strand
GGCGGCGCGACCGAGACGGTGACAGAGGGGGAGAAGCGAACGATCACGGGCGGTGCGGTCGAGACCATCACGGGCGGCGAGACGCGCACGGTGAACGATGGCATTGTCGAGACCGTCAATGGCGACGTGCTGCTGGTCGTCAACGGAACCGCCGTGCGCCTGGTCACGGGCGCCGACATCCGCATCACCGGCAGCGGGCGGCTGGAGATCATCAACGCCTTCGACGGCAAGCTCGTGATCGGCCCGCACATCACCACGGTGACGGGGCAGAAGACCGTGTCGGCGCCCACCATGACCTACAACGCCACCAACTACATCATCAACACCACCAACTACACGCTGAACGCGAAGGTCGCGATCTTCAACACGCCGAAGCAGACGAGCAACGCGGCAAGCCAGAGTTGGCTCTACAAGCTGTGGCACGGCATGACCTACAAGCGCTTTCGGCTTTTCATTTTCGCGACGGACGTCTACGGGGCCAAGGTGCAGCTCTCGGTGGCCAACACCATGATCAACGGCGTGTTCGCGAACTGGTCCCTCCAGTTCGTCATCGACGCACCCATTGCCGTCAAGTTTGCAACCAAGGAGCGCAGCATCTTCGGCCTGAAGATCGCCTTGCCGAAGCTGAAGTTCAGCCTGAACAGAGCCACCAACAAGAAGTGATGCGCTTCGCTGAAGAAAGGGAAAGCCGCCATGGACAGAATCGTCCGCGCCCACACGCCGCTGGGTGACGACCAGCTGCTGTTCCGCTCGATGTGCGGCAGCGAAGGGCTGTCGCAGCTCTTCGAGTTCGAGATCGACCTGCTGAGCACAAACGCATCGATCGACCCGAGGTCGCTGCTGGGCAAGCCGCTCGCGCTGGAGGTGCGCACCGCGGGGGCGCCGCGCTTCCTGCACGGCCACGTCGCGCGCTTCACCGTGCTCGGACGCGACGGCGGCAGGACGCGCCACACCGCCTACCGCGCAGTCGTGCGACCCTGGCTGTGGTACCTGACCTGCGCGAGCAACAGCCGCGTCTTCCAGGGCAAGAGCGCGGTGCAGATCATCGCGGAGGTGCTGGACGCGTACGGCTTCGTGTTCGAGAACCGGCTGTGCGGCGACTACCGCGCCTGGGACTACTGCGCCCAGTTCAACGAAACCGACTTCGCGTTCGTCAGCCGGCTGATGGAGCTCGAAGGCATCTACTACTACTTCAAGCACGAGAAAAACCAGCACACGCTGGTTCTTGCCGACGACATCTCGGGCCATGACGAACTGCCGGACTACGCCTGCATCGACTGCTTCGCGGCCGACCGTCCCATCGAGGACGACCTCGAGGTCATCGATGCCTGGCAGGTCAGCGCCGAGCTGCGCACCGGCAGCTATGCAGTGGGCGACTTCAACTTCACCATGCCCAAGGCCGACATGTTCAGCGTCAGGCACCTGCCGATCGGTGCGAACCAGGACGGCCACGACATGTACGAGTGGATGGGCGACTACGGTGCGCCCGGCCAGGGCGAGCACTACGCGCGCGTGCGTCTCGAAGAAGCCCAATCGCTGGCGGAACGCAGCGCCGGCCATGCCACCGTGCGCGGCATGGCGCCTGGCTACCGGTTCACGATGCGCGGCTCGCCGCGCGGAGACGACAACCGCGAGTACCTGCTGGTGTCGGTGTCGTATGCGCTCAGCGAGGCCGGCTACGCAAGCGGGGAAGGCACCGGCCACTATGGCTTCGACTTCGTGGCCCAGCCCGCGGCACTGCCGTTTCGCGCGCCGCGCCGCACGCCCATGCCATACGCCACCGGCCCGCAGACAGCGACCGTGGTCGGCCCCGAAGGGCAGGACATCTGGACCGACGAGTACGGCCGCGTGAAGCTGCAGTTCCGCTGGGACCGCCAGGGCCAGTCCAACCAGGACAGTTCGAGCTGGGTGCGCGTGTCGCAGGCCTGGGCCGGAGACGGTTTCGGCACGGTGCACGTTCCGCGCGTGGGGCAGGAGGTGGTCGTCGACTTCATCGGCGGACGCATCGACCGGCCGATCGTGGTCGGTCGCGTCTACAACGAGGAACGGATGCCGCCCTTCGACCTGCCGGCCGAGGCGACCAGGAGCGGCATCGTGTCGCGCTCCACGCCGGGCGGCACGCCGGCGGACGCCAACGCCATCGTGTTCGAGGACCGCATGGGCGCCGAGCAGGTGCTGCTGCATGCGCAGCGCAATCTCGACACCGAGGTCGAGGCCGACGAGACCCACACCACCGGCGGTTCGCGCACCACGCTGATCAAGGGCCATGAGTCGTCCACCTTCGAGTCCGGCGAAGAGCGCCACATTACCGAAGGCGCCGAGGAGACCATCGACGGCGGTGAGACGCGCACCGTGACCGGCGGTGCGATCGAGCGCGTTTCGGGCGGCGAGACGCGCACCATCACCGGCGGCGCCATCGAGACCATCAGCGGCGGTGAGCGGCGCACGGTGACGGGCGGGATCGACGAGACGGTCAACGGCGACGTGGTCGTGACCATCAACGGCTCGGTGCTTCGGCTGGTGACCGGCGCGGACATCCGCATCACCTGCGCGGGCCGGGTGGAGATCATCAACGCCATCGACGGCAAGCTCGTCCTCGGCCCCGACAGCACCGTCGTCACCGGACCCAAGACGGTGACCGCGCCCGACATCACCTACAACAGCACCACTTCGATCGTCAACACCACCAACTTCGCGCTCAACGCCAGCGTGAGCGCCTACAACACGCCCACCCAGGTCATGAACGCGGACACCGAGAACTGGTGGCAGCAGATGCTGAAGGAGGCCACGCTGCACCAGGCGCTCGCGGCGGCCTGGAGCTTCGACCGCTACGGCAACAAGATGCAGTTCTCGGGCGTGAACTGGCTGTTGCAGGGCTTGTTCCTGAACCTCTCGGGCGTCAACTGGCTGGAGGCCAAGTTCCGGCCCAAGATTAGCGCGTTCAAGACCAAGAAGAGCGCCGTCACCGCCAACACGGCGGCCACCGAATCGCATACCAGCGGCCTGGACAACACCACGTGAAGTCCGATCTCTCCAACTCGAAACCCGAAGGATTTCTTTCGTGCAGTGGTCCGATATCCTGGGTATGAGCCTCGGCGGCATCGCCGTGCTGGCCGCGGTGGTGCTGGCCGTTGTTCTCATCGGAGGCAGCGTGCTCACCAATTCGCGCTTTGGCGGCGAGGAGAAGCAATGGGAGCAGCTGCGTGCCCATGGGCGCCGCACCGAGGCCGAGATCGTTGCGCTCGCGCGGCCGCCCGATCGGCTCATCAAGCGTGGCCGGCATGCGGCCGACATGGCCGCGACCGAGTTGCGGCTGGCGTTCAGCGATGCGTCCGGCCGGCGGCGCGAAGCCAGCGTGCGCACCTTCATCGACACCGAGCTGATCGCCAACTTCACCGCGGGTCACAAGGTCCACGTGGTCCATTCGGACGAAGAGCCGCCGCAGGTGGCGATCGACCGCGACCGCACGCAGCTCGAGATACCCAGTACCACCCAATGAAAATCATCAAGCCGCTGCGCGTGAGCATGCTCACACGACCGTTTCCGAGGGACCGGCGCCACTGGCTCGCGGTGACGGCCATCGCCATGACCGACAGCTTCGCCGCAGATGCACGTCTGGTGCCGGAGCCGGAGGTATGGAAGACGCTTGCCGCCGAACTGGGCGGCGACTTCGCGCTCGATACCGGCATGCCCAAGGCCGGGCCTGAGTTCCTGGTCACCGGCAAGGCCTACACGCACCACCAGCAGGACAAGACCCAATGCGCGGTGTCGGTGCAGGTGCAGGGCCGGCGCAAGACGCTTCACGTGTTCGGCGACCGCTTCTGGCTCGACGGCCGCGCCACTCCGCCGCAACCCTTCGATGCAATGCCCATCGACTGGCGCCATGCCTTCGGTGGGCCGGGCCATGAGGAGAATCCGGCCGGCATGGGGCTGCGCGACGAGATCGTCAATGGCCTGCGCACGCGGCGCCTGCCGAACATCGAGTTGCCGGGGCAACGCCTGCACCGGCCCGACGACGTCCGCACGCCCGCAGGTTTCGGTGCACTCGACGAAACGCGGGCTTCGCGGGCCGCGCGCCTGGGCCGCCAATACGACGAGCACTGGAAACAGAATCTCTTTCCCGACTATGCGCGCGACATGGACTGGCGTTACTTCAACGTCGCACCGGAGGACCAGTGGCTCACGCCCGCGGATGGAGGGCTGGCGGGCGCCGCCTTCGAGATCGTCAACATGCATCCGGAGCGCCCGCTGCAGACGGGCCGCCTGCCCGAGTGGCGCGCGCGCGGCTTCGTGGTCCGCGGCGTGCACCATCCGCGCCCGCTCGACGGCGCCGTGCTCGAGGACTTTCCGCTCACCCTGACCACCGCCTGGTTCTTTCCTCACCTGGAGCGCGTGGGCCTGATCTTCCACGGCGTGACGCCGATCGCCGATGACGACGCGGGCGACGTCAGCCATGCGATGGTTGCACTGGAGGATGGCGCCGAGGCGCCGCATCCGCTCGAGAGCTACCGCGAAACGCTTGTCACCCGCTGCGAGTCGGAAGAGCGCGCCCTCTACTTCATGCGCGACGAGCAGCTGGTGCCTGAGCGCATCATCGGACCCTGGCCCGATCTCGACGAGATGATGCCGCCACCGAGTCCGCTCAAGCGCAACATGCAGGCGCGCGCGCAGCAGCTGAGCGCCGAGCTGGACGAGAAGGCCCGTGCGGCCGGCGTGGACACTTCCGCATACGAGCAGGCCCTGCCACCCGCGCAGGCCGTACCCACCGTTCGCGAGCTGCCCGCATTCATCGCGAAGACGCGCGAGGCGATCGCCGAGCAACGCAGGAAGCTCGACGAGGTGCGCGAGGAGCTCGACCGGGCGGCCAAGGCCAACGCGGCCGAATCGCGCAAGGTTGGCTTCGACACCTCGACCTTTGTCGCCGATGCCGCCTCGACGAGGGCCAAGGGACCGCCGCGCATGGACATGTGGCCGCAGATCGAGCGCATGGCGAGCGACACCCGCGCGGGCGGTGCGACCCCGATGCCGCCTGAAGCCAAGGCGCAGATGAAGCGCATGGTCGACCAAGCGGGCGAGAAGCTGATTGCGAACTACCGGCGTACCGCGCAATACCAGGACGCTGCGGATTCCATGGCTTCGGAGGCGGCGCGGCGCATGCGCGAGCAGGTCGCCGGCATCCTCGGGGGCTCGCGCGACTTCTCCGGCATGGACCTGACGGGGGCCGATCTCTCGGGCATGGACCTGCGCGGCACACGCTGGCGCGAAAGCCTGCTCGAACGCGCCGACTTCACCGACAGTCGCCTCGACGGCGCCGACATGGCAGAAGCGCTCCTCGTGCGCGCCCGGCTGGTGCGAACCTCGCTGCAGGGTGCAAATTTCGCGAAGGCCAACATGGCGCTCGTGCATGCCGAATCGGCCGACTTCAGCCGCGCTCGCTTCGACGGAACCACGCTGGACCAGTTGTACGCGAGGGGCTGCGATTTCGAGGCCGCCGCGATGGACAACCTGGTGCTGAGCCAAGCACACCTCGAAGACTGCAGCTTTGCGCAGGCGCAGCTCTTTGCAGTGGATTTCGACGACGGCACCGTTCTGCGCGCAGTGCGCTTCGATCGCGCGCGCCTGCACAAGCTGTCGTGGATCGGGTGCACTGCGCAAGGCCTGGGCTTCGTCGGCGCGCAGTTCGATACCTGCGACTGGACCGATACGCGCTGCGAGGGCGGGATCGATTTCTCGGGCGCGCGCCTGGACAGCGTCTGCTTCGTCGGCGAGGCTGCCTTGCAGAACGCTTGCTTCCGTGACGCGGTGCTCGTCGATTGCAGCCTGCGCGACGCGCAGCTCGACGCGGCCGACTTCACGCAGGCAAAGCTGGAGAACAGCGACTTCTCCAATGCATCGATGCGGCGGGCGGTGCTGCACCGCGCCGATGCCATGAACTGCATGTTCATCCGCACCGATCTCACGGCGGCCTCGCTGGTCGACATCAACCTGATTGCCGCGAACCTCGACAAGGCCGTGCTCGTGTCGGCCGACTTCCTGCGTGCCAACCTGTTCCAGGCCGACCTGGGGCAATGCCTGATCGATGACACGACCCGCTTCGACGAGGCCTACACCGAGCAGGTCAAGACGGTGCCGCGGCGCAAGGCCGAAGAGAAGGCCGCATGACGCCCACGCGATTGCAGGCCATGGTCAAGGGCGGGCAGGAGGTCAGGGAGCGATCGCTGCGCGGCCTCGATCTGCGCGGGCTCGATCTCTCCGGCGGCGTGTTCGCACGCAGCGACTTCACCGGTGCCAATCTCGCGGGCGCGAACCTCGAGGGCAGCATCTTCGACGATTGCCGCCTCGATGGCGCCAGCCTGGCCGCGGCCAGACTGGCAGAGTGCGTCTTCAATGCATGCGAGGCGCCCGGCGTTCGCATGGACGACGCCGTGCTGCACGGCCTCATGCTTCACGGCTGCGACTTTTCGGGGGCGAGCTTGCAGCGGGTGGACGCGGGCGTCACGGGCTTCGACCACTGCACGCTCGGCGGTGCCTCCTTTCGCGGGGCGGTGTCGGAGTCGCTGGTCTTTCACGGCTGCACGATGGAGCGCACCGATTTCTCGGGCACGTCACTGCCGAAAGCGACCTTCTACCAGACCGATCTGCGCAGCGCGGTCTTCGCCGGATGCGACTTCGACAAGGCGATCTTCGTCGAGTGCGACCTGTCGGGCCAGGCCTTGCGTGGGCTGCGCTTCGAATCGTGCCAGTTCACCGATGCGAACCTCCAGGGCTGCGACTTCGAGGAGGCTTCCCTGGTGCGTTGCAACTTCAAGGGCGCGCTGCTGGAGGGTGGCAACCTGCGGCGCGTCCGGGCGCCGCAGTGCCTGTTCCCGTTCGTGCGATTCGCAGGGGTGGCCTGCACGGCGGGTGTGTTCACCCAGAGCATCTGGATCGATGCGCAGCTCGAGAAGACCGACTTCTCGTCGGCCGATCTGGAGCAGTGCATCTTCCACCGTGCCCGCTGCGGTGGTGCCAGCTTCTCCGAGGCGCGCCTCACGTATGCGGATTTTTCCTATGCGGACCTGCACGACGCCGACTTTCGCGGTGCTGCGCTGATGCGAACCAAGGTGCACCGCGCGCTGCTCGAGGGCGCGCGCTTCTCCAATCGAAGCGGATTGCTGGCGAACGATCCGGATCTCTTCGCGGCCGAGGAGTTCTCGGCACGCCGCCGCTTCGACCCCCTGACGAATCGAGGTCTCCCATGAAAGTCGCTCCACTCAAAAAAACGCAGACAGCCGCCACCATGCACACCGAGGGCTCGCCGCCATTCCCCGCGGGCGGCGCGGTCAACGCGCTGGGCGTGGTCAGCTCGGTGCTGCCCGGCGGCATCTATAGCGTCGAAAGCGAGGGCCGCGTCCTGCGTTGCCTGCGCGCGGCGAGCTGCCTGCTGCGCCCCGAGATCGGCGACACCGTGCTGGTCAACGGTCCCGACGAGCGCCGGCTCTACCTGACGGCGGTCGCGGAGCAGGCCAATGCCGGTGCCGCGCACATCGAGGTGGAAGGCGACCTGACGCTCGCCTCCCGCCTCGGAGCGGTCAACGTGGAAAGTCCCACGCTGCTCAACCTGCGGGCGCGGCAGGCAACGACGATAGGCGGTCCGCAACTGCAGATCGATGCCGATGAGGCCCGGTGCCGCATCGGCCGGCTCGACTACAGCGGCGAGGAAGCGCGGGTGGCCGTGTTCGGCATCCGCGTGATCGGCCGGCTCTACGAAGCCGTGGTGGACCGCCTGGTGCACCTGAGCAAGAGTGCTTTTCGCATGACCGAGGGCATGGACCAGGTGCACGCCGGCCAGATCGACTACCGTGCCACCGAGATGGCACGGCTGCACGGCAAGAACACCGTGATCACGGCGCGCGACCTCATCAAGACCGATGCCAAGCAGATCCACATGGGCTGAGCGCACAGGCGTTCATCCATCACCCCCAACAATACGCGAAGGAGAAACCGCATGTTTGCCAACTGCCAGCTCATGGGCATCGACATTGCCTTTCCCGATGTCTGCAAATCGCCCGTAGTTCCTATCCCGTGGCCCAACTTCGCGCTGGGCTGCATCGCGATCCCGAAGGCTTGGAACATTCTCTGCCTGTGCACGCCGACGCACAATCTCGCGACGATCACGCCGCTGACCAACGGCGACAACGCCGGCGTGGGCCTGGGGGTGGTGATGCAGAAGGTGATGTCGGAATCGCGGCACACCACCGGCGCCTACTCGGTGCGCATCAAGACCTCGCCGCTATCGCGGGTCATCAGCCTCACGCGCCAGAACGGCGGCAATACCTTCGGCATGCGCATCGTCCCCAGCCAGCCCAAGGTCCTGGTGCTGGCCGCTTGAGAGATGCGGGTCAGGCGGGAACGCGCGGCGCGGCCGTCCCCGCCAGCGTCACCTGCTGCGGAAAGCCCACCCACACGGCCAGCGCCGAGTAGTTGTCGCGCGACTCGTCGGCCTTGGCTTCGGCCGCGCGGCGCAGCAGCGCGAGCCATTCCTCGGCGCTGTCGGCCAGCTGCAGCGAGCGCTCCATCACCTGCTGCGAGATGAGCTGCCACAACCCATCGGTGCACAGCAGGAATGCATCGCCGTCGGCGAGCCGCTGGGGCGTCGACACGGTGGTTTCCGCTGTGGCCCTGGCCCCGAGCGCGCGATACAGGAGGTTGGTCTTCACCAGCCGTTCGCCGCCATTGGCGCCATTGCCCAGCGCGGCTTCGCCCGAGCGCTCCGACAGGCTGTGGTCTTCCGTGCGCTGCATCAGCGCGCCGCGGCGGAACCAGTAGAGCCGGCTGTCGCCCACGTGGGCCCACGAGGCGTGGCCGTTGGTGCGGTCGACGAACAGCGAGACGATGGTCGCGCTCATCCGGCTCTGGTCGGCAAGCTCCCGCTGCTTGGCAAGGATGGCATCGTTGGCGGCTTTCACCGCGTGCTGGATGTCTTCTTTTTCGACCGAGGGGTTGTCGACGAAGGTGTTGAGGGCTGTGTCGACTGCGATGCGCGCAGCCAACTCGCCCCCCGCATTGCCGCCGACGCCGTCGCTCACGACAAAGCAGGCGTTGTATTCGTCGAGGTGGTAGCCGATGGCATCCTGGTTGCCGCTGCGTTCGCCCACGCACGAAAACTGCGAGGTCGAGATGGGCACGGAAAAAGCGCGGGTGGTCTCAAGCACGGCGCGCCTCCTTCAAGCGTTCCATCTCCTTGTCGTAGGCCTGCTGGAAGGCCCGGCCGAAGACGGCCTGGAAGTCGTCCTCGACGGCCGCCGTGGTTTCCGCATGCAGCTTCTGCAGCTGGCGCCACAAGCGCGCCTCGCGTCCGCCGGGCAGCAGCTTCTCGCCGAGGCCGCCGTCGTGCGGCGTGGCAGTGTTCAGCGCGGCGGGGTCGAAGCGCTTGAGCACCGTGAGCAACGCGGCGCGCATGCCGGCCACCATGCCAAGCTGATGCGACTGCAGGTCGCCGAGCGCGTCGTGCACCGCAGCTTCGGGCGACAGGAAGCCGGGCATGCGCGCGCCGAACATCTGCATCAGCACGGCGCGGCCGTTGGGAAGGATCTTGAACGGGTTGTTTTCCTCGTCCACGATCATCGTGATCTCGGCGCGCACTTCGCGCTTGAGCATGGCGCGCGACGAGAGCAGCTCGATGGTGCCGTCGGTGAATGCACGCATGAGCCGGCCGAGGCGCCGCATGGCCTCGGCGTCGAGCGGCTGCTGGCCGGCCACGTCGGGCACGCCGGCTCCTTCGAGAAAGGCCCTGAAGAGTTCGTCCGACGAGGACGGCGGCGCGGACGATGCCAGCGGTGCCGGCATGGCCGCAACGGGAGCAGGTGATGCGGCAGGCCGGGGCGGCGGCACCGCAGGCTCGGGAGGTGCGGCAGGTTTCGATACCGATGCTGGCGGTGGCGGTGGCGGTGGTTCCGCCGGCACGGCCGCCGGCTCGGCCCTCTCCGTCTTCTTCGGCTTTGCCTCAGGCGGCGGACCGAACGCCACCGGCTCCGGCGGCCTGAACTGCGCGGATACCTCGCGTGCATGGTTCGGTTGGCTGCGCCCCTGCGGCATGGCCGGCCTGGCGAGCAGGTCGAGCGCGGGATGCACATCGCCGAGCGGGTCTTCGTGCGTCAGGGCAGTGGGCCGCGGATCGGAAAGCGGCGAAGGCGCGTTGCTGTCGGCGGCAAAGAAAGAGAGCGGGTCCATGCCACGCTTGAGCGCCACGTCGGACATGCCGACGGCCGCCTGCGGATTCATCTCGGCCAGCGGATCGACAGGGTTCCTGCGCGCCTGCGATGGCAAGTCGAACGGCTCGTGCGCCATCGGATCGGGCATGGGCTCCGACGCGCTCTGTTCGCGGCGCGGCGCGTTCGCAAGGATGGCGTCCCAATCGGCTGCGGAGGGAACTTGCGATGCACCCGCGCGAGTGCTTGCCGCCGGCGCAGCGACTGCAGGCGGCGCTGCCTGTTCCTTCCGCACGAAGGCCGGCGCGGCCGCAGGGGCTTCAACCGGTGGTGGTGCGGCTGGCGGCGGCGGCATGGCCACGGTGACGGGCTGCGCCTCGCCGATAGGGAGCGCGCCCGCGCCGAAGAGATCGGAGAACACATCGGATACCGGTGCGGTCGGCAACAGCGCGTCCATGGAAGCTGGCGCCATCGCATTCGCTGCCGCGGGAACATCGCGCACGGGCGCAGCGGGCGGCGGCGCTGCCGCCGGCATCGGCGTTGCGGTTGCGGCACGTTGCGCGCTCGCGGCTTCCAGCACATAGCTGCCGATGGTCACGCGGTCGCCATCGGCCACGAGGGCCTCCTGCTCGTGCTGCAGCGTGCGCCCGTTGACGCCGATGGGCAGCACCGCGCTCATGTTCCGCAGCACCGCCACGCCTTTGTCGTCGAAGCGCACGGTGGCTTGCAGCCGCGAGATCTGGCGCTGCTCGTCGGGTAGCACCAGGTGGTTGTCGGGGCTGCGCCCGATGGTTCCGCCGGGCGCAGCGAGAAAGGCCGAAGGTCCCGCTGTCACCGGCCTGCCGGCATGTTCGATCACCGTCCAACGCATGGCATCTCCATGTTCATGTGGCGCCGCGGCCATCCGCCTGCGGCATTCAACGCTTCATTCGCTTGGCTGCTTCGAAGGCGGGACCCCACACCGGATGCTTGCGCTCGGCAACGCTCAGGTCGAAGTTGGGAAACGCGTCGAGCAGCTTGCGGAATTGCGCACGGCATTCGGGCACCTGGTTGGCCACGCAGTAGCTGAACGCCTCGAGCTTCATGGCATCGAGCCGCGTGCCGGGTTCGGCCGCATCGAACACCGACACGCCGCCGCTCTTGAGCGTGGTGATGGCCTTGGCGTAGTCGCCTTCGTCATAAGCCTGCTGCGCGCGTTCGAGCGTGGTGCGCGCCACTTGCTGGCTCAGTCGTTCGGGTTGCGGCGGCTCCGGCGGTGGCGTGGTGGTGCAACCGGCGGCCACGAATAAGGTGAACGCCAAAGCAGGCAGACATGACTTCAATCTTCTCTCCTACCTCGCAAAAGGCAATGCTTGAGACAGTGTGCCGCTGTCATTGCGACAGGCACACGACGCGTCGCGGTTCGTGCGCACGACTTCGATAATATAGGCCGCGAACCTTTGGGGAAGATCTCATGCATCGACGAACCTTGCTTCAAGGCGCACTTGCAACCGCACCGTTGCTGGGTGGCCTCAGTGGATGCGCATCGACAGCGAAGTCCTTGCCCACACCTTACGCAGTGACCATTCGCATCGACGACGGTGTCAACCCCGACGGGCGCGGCCAGCCGGCGCCGATTCTCGTCAAGGTCTTCGAACTGAAATCTTCCGGTAACTTCGAGACGGCAGACTACTTTGCACTACAGGACCGCGACCGCGAGACGCTGTCGACGGAGCTTGTGAACGCCGACCAGGCCATCATGCGCAGCGGCGAAGAGCGCGTCTTCAAGCGCGAGGCCGGGCTCGATTCGCGTGCCATCGGCATCATCGCCGGATACCGCAAGCTCGAGGCCTCGCGCTGGCGCATCGTGCTGCCGCTGAAAGAGCCGAAGCAAACCAATCTCTACAAGGTGTGGCAGTTTTCGCCGAGCGAACAAGCCGTGCGCATCGCCATTCGAAAGACTGGCATCGAGTTACTACCAACTCGCTAACTTCCATACTTTGGGTAATGCTTAAGTGCGATTAAACGCGCACGAAATTCGGTGCAAAACGTAAGAAGCGCCGTGTAGCATCAAGAGAAAAAAATTGGTCAATCGGGAGACGTCAAAAGACGCATCTCGCCGCTTCAGCGTGGGCATGCCCCCAGGAGGTTTTCTTTGGTGACAGTTCGCAATCCGGGCGCCGGCAGGCAGGGCGTCCACCCGCAGGCGTTGGCGAATCGCGTGGTGTGGTCCGAAGGCATGTACCTGCGGCCCCAGCACTTCCAGCAACTGGAGCGCTATGTCGAGCAGTACGTCACCCGCCGTACCGCGGGCCTGCAGGGCGCCTATTGGGGATGGCTTCACCTTGACATCGACCGCGACGCCTACGCGCTCGGCCGCGTGTCGCTGCTGGGCGGCGCGGGCGTGCTGCCCGACGGCACGCCGTTCTCATTCGGCGCCGAAGATGCGCCGCCGCCCTATGAGGTGCCGGCCGACCTGACCGACGAATTGATCGTGCTAGCGCTGCCGCTGCGCCGCGCCGGCAGCGAAGAGGTCATCTTCTCGGACGATGAAGGCTCGGCCGCTCGCTTCGGCGTGATAGAGCGCGAAGTGGCCGACGGCAATGCAGTGGCGCTCGGCCCCGCGGTGCTGCAGCTGGCCCGGCCGCGCCTGCGGCTGGCGCGCGCATCCTCCCTCACGGCGGAGTGGCAGGCGATCGGCGCGCTGCGTGTGATCGAGCGCCGCACCGACCACAAGCTGGTGATCGATGCCAACTACATTCCGCCGGTGCTCGATGCGTCGGCGCACGCCATGCTGCGCAGCATGATCGCCGAGCTGCACGGGCTGCTCACGCAGCGTTCGGAGGCGCTGGCTTCGCGCCTGTCGCAGCCCGGCCGCGGCGGCGTGAGCGAGGTCTCCGACTTTCTGCTGCTCGAGCTGGTGAACCGCTATCTTGCAACCACATGGCATGCGCAGCAGGCGGTGCAAGTGCACCCCGAGCAACTGTTCACCGACTGGCTCAAGCTCGCCTGCCACCTGGCGACGCACACCTCGCCCACGCGCCGGCCGGTGGTGTGGCCGGTGTATGACCACGATAACCTCAACGAAAGTATTCGCCCGCTGATGGAAGAACTGCGGCGTTCGCTCTCGGCGGTGCTGGAGCAGAGCGCCATCGCGATCGAACTCGAAGAGCGCAGCCACGGCGTGCGCGTGGGCCGCATGCCCGATCCGGTGCTCGTGCGCAATGCGGGCTTCGTGCTCGCGGTGCATGCCGACCTGCCCGCCGACGCGATCCAGCAGCGCTTCCCGACGCAGGTCAAGATCGGCTCGGTCGAGCGCATTCGCGACCTGGTGCAGCTGCAACTGCCTGGCGTGACGGTGCGGCCGCTGCCGGTGGCGCCGCGCCAGATTCCCTACAACGCGGGCTACCACTACTTCGAGCTCGACAAGAGCGGCGACATGTGGCGCCAGCTCGAAAAATCGGGCGGCGTTGCAATGCACCTGGCCGGCGATTTTCCGGGTCTGGCCATGGAGTTCTGGGCCATTCGTCCGTGAGGGACCCTATGAACGGTGTCAACGACATGGCCGTCGGACCGGGAGGCTTCGTGCCGCCGAATCCGGGCGGCGGCAACAGTTCCAACAACGTCAACAGCGACCACGCGGGCACGCCCCAGGCGCCCCGCGGACTCGGCCAGCAGCCCCAGTCATTCACCGCATGGCACGACGCGCGGCGTCCGCATGCGGGCGACACGGCGCTGGCGGGCAACAACCCGCTGGTGGCTGCGGCCAACCCTTTGCTCGACCTGATTCCGCAGATCCGGGCGACGGGCCACCACGATGCACCGGCGCAATTGCGTGAGCACCTCGTGGACGAGGTGAGGCGCTTCGAGACGCGCGCGCAGCAAAGCGGCATTGCGCCCGAAGTGATCATCGGCGCGCGCTACTGCCTGTGCACCGCTGTCGACGAAGCCGCCGCGCTCACGCCGTGGGGCGGCAGCATCTGGTCGTCGCAGAGCCTGCTCGTGATGTTCCACAACGAAACCTGGGGCGGCGAGAAATTCTTCCAGCTGCTGTCGCGCCTGGTGCAGAACCCGCAGCAGCACCTGCAGCTCATCGAGCTCATCTACTTCTGCCTGGCGATGGGCTTCGAAGGGCGCTTTCGCGTCATCGACAACGGCCGCACACAGCTCGAGACGCTCAAGCAGCGGCTGCTGCAGATCATTCGCCAGACGCGCGGCGAGATCGCCGTGCCGCTCTCCCCGCACTGGCAGGACGCGAGCGCGCCGGTGCGCCGCACGCGCAACTGGCTGCCGCTGTGGGCCGTGGGCGCGGTGGCGGCAGTGTTGCTGGTGCTGGTGTTCGGCGTGCTCACGTTCAGCCTGGCCGGCCGCTCCGACGGTGCCTTTGCGGCCGTGAACGCGGTGCGCCTGCCGCAGACCGCGCGCGCCGTGGCGCAGCCCGCGCCGCAACCGCGGCTGCAGCGCTTTCTGGAACCCGAGATCCGCGACGGCCTGCTGACGGTGCGTGACGAGGCCGACCGCAGCGTGGTGGTGCTGCGCGGCGACGGGCTGTTCGCATCGGGCTCCGACCGCGTGCTCGACCGCTATGCGTCCGTGCTCGCGCGCGTGGCCGATGCGCTCAATTCCGTGGAAGGCAACGTGCTGGTCAGCGGCTTCAGCGACGACCAGCCGATCCGCAGCGTGCGCTTTCCGTCCAACTGGCAGCTTTCGCAGGCGCGGGCCGATGCGGTCAAGAAGATGATTGCCACGCGCATCACCCGGCCTGAACGGCTGCGCGCCGAAGGCCGCGGCGATGCCGATCCGCTGGTGCCCAACGATTCGCCGGCCAACCGTGCGCGCAACCGCCGCGTCGAGGTGACGCTGCTGGTGGCGCCCGTGGCCGGCGGGGCCGCCACCATGGCGCCGCAGGGAGGAGCCCGCTGATGCTGCGCGCGATTTTCCGTTTCCTCGTGAGCCGCGACCTGTGGGTCTTTCTCGGCCTCCTGGCCGTCGCGTTCCTGATCTGGGTCATCGGCCCGGTCATTGCGGTGGGCCGCTACCGGCCGCTCGAAAGCGAGTTCGTCCGCATCGTGGTCATCGTGCTGATGTTCGCGGTCTGGATCGCCCGCGTGCTCTACCGCAAGTGGCGCGAGCGGCGCCTCAACGCCCAGCTGCTCAACCAGCTGCGCACGCCGACCGCGAAGGACAAAGCCGCCAAGCCTGAGGACGCACCCGAGATCAAGGAGCTGCAAAGCGGCTTCACCGACGCCACGGCCATCCTGAAGAACATGCGCTTCGGCGCGGGCGCCGACGGCAAGGCCCCGGGCCGCTTCGCGGTGTTCGACCGGCAGTACCTGTACCAGCTCCCCTGGTACATCTTCATCGGCGCGCCGGGCTCGGGCAAGACAACCGCGCTGGTCAACTCCGACCTCGACTTTCCGCTGGCCGACCAGCTCGGCAAGGCTGCGGTGCGGGGCATCGGCGGCACGCGCAACTGCGACTGGTGGTTTACGAACGAGGCGGTGCTGATCGACACCGCCGGGCGCTACACCACGCACGAGAGCAACCGCGAGACCGACGAGGGCGAGTGGAAGGGCTTTCTCGACCTGCTGAAAAAGTTCCGCCCGCGCCAGCCGATCAACGGCGCGATCCTCACCATCAGCATTGCCGATCTTCCGTTGGCCGACGACGCGCAGCGCGCGCGCCACGCCATGGCGCTGCGCAAGCGGCTGCTGGAGCTGCGCAACGGCCTGGGCATCAACTTTCCGGTGTACGTGCTGGTCACCAAGACCGACCTGCTGGCGGGCTTCAACGAATACTTTGGCTCGCTGGGTCGCGCCGAACGCTCGCAGGTTTGGGGCTTCACCTTTCCGATCGACGCCAACCCGGCGGACCCGGCCAAGGCTGACCTGCGCGAGCGCTTTCACCAGGAGTACAAGCTGCTGCACCAGCGGCTGGACGAGCGCCTGCCGGAACTGATGGCGGCCGAGCCCGACCCGATGCGGCGCGCGCAGGCCTACCTGCTGCCGCAGCAATTCGCGAGCTTCGAGGACATCCTGGGCACCTTCCTGGCCGACGTGTTCAACCCCTCGAAGTTCGAGGTGGCGCCGATGCTGCGGGGCGTGTACTTCACCAGCGGCACGCAGGAGGGCACGGCCTTCGACCGCGTGATGGGCGCCATCAAGCGCTACCTGCAGGTCAACGCACCGCCCGCGCCGCCACCGGGTCCGGGCAAGAGCTACTTCCTCAAGGAGTTGCTGCAGCAGGTGATCTTCCGCGACGCGGGCGTGGCCGGAACCAACCTGCGCTGGTACCGGCGCAAGCGGGCAATCGACCTGGCGGGCTATAGCCTCATCGGCGTGCTGCTGGTGGTGCTGCTGGGCGCCTGCGTGAACAGCTGGCGCAACAACCGTGACTACGTGGCGGAGGTCGACAGCAACGCCAAGGCCTTCAACAAGGCGGCGGCGCGCGGCGAGCTGCCGACGGTGGTCGATTCGAACAGCGACATCGCCAGCTCCCTGCCGGTGCTCGACCGCCTGCGCGACCTGCCAAGTCGAGCCAGTTCGACATCGGCGATCCGCCCATCGGCTACCGCTTTGGCCTCTACCAAGGCGACAAGCTGCAGGCCGCGACCGGCGGCGTCTACCAGCGTGCGCTCGAAAGCGTGCTGCTGCCGCAGGCTGCGCAGCGCGTGGAGCAGGCGTTGCGGGAAGCATCGAAGACCGATGCCGAATACAGCTACGAGGCGCTCAAGGCCTATCTCATGCTGTATGACGCCGAGCGCTACGACGCCGACTTTTTGCAGGCCTGGCTGCTGACCGACGTGGACCGCAAGATCGGCGCCGCGCTCACGCGGGAGCAGCGCAGCAACCTCGAGACGCATCTGCAGGCGCTGTTCGCGGGGCGCGTGGTGACCTCGCCCTTCGCCAAGGACGACCGGCTCGTGACCGAGACGCGGGCCCGGCTGGCCGGCGTGCCGCTGGCGCAGCGCGCCTATGCGAGGCTGCGGCGCATCCTGCTGCAGACCAGCCCGCCCAACGCCTTCACCATTGCCGAGACGGCGGGGGCCGAGTCGGCGCTCGTCATCAAGCGCGCAAGCGGCAAGCCGCTGACGGATGGCATTCCGACGCTGTTCACCTACCGCGGCTACTGGGACATCTTCGACAAGCGCATGGCGGAGACCACGCTCGCGCTCGAGCAGGAAGACCGCTGGGTGCTGCAGATCCGCGCGCCGGGCATCACCGACATCACCTCGCGCGAGCTGCTGCTGCGCGAAGTGCGCCGGCTCTATCTCACCGACTACATCCGCATCTGGGACGAGTACCTGGTCGACGTGCGCCTGGCCGACAGCCGCTCGCTGCTGCAGAGCATCCAGATGACGCGCGTGCTCTCGACCTCGGAGTCGCCGATGTCGCGCCTCATCCGCGGTGCCGCGCGTGAGACCGACCTGCTACGCAACCACGACGAGGCCGCGCGCAGCCTGCTCGACCAGGCGCAGAACCGCGTGGCCAGCACACGCGAGCGAATCGAGCAGCTTATCGGCCAGCCCGACGGCAGCCAGCGCCGCAACACGGCGCCGGACCGGCCCGAGTCGCTGGTGGACAACCACTTTGCGCCGCTGCGGCGCATGGTGACCGCGCCCAAGGCGGGCGGGCAGGCGCCCATCGATGCCACGGCCGCGCTCATCAACGAGCTCTACACCTTTCTCACCGCCACCGACACCGCGCTGCGCAGCGGCAACATCCCGCCATCGAGCGATGCCGTCACCAAGGTGCAGGCCGAGGCGGGGCGCCTGCCGGTGCCTTTCCAGGGCATGCTGAACGACCTCTCGGCCACCGCGTCGTCCAAGGCGGCGGCGGTGACGCGGCAGAACATCGGGCAGAGCGCGGCCGCCACCATCGGGCAGTTCTGCAGCCAGGCGATTGCGGGGCGCTATCCGTTTTCGCGCGGGTCGAACCGCGACGTGGCGGCTGGCGACTTCGCGCAACTGTTCTCGCCCGGCGGGATGATGGACGACTTCTTCCAGAAGAACCTGGCGTCGCAGGTCGACACCTCTGTCAACCCGTGGGCTTTCAAGAAGGGCGTGGACGGCAGCTCGCCGGGGCGCTCGGCGTACCTCGATTCGTTCCAGAAGGCGCAGGCGATCCGCGACGTGTTCTTCATGGGCATGGCGGGCGGGCGCACGCCCTCGTTCACCATCGACATCCGGCCCGAGGACATGGACGCGGCCATCAGCCAGTTCACCCTCGACATCGACGGCCAGACGGTGCGCTATGCGCACGGCCCGCAGGCGCCCAGCACCGTCAAATGGCCCGGTCCGCGCAACAGCAACCAGGTGCGGCTGCAGGTGACCACGGCCAACGGCACGCCGGCCGGCGGCATCGTGACCGAAGGGCCGTGGGCACTGCACCGACTGTTCGACAAGGCCTCGGTGTCCGCAGGCCACTCGCCCGAATCGTTCAATGCCACCTTCGACCTGCAGGGCAGGAAGGTGGTTCTGGCGGTGACGGCGAACAGCGTCTACAACCCGCTGCGGCTGTCCCAGATGAATAGCTTCTCTTGTCCCGGAAAGTCCTGAGATGAACAGCGGCGTTCCTTCGCCCCGCACGTGGGTGCCCGCCGACGAGCAGATCGGCTGGTACGGAAAGCTGCCTTCGGCCGGCGACTTTCTCTATCGCCGCATGCCGCGCGAGCTCCAGGCCTGGTGGGACCGCTGGATGCAGAACGGCTTGGGCACTTTCAAGCGCTGGCCCGATGCGATGACGCGGCACTACGTGGTCGCGCCGGTCTGGAACTTTGCGATTCCGGCGACGCAGGGCGTGGACGCGGTGCAGTTCGGCTGCGTTGCGCCCAGCTGCGACCGCGTGGGGCGCTATTACCCCGTGTGCGTGACGCTGCAGGTGGCGGCATCGGGCTACCGGCCTTCCATGCTGGAAGGCTCCGCCGCATGGTATTGGCAATGCGGCACGGTCTTGCTGCAGGCGATACGCCACAGCGTAACCCCCGACCAGTTCGATCTTCAGGTGCTGGCCGCGGCGCGTGGCGGGTTCCAGACCGCGAGCGGCGGTTCGGACGACATCCTTGCGATCCTCGGGTCCGCGGCCGGAGGCGCAGGCGCCGACGCGCAGCAGCGCCTGGGCTGGCCCGAGCTTCCGCTGTGCTTCGATGCCTTCGGAAGCACCAGCTACTGGTGGACCAACCAGGCGGACGGCTCGCCGCTGCGCACGGCCGCCCACGGCGGGGGACTCAACACCCCGTTGTTCTCCAAGTTGTTTTCACAAGGGCATGTGCCATGGGCATGACTCACGCCAGCACCAGCAACACCAGCGACAGCGCGCCAGCCGAGCCGCAGGAGCGGCCGCATCCGCTGGCCGTGGGCCACCGGCTGGACGAATTCGAGCTGCTCGAGGTGATCGGCGAAGGCGGCTTCGGCATCGTCTACCGCGCCTACGACCACTCTCTGCAGCGCGAAGTGGCCATCAAGGAATACATGCCGTCGATGCTCGCGCGCCGCGTGGGCGACGACAGCGTGCACGTGCGTTCCGACCGCGTCACGGCCACCTTCCAGGCGGGCCTGCGCAGCTTCATCAACGAGGCCCGCACGCTCGCGCAGTTCAGCCATCCCGCGCTGGTGCGCGTGCATCGCTTCTGGGAGGCGAATTCCACCGCCTACATGGCGATCCAGCTCTACCGGGGGCGAACGCTGCGCCGCCTGGCCGAGGAAGAGCCGGCGAAGATCTCCGAGGCCTGGCTGCTCGGCATGCTGGGGCCGCTGCTCGGCGCGCTGGAAACGCTGCACCGCAGCCAGTGCTTCCACCGCGACATCGCGCCCGACAACATCTTCATCCAGCAGGACGACATGCCGGTGCTGCTGGACTTTGGTGCGGCGCGCAAGTCGATTGCCGACCTCGTCGACGAAGTGGCGGTGATGGTGAAGTCGGGCTATTCGCCGATCGAGCAGTACGCCGATGACAACACGCTGCTGCAAGGCGCGTGGACCGACCTCTATGCGCTGGGCGCCGTGCTGTACCGCGCCGTCACCGGGCATCCGCCGCCGTCGGCCGTGGTGCGCAGCGTGCAGGACGCCTACGTGCCGCTGTCCTCGCTCGGCCGCGGCGACCTGAGCCCGGGCTTCTGCGCGGCGGTCGACCACACGCTGGCGGTGCACAGCAAGGACCGCACGCAGACCGTGGCCGCCTTTGCGGCCGAACTGGGATTGGCCAAGCTCGGCGACACCTACGTGAGCGGACTGCCGGCGCCGGCGGCCATTGTTCCGCCGCCGTCGAAAGCCGCACCGGCCGCGACGCCGGAGCCACAGCAGCAAGCGCCGGCCGCGGCGGCGCCCGAGAAGCGCGCTGCGGCGCCGCAATCCGCTGCATCGGCGGAGGCCGTTCAGGCCAGGACCGCAGTGCCCACACCTGTCGAGGCCAAGTCCATTCCAAAGGCCGATGCCGGCTCCGCGGGCAAGGCGGCTCCAACGCCTTCGCCGAAGGCCGCGGCACCGGCGCGCGCGCCTTCGGCAGCGGCCAGGCAGCATCAGCCGGCAGCATCGTCGCCCGACAAGAAGACTTCGTCGCGCCCGCCCTGGGGGCTGGTCGGCGTTCTGTTGATCGCGCTGGTCGCCGTGGGCAGCTGGATCGGACTTCACCTGAGTTCGTGGAAGCAGGAGACTTCGACCGCGATGGCGCCAGTGCCTCCGCCTTCGAAGCCGATGACCGCCGACGCCCCGCCCCCTGCCGCCGCACCGCCGGGCGTGGGCGGTGCGGCACCGGCAGGCGGCAACGTGGCCGCGGCCCCTGGCGCTCTCACACCTCCCGCTCCGGGAGCCAGCGCGCCGGCCGCTTCATTGACGCCACTGGACAAGGTGCCGGTCATTGCACCGGCACCGAGCGCCCAGGCCAACGCGGCAGACCCGTCGGTGCCCTCGGCACCGGCCCCGCCGGTTCCATCAGCCACGACGCCGGAGGCCGCTCTCGCCACCGGTGAAGTCGAAGACTGGAACCTGGCGCAGGCCGAGAACACGCGAGAAGGCTACGAGGCCTACCTGCGCCGCTACCGGCGCGGCCTGCATGTGCGCGAGGCCCGCAACGCGATTGCCGAACTGAACCGGCTCTCCACCACGGTGCCGGCGCCGCCCGGCACCACGCCCACGAACGCCGTGCCCACGGTGGTGGCCGGCGGTGCCACGCCGCCCGGAGCGCCTTCCGTCACGGCGCCAGCCGCGCCGCCCGGCATGGGACGCGTGGTGCTCAACATCCGGCCGTGGGGCCAGGTCTTCGTCGACGGCGCCGAGCGCGGCGTGAGCCCTCCGCTCAAGTCACTGTCACTGCGGCCGGGCATCTACAACATCGAAGTGCGCAACGGCGACCTCGACGTGTACCGGCAGCGCGTGACCGTGCAGGACAGCAAGTCCGCGCCTGTGGTGAGCCACGAGTTCAAGTAGGGTTGCCGTCCGGGCGGGGCCAGCGCTGCGCGGCGACAAGCGCCAGCACCGCGACGACGCTGGCCGCCAGCAGCACCCAAAGACCGGGCGTGTAGCCGGTGTCCGGCTGCCACATCACGCCGAGCATGAGCGGAGCCAATGCGCGGGCGATGGCGCTCGGCAGGCCCAGCGCCCCGTTGAGCGTGGCTACGTGCTCGCGGTTCACGTACTGCGCGATGGCGGTCCCCTTCACGATCGTGAGCATGCCGTTGCCCATGCCGTAGAAGAACACGAACAGCAGCGCGGCGCCCGGATGCGCCGCACCCGCCAGCAGCGCGAGCAGGCCGATCGGAATGAGGCAGGGAATCAGCCGGTTTGCAAGATGCAGGTCGAAGTGGTGCTCGAAGAAATACAGCAGCGCGCGTCCCAGCACCTGCACCAGCCCGATGCTCGCGGGCAAGGCGATCGCCCACGATTCGGCGAGCCCCGCGCCGCGCAGCATGCTCACCATGTGCGGTGGCAGCGCGGCCGTGACGGCCATCAGCAGCACGGTGAACACACCCACGAAAATGAAAGGCGCGCTGCGCATGTAGTGGCTGGCCGAATGCCGGGCCGCTGCTGCTGCGCCGGCCGCCTTGCCGGCGAGCGTGGCCGCGGCGGTGGGAGGCGGGGCATGCCGCAGCACGCGCGCATGCAGCGGCGCGCAGATGAAAAAGTGGATGCCCGCGAGCACCCAGAGGGCGTGCCGCCACCCGAGCTGCGCAATGAGCCAGGCCACCAGCGGGATGAACACCGTGCTGGCCAGACCGCCAAGAAAAGTCAGTGTGATGATCGCCCGGCGAAAGTCATTCGGAAAGCGCCGCGTGACGATGGAGAACGCCGGGTTGTAGAGCGTGGCCGCCAGCCCCGCCCCGAGCAGCGTCCAGGCCAGGTAGAAGCCCGTCGCGCCGTGCACCAGGCTGTGCAGCAACAGGCCGGCTGCGATGACCAGCGAGCCGCCAGCCATCACGGCGCGCTCGTGCCCCCGGTCGATCCAGCGGCCGACCGGCCACGCCAGCAGGCCTTCAGCCAGCAGCGCGAGGCTGAAGGCGAGGGACGACTGCGCCCGGCTCAGTCCCAGTTCGCGCTCGACCGGTTCCATCAGCAGCGCAAAGGCGTAGAAGACACTGCCCCAGGTGATGAGCTGGCCGACGGACAGCCAGCCGACCATGCGGCGGTTGTAGGGCGCGGGAGCGGATGCGTTCACTGCGCGCTAGTGTCGCAAAGCCCGGCGGTACTGCACCGCCTCGGCCACATGCTCCGCCCGCACCGACTCGGCGCCCGCCAAGTCGGCCACCGTGCGCGCCACCTTGAGCGCGCGGTGCGTGCTGCGCGCGGACCAGCCGAGCTTGGCCGCCGCATTCACCATGAACTTGCGCGACGCGTCGTCCAGCGCGGCGTGTTGGTCGATGGCGCCGGCCTGCAGCGCCTGGTTGGGGCTGCCCTGGCGCCGCAACGCGAATTCACGCGCGGCGACCACGCGGGTGCGGATGCTGGCGGTCGATTCCCCAGCCGGCGCGCCGAGCAGTTGCTGCGCGGAAACGGCGGGCACTTCGATGTGCAGGTCGATGCGGTCGAGCAGCGGGCCGCTGAGCTTGCCCTGGTAGCGCAAGTGTGGCTTTCCAAAGATAGTTGTCGCACCAACCGAGCTATATCAACAACTTGCACGCTAATTTCGATACCAAGAGGGGCAGGCACGCGTCAGAGATAAGTGACTTTTCCCATATTCCCGTCAAACATAGTTGACCCCCTCCTGTTCAGTCGGCAAGTGGGCGGTAAGTTGGAGATCCGAAGGCCCGTACGCGGGGAAGCACCACTGATACGCGGTGTGACCATCAAGCACAATGCGTCGCTCGAGCGCGTGTCGATTGAAGAGGCGGTGCGGCTCGTGCCCTCTACTCTCTGAATAGACCGATCAGAAAGGCACCCTGAATGACGTGTGAAGTGGCTATTGCGAACCGTCTGGGCATTGCGCTGGCAGCCGACAGCGCCGTGACTTTTTCCGGTGCAGGTCATCAGACGACCTACGCGTCGGGCGCGAACAAGATCTTCCAGCTAGCCACGAATGAGCCGGTTGCGGTGATGGTTTACAACAATGCAAGCTTGAACGGCGTGCCTTGGGAGCTCATCATCAAGACCTATCGAAAGAAGTTGGGGGAGGGCGGTTTCCCCACCCTGAGGTCTTACTGCGACGATCTCACTCAATTTCTGAACACTTGTCCCGAAGCGCTGGTCACGCCCGTGCTCAAGCGCAGTGCCAGTGAAGATGCTTACCGGACCGGATTTTTCTACGTTATCAAGTCGCTCATTGCAGCACAACCGCTACTGGAGCAAAAGGACGCCGCCGGTGCGGATCTCAACACAGCGTGGGAGGCGGCCAGCGCCGAGTTTCAGGGGCGGCTAGACGGCGCTGAAGTTGTGCCGTCGTTGAGCCTCGAGGATCTGAATCAAGCGTTGGTCGAGGCCCTTGTACCGTTGTCGCAAGAAATCACAGAGTGGCTGCAGGATGATGCAAATGCCCATCTTTTGCCTGTCGTTGATACGGGCGCGATCGCCCGAATGGCCATCGCCAGTGCTTTCAAGTTCGGTCCGATTTTTCTCGGGACAGGTTTCACCGGGATGGTCATCGCAGGCTTTGGGCGCGACGAATTTCTTCCTGGGTACTGCGACATCCGCTTCCATGGTTTCGTTGGAACACGAGTCCTTTCAACGCAAGGCGACGATCGCGCGATCGACTATGAGAACCGTCCGTCACTCATACAGGCTTTTGCCCGTCAGGCAATGGTCGAAACTTTTACTCAAGGGGCGAGCCCGCAGGTCTGGAAAGCCGTCAGCGAGGCCTACGACAAGTGGACTGCCGAGGTTTGTCGCTCGGCCGCATCAGCAGCCGGGGTGGCGCTCAGCGAGGAGAATATTCAAAATGCCATCGCTCAAAATCGCGACTCCTTCACCGAAGGATGGACCTATGCCGTTTTCGACGAGCATCTCAAACCGCTGTGGCGCGTCGTTGCCGGTCTGAACATTGAAGAACTTGCTGAACTGGCGGAAACGCTTGTATTGCTAGAATCGTTGAAAGAAAAGGTAACCCTTAGAACTCAGTCTGTCGGCGGGCCCATCGATGTTGCCGTTATCACTAAGTCTGAAGGACTTGTGTGGATCAAAAGAAAGCTGTACTTTGAGCCTCATCTCAACCATCGCTACTTCCAGCGACTGGGTCAACTGAATGGAGTCAACCATGAGTCGCCATGATGATGACATCGTAGGTTTAGCCAAACCGCATGTGTCTCGGTTGAAAGAGCATGGTGAGGCGTTGAAGGCCCTGAAGCAGTCGCAACTGCCAGCGGTGGACTCCCTCGGTTCCAGCGAAATTCACAAATACCTTGAGCAGCGCCGCGAATTTGAACGCGCCAACCGCTCGAGCGTCGTGACATCGTTGACAAGTCACCTCTGAAGCCGGGCGCTGCTGACGCCTGGTTTTGACACGCCGAGCGATAGATGGCTGACTGCGAGCCGTCGATGCATTCGTAGCAGCTGTCCGGTCTTTAATCTCCAATTCATGATCTGACGTCAAGCCGGCGATTCACCGCGCTCCACCGGCGCCAATCTGTACCCCTACGCGCCGTAGCTGACGGGAACAATGATGCTTGTGGCTG
>Ga0099826_10000209_pt1 | contig 25330 bp, 26 predicted proteins | sample Mtrugardesep15_FD_76830 | JGI IMG/M metagenome (GOLD analysis project Ga0099826, IMG submission 76830) | Root nodule microbial communities of legume samples collected from California, USA - M. trunc garden sep15 | ecosystem: Host-associated > Plants > Roots > Nodule | place: USA: California... | reverse complement strand
GCCTGGAGCACGCTCTCCAGCTTGGCCCGCATGAAGGTCGAGGTCTTCGGCGGCCGATGCCTGGTCCGGTCGCTGGGCGGCAGTTGTCCGAATGCCCGAAGCGCGCGCAGCCGATGATGGATCGCATCCCGGTACGGCTTGCGCGTCTGCCCTCGCACCTGGCGCGGCGTGGCATTGGCCGCCACGCCCTGCTCTCGCATCAGCGCAGCGAACTGCTCGCGCCACTGGCGCAGCGTGTCCTTGCGGATGTAGAGGCGCTTGCCAGGCTCGAACTCGTGCTCGCACTTGACCACCAGATGCACATGCGGGTGCGGCTGGTCGGTGTGCAGGACCATGGCATAGCGATACTGCAGCGCGAAGTTCTCGCGCGCAAAGACGCGGGCTGCCGCCAGCACCTTGTCCGGCGGCGTGCCGGCGGGCATGGACAGAACGATGTTGTGCACCAGCTTCGCACGCGTGTCTTTCTGCCCCGGCACGGGTCTCGGCTTGTACTGGCTTCTGCAGAGCTCCAGCTGCCAGTCGGCCGTGATCTCCTTGGGAGCGCCCCGGCCCTGCGGCATCAGCCCCTCGTCGGTTTCGATCGGCAGCTTGCCGTGCCGGCCGATGTAGCGCAGATGGGCCTCGACGCCGCCGATGTCCCGTCCGCCGCCGGACACTTTCACCATCACCTCGGGCGTGCGCCCCACCGTGCGCTGGATCTGCGCGATCTGGTCGGCGCCGAGGCGCAGCTGGCCGCCCGGTCCTCGCCGACCGTAGCTCACGATGTCCAGGGTCATGTCGCGCGGCGCACCGGCCGGGCCGCGGCCGCTTCGGCCTGCGCGCACCCGCTGCTCAGGCATGGGCCCTCCCGCCGCTGGTCTCCCAGCTGATGAGGTTGCGCCGCACGAGGGCGGCCGTGGCTTCGCGTGTCACCTCGACTTCCCGCCGGACCGACGCGATGGCTTCGCCGAGGTCCGGTGCCACCGGCGCCGGCTGAGTGTTCGGCACGCCGAACGTTCGAAGCTGCCGTCCGAGCGCAGCCAGTTGGGCGGTGGTCACCTTGATCTGGTCGAGTTCGTTCGGCGGCAGCACGGCCGCGTCACGCACGTGGTTGTGGATCAGCAGGGCGAGGTAGCTGGCTGTCTTCATCCCACGGGAATGGGCCCGCTGCACCGCGAGCGCGCGGTCGCCGTTGCGAAGCCGCAGCGTGATGCGGTCCGACAGGCCAACGCTGTTTTCCGATTCGCGTGAGGAGCGCTGTGCGCCCGAGTCGAGCGAGATTTCGCCGTTGGTCTTGAGGACCTCGTCGACCATCTTCGCGAGCAGCGTCGACGCACTGAGATGATGACGCGCGGCCAGCGCGGCGAACTGCGCCTTCGTATCGGGCGGCACCCGGGTAGCTATCACGCGGCTCGATCGAGAGGTCTTGGTCATTGCAACGCCGTTGCAGTAAACAATGTCTGACGGCAGTCTATCCTGCCCTCCTAGCCGCACAAGGACTTTGCCCTCGGAATTCCAGTGTCGAACTCACCTCGCCGTTTCGCCGCTCCGGGAGCGTTGCCGTCGATCGGCAGTTCGGCGCTCTTTATCCATGTTCGGCACGCCGAACATGGATGGAGGCGGACCGAACGATCCCGGGGAGCGAGTTCGAATCCCCTGCGAGGCGGGCATCGGCTGTTCGCGCAACGTCAAAACGACCGACAGATAGGAGAACGGCCCCTTGTGGATGGCTTCATCAAATGCCGCGCCGTTGCCCCGAACAGCAATGGGTGCCCTGACCGCCTCCGACTTCGCATCAAAGCAGTAGGTGACTTCCCCTGACTACAGGAACTTGAGACCCGGGTGCCGGACGGTCACACAGGGATTGGCACCGGGCAGCAGCGTGACCAGATAAGGCTCGCCGCACAGGTTGCCCGACAGAATGATGGCCGATCAGCTCGCAGTCCGAGGCTGCGCTCGCTGGGGATGCAGGTCAACCCATCGCCGAGGCGCGGGCTTGCGCCCGTGTGCTCGAATTCGACCCGTCATGCCAGACGATGACCGTACCCTCGCCGTATTGCCGTGGCGCGGTCGTCCCTTCGAACGATCTCGAGGCTGATAGGCCGAAATCTTCTCGGATCGCATCTGGACTCCTTTCGCGGGCGCATGTGAAGCCAGGCGAAGAAGTTCCAGGCAGACGCTGTTGCCATCCTACGATGGTCGTTGAGTCCCACTGAAGATTGATCGGTATTCTGGTCAATCACCTTTTAAACTGTACAGAATACTGGACAAATGACCGCCCGAACCGCCTCTTCCCAGGTACTGGATCGTCAACTGCTTCTGCAGCTCGGCGAGCGGCTCAAGCGCGTTCGCCGCGAACAGGGCATCTCGAGCACAGCCTTGGCCGAGCAAATTGGCATGTCGCGCACAACACTTGCGGCCATCGAGTCGGGAGATCCGTCGCCTTCGATGGGGAACTATCTGCGTGTGATGTCTGGGCTCGGGATATCTGGAGGGTTGGCGCTGTTGGCGAGCGATACCCTGCAAGTTTCCGGCACACAGGAGAGCCCGCGCAGACGGGCGGCGCCAGCTGTCTCGATCATGGTGAAGGCGGCTGGCAGCCATAGCGCCCAAGACCTTCAAAGCCTGATGTTGCATCAGGAGGCCATCAAGTTGATGCGCAGCGATCCGAAACTGGTCGATCAGGCGCTCGCAACGTTGGATCAGTGGCGAAGCTCTGGCAACAGTCATTCCCGATTCCTGTGGGACGAATGGTCGGTCATCCTGCACCGGCGCGATTGGCGCCGGGCTCTGAGCACGTCGCGTCGTGGCAAAGAGCTGCGGCAGGCTTCCCCGCTGCCGAGCGTGTTGCCGGCTTCCAAACGGGCGGCCGTCCTCGAGCAAGTGAGCGCCCTGAAAAAGGGCGTACTCCTCGGGTCGAAGCCGCGCGGCGTTGATGCCCCGGAGGCAGCTCGATGAACCGCGAAGACCTGGAGCACATCATTCGCGCAGCCGGCGAGGTCACCGGCGAGTACGAATTCATCATCGTTGGCAGCCAGGCGATCCTCGGGCCCATTCCCATCGGTCGCTTGCTCGATCACCTGTCGCACTACGGGTAAGGAGCGATCACCACATCTCCAGAGGGAGGAGATTTTCCTCGGCAGTCAAGAGCGATATTTAGTCATTTATTGACAAATGCCTAGCTTTTGCAACGTACTTTCCGGATGAGGCCAGATTCCGCACTCGAACAAGCCGTACTCGCGCTCGCGGGGCGTCGACCGCTGCTGCGCGCGTGAACTGGCTGAGCGGGGCCTGCCCACGGTGGCGCTCAGTCGACTGGTTTCGGCCGGCAAGCTTGAGCGCGTCGCGCGCGGCGTCTACAGCCTGCCGGCCCGCGCTCTCAGCGAGCATCGGTCTCTGGCCGAGGCAGCCCTGCGCGTGCCGCGCGGCGTGGTGGCCTGCTGTCGGCGCTGCGCGTCCATGGCATCGGCACGCAGACTCCGTTCGAGGTCTGGCTGGCCATCCCCCATCACTCGCCCACCCCCCGGGTGGACCAGCCGGCGCTGCGGGTGGTGCGCATGTCCGGAGCGGCTCTGACCGAAGGCATCGAACCGGTGGAGATCGATGGCGTGACGGTCCCGGTGTTCGACGCGGCCAAGACCGTAGCCGACTGCTTCAAGTACCGCAACAAGATCGGCCTGGACGTGGCACTGGAAGCGCTGCGTGACGGTTGGACGCAGCGCAAGCTGACGATGGATGCGCTCTGGCACTACGCCACGGTGGATCGCGTCACCAATGTCATGCGGCCCTATCTTGAAAGCGTCGCGGCATGAGCGGCAACCTCGCGGTCTCCGTCCGAGCCCGCTTGAAACAGCGTGCCGATGCCACGAAGCAGGATTTCAACCTGACGCTGACCTGCTATGGATTGGAGCGGTTGCTGTACCGGCTGTCGGTTTCACGGCATGCGACCAACTACCTTCTCAAGGGTGCGCTGCTGTTTTCGCTGTGGTATGACCATCCGCGTCGCCCGACGCGGGATGCGGAGCTGCTGGGCTTCGGCCCGGCTGATGCCGAGACCGCCGTGGCGGTGTTCCGCGAGATCTGCCAGATCGAGGTGGAGGATGGCATTGCCTTCGATCCTGCATCGGTCAACGGCTCGGTGATCCGCAAGGAAGCCGGCTATGGCGGCGTGCGGATCGACCTGCAGGCAAAGTTGGACGGCGCGCGCATCGCGCTGCAGGTGGACATCGGTTTTGGCGACGCGGTCACCCCAGCGCCCGAATCGGTGAGCTACCCGGTGCTGCTCGAAGACCTACCCGCCCCGCAACTGCGCACCTATCCGAAATACACCGTGATAGCCGAAAAGTTTCACGCGGTGTGCCTCCTTGGCATGGCGAATACCCGCCTGAAGGATTACTTCGATCTTTGGGTACTGCTTGCCGAGGACGCCCTGGAAACTGCCGGACTGCGCCGCGCCCTCAAGGCGACGTTTGATCGAAGGAAACTGCCGATCCCCAACACGATCCCTTCGGGCTTGAGCGATGCATTCGTGCAAGATGCTGCGAAGCAAAGACAATGGGCCGCCTTCCTGAAAAAAAATCGACTCGATCCGCTGGATCTCGCCGAAGTCGTCGCGTTGTTGCGCGGCGAGTTCCGGAAACTCGTGGTGTCGGAACCCGTTTGACCAGGCCGCTGGAGTGGTCGGATCTAAGCCGTCATGCAGGCCCGCTGGAGTTCGAATTCGTCATTGGGGTGGACGCCCGCCGATCACAGCGTGCAGCCGTTTGGCGTTGCAAACTTCTTCAAAGACCAGCGTCGCGCTCACCTCGCTGTTTCGCCGCTCCAGGAGCGTTGCCGTCGATCGGCAGCTCGGCGCCTGCCATCAATGTTCGGCACGCCGAACATTGATGGAGGTAGCCAGAACGCTCCCGCGGAGCGAGTTCGCGCGCGGGACCTGTGGCGCGTGCGGCAGTTCTACCAGTCCAATCGCCAGACGAACTCTCAATGGTGTCGAGAGAACTTCCCCGGTCCACGCATCTGCAGTGAAAGACCAAGCAGACGCTCACGGGGCCGATGAAGGTGCCGGGCTTCGCGGCGAAGAAGAAGGCACTTGAGCCATCGGCGAACGCGCGATGCCGGCCTCCGGCCGCGGCTCCCTCCTCAGCGTGCCCTCTTCGGGTTCTTCTCACGCGGTTGATTGCTGTCCGACAACTGTTCCGAAGGCGGGCCGAGTGCGCCGCTGTCGCCACCCGGGCTTTTTTGAGTCCCGCCGCGCCGGGTGTTGTTGCCAGTGCCGGAGTAGATCTCGTCGTCATCGAAATTGACATCGGCTTCCGTGCCGGCGTCGCCGCCGCTCACTTGGCCGTGCGACGGCGGCTTGGGGCCGTGGGGGCCGATGGGGTCGAGACGGCCCGCCTCGTCGCCCGGATCCTGTGCTCGCTTGGGCATGCCTGTTCCTTTTTCATCAGTTCGGCAAAACGCCGAGATCCAATGCTCGCGGCGATGCGGTGGCGTCCTGTGGGCTCAACGGGACTGCCGCTGTAGGAATTGCGCCCAGGTGCCGTGGTCTGGCCGACCTGAAACCATCGGCAACGCGGACCGACCGACAGGAGAGCCCGCGCAAACGGACCGCGCCAGCCGTCTCGGTCGTGGTGAAGGCGTCTAGCAGCCATACGCCCCAAGACCTTCAAAGCCTGACGTCGCATCAGGAGGCCATCAAGCTGATGCGCAGCGATCCTAAGCTGGTCGATCAGGCGCTCGCAACGTTGGATCAGTGGCGAAGCTCTGGCAACAGTCATTCCCAATTGTTGGCAGCCAAGAGATCCTCGGGCCCATTCCTACCCACCGGATCAAGTCATCAGCGGAAGCGGATATCTATCCTCGGGGGATGGCCATGGCCGAACGTCCCGGGTTCCCGCCTTCAGGCTGGCCATTCGAGTAGCTGCATTTAAGTTATTTCCATTTAGCTGAATTTCAGATATTTGACGTTTAGCTGCTTTACGGATAAAGTGGGGATATCACAAATGCGGCTAACCCATACCCATGGACGCGCTTCCCGCCCAACCTCTGGTATCTGGCGATCAGCTGGGACAGCTGCTGCGCAGCACGCGCAAACGACTGAAGCTGAACCAGGCGGCCATCGGCTCCAAGTTGAACCTCAGCCAGAACCGGGTTTCCTACCTCGAACTCCATCCTGACGAGCTGAGCTTCAAGCAGCTCCTGACCTGGTGCTCGGCGCTCGGCCTCGAACTGAAGTTGGGCGCGCGCGGCGCGCCAGCGGTCAGGCCACGCACGACGGAGTGGTGAGATGGGCCGTCGGTCACACAGTCAGACCCTTGGCCTCTGGTCCAACGGTGAACGCGTCGGCCGCTGGACAATCCCCGCGCGCGGCGACATGGAGCTTCACTACGACGACGCCTGGGTTCGCTCGGACGTCGGTCGCCCGCTGTCTCTGTCCCTGCCCTTCAACCCGCACAACGAACCCATCAAGGGCCCCGCCGTCGAGCACTACTTTGACAACCTGTTGCCCGACAGCAATGCCATTCGCAAGCGCGTGGCGGCGCGCTTCAAGACAGGCTCGGTAGACGCCTTCGACCTTCTACGCGCCATCGGGCGCGAATGCGTGGGCGCCATTCAGCTCCTCGATAAGGCCGAGACACCGACGGCCGTCGATCAGGTGCAAGCGGTGCGCGTCGACGACGAGTCCATCGAGCGGCACCTGCTGAACGTCGTCAACCCCGACAAGTTCGACGCATCGGGCGACCCAAACGACGACTTCCGCATTTCGCTGGCCGGCGCGCAGGAAAAGGACGCCTATTTATGGTGGAACGGCGCCTGGCACAAGCCTCGGGGCACCACGCCCACCACACACATTTTCAAGCTCCCCCTGGGCCTGATCGGCGGGCGCCAGGCCGACTTCTCCACCTCCGTGGACAACGAGTGGCTCTGCCTGAAGCTGCTGCGCGCCTACGGGCTACCCACTGCAGACGCGACCATCGCCTCGTTCGGAAAACAGCGCGTCCTCGTGGTCGAACGCTTCGACAGGCGCACCTCGAACGGCCGCATCCTGCGACTGCCCCAAGAAGACTTCTGCCAAGCCACGGGCACCTCGCCCCTGGTGAAGTACGAGAACGAAGGAGGGCCTGGCCTGCGCAAGCTCTTTTCGCTGCTGCAACAATCCGCGAGCGCTCCGGATGACATGCGCACGTTGATGGCCTCACAGGTCCTGTTCTGGCTGCTGCGCGCACCGGATGGACACGCGAAGAACTTCAGCATCCATCTGCTGGCCGGCGGCGGCTTCCAATTGACGAAGATGTACGACGTGATGTCGGCCTACCCCATCCTCGGCAAGGGCCCCAACCAGTGGGCGCCACGCGATGTGAAGATGGCCATGGCGCTTCTTGGCAAGAGCAAGCACTACACCATGGCCACCATCCAGCGCCGGCATTTCAACAGCACCGCCCAGCAGGTGGGCTATGCCCACGACGCCGAAGCCATCATCCAGCAGTTGATTGAGCGCACGCCCAGCGCGATCCGCGAAGTGCAGGCGCAATTGCCCAGGAACTTCTCCCCATGGGTGGCCGAGCGTGTGCTGGAGGGGCTGCAGGCCGCGGTGGATACGCTCGAGAGCATGCCTTCAAACTGACCCCTTGCAGGCGAAAGCAACGCCCGGCGCATCGGCGTCGCCGGCCAGTGACCAGCCCAGCGCCGGTTCGGGCGCAGGCAGCAGCAGCGTGAGGCTGGCCAGCGCGGCGTAGCTCCCCGCTCGCGCACGCACGGGACGTTGATACCGCGTCCGGGCAACCGCTTCCTCCGCCGCGGAAGAGACTATTTCGCAGGCGAGAAAGAGGTGGGCGCCAGGAACGAGTTGTCCATTTTCGCAACGATCGGTCCGGCTGCCTCGCTCTCCTTCCTGACCTCGATCCATTCGGGATCGGCGACAAACTTGGCCCACTTGACCTCACGATCGGCCATGCTCTCCCAGACGAGCATGTAGGTGAGCGCGTTGCTGTCGGGTCCGACCGCAGTCGTCCAATATCCAAGTTGACGAATTCCCAGCCGGTTCCAGATGCCCGCGGTGTGATCGCGAAATCTGGCAAGGACCTCGGGCAGCCGGCCAGGCATTGCGGTATAGACGCGCAGTTCGTAGATCATCGGCATCAGTCCTGAAAAGATCGTTGCGGGTTGACGGGGTGGCGGGCGTGACCCGCAGGCACACATTGTGCCGCCACGGGTCCATCCGCCGGCACAGGAGAGGATCTGCCCATACGAAGCCTCGGCTCCCGTGATCATGTGAGAGGGCTCGCAAACCCTTGTCTTGTGCATTGCGTGTGGCATCAGACTTCGGCCTCCATCAACACGAAGGAGAAGCCATGAAGAAGATCGCGGTATTGTTCGCGGCACTCTGCCTGAGTTGCAGCGCACTCGCGCACTCGGGAGGCACCGACCAGAACGGCTGCCATCAAGACCACAAGACCGGCGGCCGTCATTGCCACTGATGGAGGGCACAACAAAATGAAAACGATCATCGTCCTCGCGGCCGTCCTTGCTGTCAGCTCAACCGCTTTCGCGCGGGGCGGCGGCGGCCACGGCGCCAGCGGCCACGGCTCATATTCGTCAGGCTATGGATCCAGCGGCAGCCATTCGACCAGCGGCTACACGAAGAGCAATGGAACATATGTGGCACCCAGCCACGCCACGAACCCGAATGGAACGAAGGCGGACAACTGGTCCACCAGAGGCAACGCCAACCCCTACACGGGCAAGCCCGGCACAAAGCCTCGAGATTGACGCGACGGCGCACGCCCTGCTGGCGCGTCGCTGGTCGCAGAATGGGCCGGCCACGAAAGCTTCGCAGACGCGGCGACGCGGCTGCCCCGGCTCCTCGACGAAGTCAACAACGCCAAGCGGCTGCCCTCGGCACTCGGTTACCGCCCACCCAAAGGATTCGAAAGTCCAACCGGCTCAGCAGGCGGGTTGGTTGGTTCTGACGGCCGCAATGGTCCGGTCGATGGAGTTCACTCCGTGGCCGAGTCAGCTCTCGGTGGCCTCGAGAGTCACGGCCAGCCGAAGCACCTGCCCGGTCAGAAACTGCGCGCGCGGGCCGGCCACGTAGTCGAGCAGCGGCATGCAGGCCGGCGGCGCCGCCCCCTGCGGCAGTTCCAGCGCGTTGATGCGAAGCCCATACGCACCCCATTCAGCGGCCAGCGTGGACACCAGCATCCGGGCGGCATCGGCGTCGCCGGCCAGTGGCCAGCTCGGCGTAGGTTCGGGCACAGGCAGCAGCAGCGTGAGGCTGGCCAGCGCGGCGTGGCTCGAACGAAAGCAGCGAGCCGCATCGAGCACGGCATCCAGCCGCATGCCCGGCTGCGCATCCAGCGCGCGAGCGTCGATGACAGCCGGATAGCCCGCGCGGTGGAGGTTGCCTGCATGCGCGCGCACCCACACGCCCAGTGCGGCATGCCAGGCCGGCTCGCGCACGGACTCGAGATGCGGACGCAAAGGTGTATCGAATGGAAGGGGCGAATGCCCGCAGGCCGGTAGCGGCTGGCTTCCTCCGCACACGGACGAGCCGCCGTCGAGCACCAGCAGTTGTCCGGTGAGCACGCGCGCGCCGGGACTGGCCAGGAAGCACAACGCTTGCGCCATGTCCCCGGGCTCGGCCATCCGGCCCATGGGGATCTTCGACACCGCCTGCGCAGGGTTCAGCCGACCGCCCTCGATCAGGCGCTGCACAAGTTCGGTTCGCACGAAGCCCGGCGCCAGCGTCGTCACCGTCCAGTCGGGCCGGGCTTGCGCCAACGCGCGGGTCTGCCCGATCAAGCCGGCCTTGCTGGGGCTGTAGAGACCGCGCCACGGAATCGCGCGCAGGCCTGCACCGGAAGCCACATTGACGATGCGCGCGCCGGGGCGCAGATGCGGCTCGCAGGCCTGCACCATCCGCGCCGGGGCGGCCAGGTTGAGCGCGAGAAGGCGGGCCGCCGTGCCGTCATCGTGTCCCGATGTGGCCTCGGCACCACCGGCCGACAGGCCCGCGTTGTTGATCAATGCGTCGAGCGGCGGAATCTCGTGGCCCAGGCGCTTGATCCGCGCCGCATCCGTCAGGTCGGCCACGAGGCTCATCGGTGGCTCGGCATCGGCCGGCCAGGCGGCCTCGAGACGCTGCAGCGCACCCGCATCGGCGTCGACCAGAACGCAGCGCCATCCCGTACGGGCAAGGGCCAGCGCCGTGGCACGGCCGATGCCTGCACCGGCGCCGGTGACCAGCACGGTGCGCGGCCAGGTCGGGGGAAGCTCGCGGGGCGCGCGGGCCGAATCGGTCGTCATCCAATCGGGCGACCTCAGGCGCCGCGCACGTGGCTCAACAGCGCGTACACGGCGTCGTCCGGCGCCGCCCTGCCGACCGGCTGGCGCACGCCGAACAGCGAGGTATCGTCTTGCGCCAGTTCCGGCCGTGTGCGCTCCTCGATCCAGTCGTAGACGACGGTACGCGAGGCCACGCGCCACGCGTTGCCGCGACGCTCGAAACGGTCCACGTAGCGGCCGCAAAGGAAGGTCTCGCGATCCGGCTGCGCGGCCGTCGCCTGCAGTGCGAAGAAGCTGCTTTCCACCGCAGCAACCTCGCCATGCAGCTCGATCAGCACATTGGTGATCTGGTGGACGCGGCGTCCGCCTTGCCGCAGCCTGCCCAATGCCTGCGTGATGAAACCGGCGGCGCTGCCGTTCCACGCGCCGTGGCAATCCGTGGCGTCCTCCCAGTACGCCGAACGCAAGGCAGCCTCGTCGCAGCGGTCGATGCCCCGGCAATACTGCAGCAGGCAGTCGCGGATCGCCTCGCGGTCCAGCAGCGATTGCAAGCCCTCCGACATCGGCTCGGGTGTGCTCATTCAGCAGTGGGCGCGGCGCGCCGAAACAGCTGCACCAGGTTGCCCTCGGGATCGCGCAGCGACAGCACGGCCCCGTGGCCGCCCATGTCGCGCAGGCCCAGGACCTGCCCGCCGGCTGCGACGATGCGTTCCTGCGCGCCTTCGAAGTCGTCCACCTCCAGCACCATCACCAGCCCGCGGGTGGCGGGCGCCGCCTCTTCAAGGCATGCCAGAGCCACGTTGGTATTGCCCACGCCGTACTGGATCCAGCGGTCGCCATCGCGAAACTTCATCGGCAGGCCGAGCGCACCTTCGTAGAAAGCATGCAGGCTGGCCGGCGCCTTCGCCACGACGAACACGTTCTGCACCCGCTTGGGCGATGCAACGGCGCCGCTCACAGCGATGTCTCCGACGCGCCGCCGTCCAGGCGCAGCACGTCCGCGTTGAAGAAGCGGGAGCTGTCGCCAGCCAGGAAGCAGATGGCATCGGCGATGTCCTCCACGGTGCCCAGGCGGCCCAGCGGCGTGCGTGCGATGCGCCGGGCATCGAGCTCTGCGTTGCGATGCTTGGCCGTGCCCTCGGTAGGCACTGCACCGGGCGCCACCGCGTTCACGCGAATGTTGCGCGCACCCAGATCGGCCGCCGATGCCCGGGTGATGCCCAGCACGCCGGCCTTGATGCCGCTGTAGACCACCGATCGCATGGGCGACTTGAAGGCTGCGATCGAGGCCACGTTGATGATCGAGCCGCCGCGTTCCGGGTCCATGGCTTCGGCCGCCGCCTGGATGCCCCAGATCACCGACTTGAAGCCGATCTCCACCATGCGGTCCATGACCTCGGGCGTGATCTCCGCGAGCGGCTGGTAGCGCACCCAGGCGGCGTTGTTGACCATGATGTCCAGCCGCCCCGCCTCGCGCGTGAACAGCGCCACGGCCTCGCGCATGCCTTCGCGCGTCGACACATCGCAGGGCAGACCGATGGCCTGGCCACCCAGCGCGCGGATCTCGGCCACGGCCTCCTGCACGAACTCGGGCTTGACGTCGTTGATGCCGACTGTGGCGCCCAGGCGGGCCATGGCGCGTGCGGTGGCGCGGCCGATGCCGTGGCCGGCGCCGCTGATGAAGGCCGCTCGGCCTGAAAGAGACGGGGTCATGGGTGGGCTTTCGTGAAGGGTGGCTCGGGCACCAGCAGGGCGTCCAGCGCATGCGCGCCGCGCCCCAGGTCCAGCACCACAAGCGGGTTGATATCGATCTCGGACACGCTGTCGGCATGGCGCACGGCAAACCGCGACAGCGCCGCGATGGCCTTCGCCGCCGCCGGCACATCGGCCGTGGGCCGGCCGCGCGCGCCGTCGAGCAGCGCAAAGGCCTTGAGCGACTGCAGCATGGCGGTGGCCTGCGCCTCGTCGACAGGCGCCGGCTGCAGGGCCACGTCCTTGAAGATCTCGGCAAAGATGCCGCCCAGGCCGACCATCACCATCGGGCCGAACATCGGGTCCTTCTTGCTGCCCAGGATCAGCTCGACGCCGCCCTGCACCATCTGCGCGACGAGCACGCCGGCGATGCGCGCCCCGGGCGCCTTCTGCGCCACGCGCGCGAGCAGGTGTGCGTACTCCTCGAGCAGTTGCGCTTCGGAGCGCACGCCGACGAACACGCCGCCGACCTCGGTCTTGTGGGCGATGTCGGGAGAGACGATCTTGAGCACCAGCGGAAAGCCCATCGTGCGCGCCGCGGCGAGCGCCTCGTCGCGGTTGGCGGCGATCGCTTCCCGCGGCACAGGCAGGCCGGCCTGCGCCAGCACGGCCTTGGCGCTCGCTTCGGTGGCGAAGGCCTCTGCGGCCAGCGGCGCGCGCGCGATGGCCGGCGCCGCAGCCCGTGCGGCGTCGCGCGCACCGAAGCGCATCAGCGCTGTCAGGGTCGCGCAGGCCGCATCGATGCCTTCGACCACGGGAAAGCCCATCGCGTTGAGCGTGGCGCGCACGTCCTGCGGCGCGCGGGCACACAAAAGGATCAGGCGCGAAGGATGGTCCTTGCGCACCTGCGCCAGCGCGGCAAGAAACACATCGCGCAGCCGGGGCACATGAAAGGCATTGGCCGACTGCAGGATCAGCGCATCGCAGCCGGCGTCGCGCGCCACGGCATCCAGCATCTGGGCCAGCACCTCGGGCCGGCTCGACACCTGCGCCGTCATGTCGACCGGGTTGGACGGCGCGGCGAAGGGTACGACCGACAGGATGCGCGCCTGCGTCTGCGCGGCAAGCTTGGGCAGCGCCAGGCCTTGCGCGCTGGCCGCATCGGCCAGAAGCACGCCGAAGCCGCCGGAAGCCGTGAGCACGGCCACGCGGTGGCCGCCGGGCACGCGCGCCGGACCCACGACAGACAGCGCATGGCCGACTTCGAGCAGCTGCTCGATGCTGGGCACGCGGATGGCGCCGCCGTTGCGCAGCACGGCGTCGAACACGGCGTCGGAACAGGCCAATGCGCCGGTGTGCGAGGCTGCAGCCTCGCTGCCGGCCTCCGAGACGCCGACCTTCAGAACCACCAGGGGTTTGCCCGCCTCGCGGGCCATGGCCATGGCCTGCGTCAGCTTCGCGCCGTCGCGGCAGGTTTCCATGCAGCACAGGATCACCGAGGTACCGGGGTCCGCAGCGAGCGAGGCGATCGCATCGGCGATGTCGACGTCGCATTCGTTGCCCGTGGTCAGCATGCGGCTGACGCCCAAGCCGCGCTCGCCGGCCAGGCGCAGGGTGAAGCTGCCCAGGTTGCCGCTCTGCGAGACGATGCCCACCGAGCCGGCGACGGGAAAGGACGACTCCAATGCCACCGAGAAGGTGGCGATGCTCTTGTCGGGCACGCCGATCGCGCCCAGGCAGTTCGGGCCGACCACGCGCATGCCGGTGGCCCGCGCGACGTCGCCGATCTGGGCCTGCAGGCGCCCGCCCTCCTCGCCCATCTCGGAAAACCCGGCCGACAGGATGACCGCGGCTTTCACGCCGCGCCGGGCGCAATCCTTCACCGCGTCGAGCACGCCCGCGGGCGGCACGGCGACCACCGCCAGCTCGGGCGCTTCGGGCACGTCGTCCAGGCTCGCGTAGGCCGGCAGCGACTGCACGAGGCCCGCCTTGCGGTTGATCGGGTAGATGCCGCCCGCGAAGCCGTACTTCTGCAGGAACTGCAGCGGCCGGCCGCCGATCTTGGTGACGTCGTCCGACGCCCCGAAGATGGCGATCGAGCGCGGCTTGAACAGCGCGTCCATGCCGCGCCCTACTTCCACGACCGGCATCTCATCGCCCCTTGTAGACAGGTTTGCGCTTCTCGAGGAAGGCCTGCCGGGCTTCCTGCGCATCCTCGGTGCGGGCCAGCGCCATGGTGAAGTTCTGCTCGAAGCGGTAGCCGTCGCGCTGCGGCATCAGGTCCATCATGTTGGCGGCCTGCTTCGCATAGGCGATGGCCAACGGTGCCTTGGAGGCGATCTCCTGCGCAATCTCCAGCGCCAGCGGCATCAGCTGCTCGGCGGGCACCACCTCGTCGATCACGCCGCGGCGGTACAGCTCGGCGGCAGGCACCTTCATGCCGGTGAAGAACATGCGGCGCGTGAACGATCGCCCGACCATGGTCCGCAGCATCGAGACCCCGCCCGCGAGTCCGACGTTGATCTCGGGCATCGCGAAGGTGGCGTCCTCGCTCGCCAGGAAGATGTCGCAGGAGGCCATGAGGCCGAAGCCCGCGCCCAGCGCCGGGCCGTTCACGGCCGCGATCACGGGCTTGGCGCATTCGCGGATGGCGTTGCCCGTCTCGCGGGTCCAGCGGTTGTGGTCGAGAAAGTCGCCGGCCTTGTCGGCGTTGGGCCGGTCCTTCAGGTCCGCGCCCGAGCAGAAGAACTTGCCGGTGCCCGTGAGAATCGCCACGCGCACGTCGGGGCGCTCGGAGACCTCGTCGAAGATCTCGATCAGGCGGCGGCGCGTGGCGCGGTCCAGCGCGTTGACCGGCGGCTTGTCCAGCCGGACGACGGCGACGCAGTCGGAAACTTCCAGATTGATGCTCATCGCACGCTCCCGGTTTGGTTGGAAAGAGAAACTTGTGGCGCGCAGGCCTCTGGCGCCAGCAGCCGGGCGACGTGCAGGAGCCGGTCGCCGTAACGGAACTCGGAGGCGATGAGGCGCTGCGCCATGCGGGTGGCCAGCACCTCCTCGCTCACGCCCATGCCGCCGTGCATCTGGATGGCCGCTTCCGCACAGGCGCGCGCCGACTCGGCCAGCGACACCTTGGCCAGGCGCAAGGTGCGGCGCAGGTCGGGCGCGGCCTGCTCGTGGTCGTGGAAGCAGTGGATCACCAGGCCCTTGGCACCCAGGTACTTCACGTACATGTCGGCGACGCGATGCCGCAGCACCTGGAAGCTCGAGAGCGCCACGCCGAACTGGCGCCGCTCCTTCAGATGGGTCACGGTCTGGCGAATCAAGGTGGCCAGCGCGGCCACCGTGTCGGCGGCCGTGAGCAGCAAGGCGGCATCGGCTGCCCTGGCGCGCGCATCGCGTGCAGCGGCGCCACGCGCGATGCATGCGCTCTCGGGCACGGCAAGCTGCGCCAGGACGAAGTCCGCGCCCAGGCGGCCCTCCATCGTCCGGTAGCGGGCCCTCGGTGCGTCGACACGATCCGCATCGACCAGGAAGATGGCGTCCTCGCCCTCGATCTGCGCAGGCACGAGGTAATGCGTGGCAGGCAGCGTCGCATCGACGCCCTGCACCGTTCCGCTCAATTCGTAGCCGATGTCGAGGTGCCTGGCCGTGACGGCATTGACGTCGGGCGTCGCCGACAAGGCGGTCAGGGGCGCTATCTGCACGCTGCCCTCTGCCACCGCCTCCAGCCAGCGCCTGGCCGTTTCGGCGCCCGCGGCCTGCAGCAGCAGCGGCACCACGGCGCAGGTCTCGACCACCGGCAGCTGCAGGCCATGCGTGGCAAGCCCCTCCACGATGGACGCGAGATCGCCCAGGCTGCCGCCGACACCGCCGGCCTCCTCGGGCACCAGGGTGGCCGTCCAGCCCAGTTCGCGCACGGGGTCGCCCTGGATCTCGACGGCGATGTGGTCTTCGGCATAGCGGCTCGCCGCATCCAGCAGCATGCCGGGAAAGAGCGACGGGAAAGAGGTGGACATGGCTCAGGCTCCCAGGAGTTCATTGGCGACCACGTTGCGCTGCACCTCGGAGGTGCCGCCGGCGATGGTGCGTGCGCGCGTGAACATGTAGTTCTGGATCCAGGTGGCGTCGGGCACGTCTTCCCCCGCCTCGGCGAGAAAGCGATGGGCCGCATCGGGACCGACCGCATCGAGGGCGATGGTCGTCAGGCGCTGCGCGACGTCGGCGCAGGTCATCTTGATGACCGAGGGCTGCACGCCCAGCGGGCGCTGGTGGATCAGGTCGTCGGTGGCCTGCGCCATCATCACGCGCGCGCCCTTCACGTCGGCCTCGCACAGCAGCAGCTTGTGGTGCAGGCCGCTGAAGTCGCGCAGCCCCGCGGTGGCGCGGCTCGCCCCTTCCACCAGCTGCGTGACCTGGCGGCGCATGAGCTCCAGCCGCGCCACGTTGGCCGGCGGAAGGCGTTCGCGCTCGAGCAGGAATTTGGCGCAGGTCCAGCCCTTGCCGACCTCGCCGACGAGGTTGTCGGCCCGCACGCGCACCTCGTCGAAGAACACCTCGTTCAGGTGGTGCCAGCCGTCGATGGTCTTGATGGGACGCACGGTGATGCCCGGGGTGGCCATGGGCACCAGCAGCAGAGAGATGCCCTCCTGCTTCTTCGCTTCCTTCGACGTGCGCACCAGCATGTAGACCATGCTGGCCTCGTGGGCATGCGAGGTCCAGATCTTCTGGCCGTTGACGACCCACTCGTCGCCGTCCAGGCGCGCCGTGGTGGACAGCGAAGCGAGGTCGGAACCCGAGCCCGGCTCCGAGTAACCCTGGCACCACCAGTCCGAGCCGTCGAGGATGCGCGGCAGGAACCGCGCCTTCTGCTCGGGCGTGCCGAAACGGATGATCACCGGCCCGATGTGGCCCAGCCCATGGTGATACAGCGGGGGGCAGTCGTTCTCGGCCGTCACCTCCTCGAAGATGAGGCGCTGGCGGATGTCCCAGCCCGTGCCGCCGGCTTCGCGCGGCCAGCTCGGCGCCCCCCAGCCCTGGGCGTTGAGAATCTTTTGCCAGGCCTGGTACTCGCGCTTCGTGATCTTCTGGCCGGCCGCGACGACGGCGCGGATCTCGGGCGGGCAGGCGCTGCGCACGAACGATTCGAGTTCGCGCCGGAAGCCGGCGTAGTCGATGGACATCTTGTCTCCTGTGGAATATCGGAAAGGCTCAACCCTTGCGCAGCTGCGCGATCAGCTCGTCCAGGGCGGCGGCGGCACCGGCGGCGGCGCGCTGGCGCAGGTTGTGCGCCACCTTGCGGCGCAGCGGATACAGATCGGGACGCGGGCGCACCGAGAGCACATGCGTCATGCGCTCGCGCAGCACGCTGGTCATGGTCTGCGCCATCAGCGTCAATGCTTCGTTGTGGCCGGCCGCCGCGATCGAGGAGAAGAACGCGCTGGCGGAGGCAATGCGCTCTTTCAGCGGTGCGTCGTCGGGATGCGCCTCGATGGCGCCCGCGGCTTCGTGCACGGCGTCCAGCTCGGCCTCGGTGGCGCGTTCGCTCGCCAGGCGCAGCAACGTGCCGTAGAGCGTGCGGTAGGCCTCGTCGATGTCGGCGTCTCCCAGCCGCCCTTCCACGACCAGCTTGCGCAGCGACTCGGCCAGCTTCATGTAGGCGCCCTTGTAGAACACGAGCGCCTGGTCGGCCGCTCCGGCGCCCAGGTGCCGCACCTCGCCGATGAAGATGGTGTGGTCGCCGGCCTCGTGCGTTGCGTGCACGCGGCATTCGAAGCTGGCCAGGCAATCGTCGATCACCGGCATGCCCAGCGCGCCGGCGCGCCACGGCACGCCCTCGAACTTGTCCTCGATCTTGCTCGATGCGAAACGGCCCGACAGCGCATCCTGCTGCTCGGAAAGGATGTTGATGACGAAGCCGTCCGCCGCCTGGAAGGTGTCCAGCAGTCGGCTGGCATTGCGCAGGCTGAACAGCACCAGCGGCGGGTCCAGCGAGACCGAACTGAAGGAGTTGCAGGTCAGGCCGGCCGGCTGGCCGTCCGGCGTGCATGTGGTGATGACTGCCACGCCGGTCGGAAAGCAACCGAGCAACTGGCGGAACTGGGCAGGCTCGACGGCACAGCCGGTACCTTCTTCAGCGAGTTCGGACATGGCGTCTCCTGGCGCCCGGCCTCAGGCCGCGGCAAGTTCGGCCGGCGCCGCGGGCTGGTGCGGCGGATCGTTGGCGATCTCCTGCTGCACCGTGGGAATGATGACCTTGCCCCAGACCTCGAGCTGGCGCAGCATGGCCGGGTGATCGAAGTCGCCCATCTGCGTCTGGAAGCAGTAGTGCACCGGCTTGAGCGTGCGGATCTCGTGGACCACGCGTTCGATCACCGTGTCGATGTCGCCCACCGGCAGCAGCGCGCGCATCTCGTCCAGCGTGGGCTCGCCCTCGACGATGCCTTCCTCGACCTGGTAGTCGTCGGCGATCTGCGCGGTGCGGCGCTTCAGGCTCACCGCAATGCGGCGCTGGTAGCGGGCGCACTCGAGGTAGCTTTCCACCTCGTCCTTGTTGTGGCTCGCATAGGCCGCGCGCAGCAGGCCGACCTGCACGCGGGCGGGGTCCTTGCCCTGCGCCGTGGCCACCTTGTCGATGAGCGCGCGGGTGCTCGCCAGCTTCTCCAGGCCGCCGTCGCCGCCGGAAACGAACACGTGGTGATCGGACTTCACGGCGCGCGACAGGAAGGCCGGATCGACGCTCGTGATCCACATGGGCGGCATGGGGCGCTGCACCGCGCGCTGGCTGATCGCGCTCATCGGCTGCTGGTAGTACGCGCCGTCGTAGCTGAACTTGGGCTGCGTCAGGCCCGCCTCGAGCATGTCGAGCATCTCGAAGGTGCGGGCCTTGGCGGATTCCAGCGACACGCCGAAGCGCTCGAACTCGAACTGCTGGTAGCCCGAGCCGATGCCCAGGTTCAGGCGGCCGTTCGACAGCTGGTCGACCATCGCCACGTCCGCGATCAGGCGCGCCGGCGTGTACAACGGCGCCACGACGATGCCGGTCCCGAGGCGGATGTTGCGCGTCACGGCGGCGCAATGCGCGATCATGGTCAGCGGCGACGAGCACATGCCGTAGTTGCTGAAGTGGTGCTCGGCGTACCACGCGGCGCCGAAGCCCAGTTCGTCGGCCAGGCGCGTCTGCTCGATGGCGTCGCGCAGAATCTGGTGCGAGGTCTTATGCTTGTTCCGCTGCTGCATCAATATGAAGATTCCGAAATCCATCGCTGTCGCTCCTGGTTGGCTGTTTTCGATCGAGGTCCATCGTAGGAACTCGGCGCCCGCGTGGCTCACCAGCGAACGCACAGCTTCTTTGCGTCTTTCGAAATGAAGGCCCTCGACTCGCTGCGCATCTTTGTCGCCACCCAGAGGAAGGGCAGCCTCTCGGCCGCGGCCCGCAGCCTGAGCCTTTCCCCGGCGACCATCTCGCGGCGCATCAGCGCACTGGAAGAGGAGCTGGGCGTGCAGCTGGTGGACCGCACCAGCCGCAACCTCAAGGTGACCGAAGCGGGCCAGGCCTTTCTGGAGCGGGCCGAGGCGATGCTGGAACTGATGAGCGAAGCCGAGCAGGCCGTGCACAACGCGCGCCAGCGGCCCGAAGGCCGGCTGCGCGTGCATTCGCGCACGCACATCGGCCTGCGGGTGCTGGCGCCGCTGCTGCCGCGCTTTGCGGAGCTCTACCCCGACATCCGGGTCGAACTCGAGCTCTCCGAGCATCCGATCAACCTGGTGGAACACGACTTCGACGTGGACATCCGCACCGGCGAGTCCAGCGATTCGGGCTTCGTCATCAAGCGGCTGCTGTCGAGCGACGAGGTGCTGGTGGCGAGCCCGGCCTTCGTGAAGATCTATTCGCGCATCCGGCATCCGAGCGACCTGCCGCAGGTGCGCTGCCTGACCTACCGGCGCGAGCGCGAGGTCATCACCTGGAAGTACATCGACCAGGCCGGCGAGCAGCAGGAGCTGAACATCCAGGGCGTGCTGAGCGCGAACAACGGCGAGCTGCTTCGGCTTGCAGCCATCGGCGGCATGGGCGTGGCCCTGCTGTCCGAGGCCACGGTGCGCGACGACCTGCGCGATGGCACGCTGGTGCGGCTGCTGCCCGAATACCGCTTTGCCGTCCGTGCGTTCTCCAACGGCGTCTTCGCCGTCTTCCGGCAGAGCCGCGCGCTGCCGCTGAAGGTGCGCGCCTTCGTGGACTACGTGGCGGACGCGCTGAGAACCGAGCCTGCGCCGCCCCCGCCGAAATGATGGGGCGGGCGCCCCGGCGCGGGCAGGCCTGAGATCCGGAACAGCCCGCCGTCCTGCGCCGTATGTCCTTCCAGCCGCGCGCTGCGGGAAATGGACGTCAGGTACATGTCTTCCAGACGCGGCCCGCCAAAGCAGATGCTGGTCGGGTAGCTCATCGGCAGGTCGATCAGGCGGTCCAGCCCGCCGTCCGGCGCATAGCGCGCAAGCCTGGCCGCGCGGGTCAGCACGGTCCAGAGAAATCCTTGCGCGTCGACCGTCGCGCCGTCGGGACCCGCATCGAATGCGTGCGTCTCCGCGAAGACGCGCTTGCCGCGCAAGGGGCCGTCCGGGTCGTAGTCATAGGCCCAGATGATTCGCTCCAGGCTGTCGGCCAGGTACAGCACGCGGCCGTCGGGACTGAAGCACGGTCCGTTCGCAAAGCCGATGTCGTCGGCCAGCTGCTCCACGCGCGCGTCCGCGCGCAGCCGGTAGAGCCCTCCCGCCACCGGCGCGCCGGGCGGGCGATCCATATGCATGGTGCCCGCCAGGAAATTGCCCGCCGGATCGCACTTGCCGTCGTTGAAGCGAATCTTCGGATCATCGATGGGGATGCGGGCCAGGTGCTCCAGCGTCCGCGTCGCGAAGTCGTAGCGCGCGAAGCTGTTGCGCAGCGCCGCCACGACGGCCTCGCCGCGGCAAGGCGCGATCGAACCCACCGGCGCCGGCAGCAGGTGCCGCTCGGGCTCCCCCGCTTCGGGTTTCAGCCGCCACAGCGTGCCCGGCAATGCGTCGATCCAGTTCAGCGCCTGGGCCTCGGCATCCCAGCACGGGCTCTCGCCCAATTGGTCCTTCGTCGCTCCGACTCTGATGATCTGCACGGCCATCGGCCAAGTGTGCAAGGCCGGCGCGGGCGTTGCAGGCGCATCCTGCAAAGCTGCTTTTCGTTCCTTGCAGACCGGTGCCCGCGGGGGACATCTAGACTGAATGCAGAGCCCGATCCCGGGCCGGAACAGGAGACAAAATGAGCTATCGCAAACTCGTCATCGGGTTGGCACTGGGTGCTTGCGCGCTCGCACCCGCACTGGCCCAGCAGGTCACCCGCATCGTCGTGCCGTTCGCGGCCGGCGGCGGCACCGACCAGTACTGCCGCATCCTGGCCCAGGAACTCAACAGGCAGGGCCTGAACGTGATCATCGAGAACAAGCCGGGGGCCAGCGGCATCCTCGCGGCCGACTACGTCGCGCGCGCCAAGCCGGACGGCCAGACGGTGCTCGTGTCGTCGCTGGGCACGCTCGCGAACAACAGCGTGCTCTACGACAAGCTGCCCTACGACCCCGTGAAGGATTTCGCGCCGGTCACGCAGATTGCCTACCAGCCCGCCATCGTCGTGGGTCGCACCGACTTGCCGTACAAGAACATCAAGGAGATGGTGGCCTACGCCAAGCAGAACCCCGGCAAGATCAACCGCGGTTCGCCCGGCGCGGCCATCCTGACGAACCTGGCACCCATCGCCTTCGAAAAGGAACAGGGCTTCAGCACCCTGCACATTCCTTTCAACGGCGATGCGCCTGCCCTGCAGGCCCTGCTGGGCAACCAGATCGACATCCACGGCACGTCGATCACCGGATCGCTGCCCTATGTGAAGGCCGGCAAGCTGCGGGTGCTCGGCGTGATGGATGCACAGCGCCTGCCGCAGGTGCCCGACGCCCCCACCTTCAAGGAGCAGGGCTTCGACATGGAAGCCACGCTGTGGTACTCCCTCTCGGTTCCCGCCGGCACACCCAGGCCGGCGATCGATCGCCTGAACAAGGCCGTGAACCAGGTGATCACCGACCCCGAATTCGTGGCCCGTGCGCGCGCCATCGGCATGGAGCCGCGCGGCGGCACGCCCGAAGAGCTGGGGAAGTTCATCAAGGTCGAGGCCGACCGCTGGCTTCCGATCCTGCGCAGCCTGAATCTGCCCAAGCAATCGCACTGATCACAGGGCTCATGCACAACGCCCCGGACGCGCGGCCCTTGGTGGGGCGGCGTTCCGGGGCGTTGCCGCGATACCGGCCGGCGGTTCAGCGGGAGCCGGCGCGGGGCGGCCCGTTCGGTTTCGCGCATGCGATGCCATTCATCGGATGACGCGCCTCTGGCCCAGGGATTCAAGCTGGCCATCGCCCATCTCCAGCAGTTCACGCAGCACTTCGGCCGTGTGCTCCCCCAGGTGCGGCGGGTGGCGGCGCACGCCGGCGCGCGCGCCGTCGATGATGTAGGGCGGCGCGTGGACGGCCTGCGGCCCCGCCTGTGCGTCCTCGAACGCGTGCCAGACCTGCGTCTGCGCCGTACGGTCCGACTGCAGCGCTTCATAGAGGCCGAGCACCTCCCCGCAGGGAATGCCTGCCCTGTTCATGCGTTCGATGAGATCGGCGCGTGAGAACTGTCCGATCTTCGCAAGCAGGAGCGGCAGCAATTCGTGCCGGTGCTTCGAGCGTTCGGTGTTGGTGGCGAACTTCGGATCGACCGGCAGTTCGGGGCAAAAGATCACCTCGTCGCAGAACTTCCTGAACTGGCCGTTGTTGCCCACCGCGATCACCACCGGGCCATCGGCGGCCTCGAAGACACCATAAGGCACGATCGACGGGTGCGAGTTGCCGAACTTGGCCGGGTCGGCCTTGTTCAGCCAGGCGGTGAGCCCGTAGTAGGAGGTGATCATCATCCCGCTGTCGTACAGCGACATCTGGATGTGGCGGCCTTCACCGGTGCGCGTGCGCTCGAAGAGCACGGCCAGGATGGCCTGGGCCGAGTACATGCCGGTGAACATGTCGACCGCGGCAATGCCGAACTTCAGCGGGCCCTGGCCTTCTTCGCCGTTCATGGCCATCAAGCCGGTTTCGCCCTGGATCACGAGGTCGTAGCCCGGCCGCGCCTTTTCCTGGCTCAGCACCGAGTAGCCCGAGATCGAGCAGTAGATGATCTTCGGATTGACGCTGCGCAGGTCTTCGTAGCCCAGGCCCATCTTCTGCGCGCCGCCGTACTTGAAGTTCTGGATGACCACGTCGCACTGCGCCGCGAGATTGCGCACGATGGCCTGGCCCTCCTTGTCCTGCAGGTCCACGCAGATGGAGCGCTTGTTGCGGTTGCAGCTGTTGAAGTAGGACGTGTTGTGGCTGCCGATGCGCACGCCCCAGTCTCGCGTGTCGTCGCCGCGCTCCGGATGCTCGACCTTGATCACGTCCGCGCCCAGGTCGGCCAGCGCCATGCCGCACAGCGGGCCTGCCATGACCCTGGACAGGTCCAGCACACGCACGCCGGCAAGAGGTTGCATGGAAGAGTGGTTCATTCGGTATTCCTCGGATCTTGGGTGATGCGGTTCGCTCATTCGCCCACGCGATAGCCGGCCGCGGCGATGGTGCGCTTGGCGATGTTCAGCTGATGGATCTGGCTCGTGCCTTCGTAGAGGCGGAACAGCCGGACGTCGCGGTAGAAGCGCTCGATGGGATGGCCGTGGATGAAACCCGTGCCGCCCAGCATCTGCACGCAGCGGTCCGCCACGCGCCCGCACATCTCCGACGCGAAGTACTTGCAGATCGACGCCTGCATGGTCACGTCCTCGCCGCCGTCGCGCTGGCGCGCGGTCTGCAGGATCAGTGCCCGCGCGGCCTGGATTTCGGTCTGGCAATCGGCGATCAAGGCCTGCACCAGCTGGAAGCCGGCGACCGGCTGGCCGAACTGCCGACGCCGGCAGGTCCACGCGACGGCTTCGTCCAGCATGCGGATGGCGGGGCCCGTGCACAGCGCCGCAAGATGGATGCGCTGCTTGTTGAGCACCTTCATGGCCGTCTTGAAACCCATGCCCTCCACGCCGCCGATGATGCTGCCGGCCGGCACGCGGCAGTCGGTCAGATGCACCTCGGACACCGGCGATCCGGCCTGCCCCATCTTGCGGTACGGCTCCCCAGTTGCAAGCCCGGGTGTTCCGCGCTCGACCAGGAAAGCCGAAATGCCACGGGCGGACCGGTCTTGCGGATCGGTGCGCGCCAGCACCGTGAACAGCCCCGCGATCGGCGCATTGGTGATGAAGCACTTGGTTCCGTTGAGCACGTAGTGATCGCCATCGCGCACGGCGCTCGTCGTCAGTGCGGTCGCGTCCGAGCCGGCCTCGGGCTCGGTCAGCGCGAACGCGCCGGTCAGGGCACCGCTGGCCAGCAACGGCAGGTAGCGGGCCTTCTGCTCGGGCGTGCCGTCTGCGACCAGGGCCTCGGAGCCAATGCCCGTATTGGTTCCGACGCGCGCCCTGAAAGCCACGGAGGCTTGCGACAGCTCCATCGCAGCGAGCACCAGTTCTTCGGTCGTCATCCCGCCGCCGTTCCACGCCTGGGGAATGGACCAGCCGAAAAAGCCCCGCTTGGCCAGGTCGTCGACGAGGTCGGCAGGCACTTCGTCCAGCTGCTCGACCTGCGCCTCGCGCGGAATCAGTTGCTCGCGCACGTAGCGCCGCAGCGCGCCCAGCGTTTCATCGAACGCAGAAGGATCTCGGATCATGTGTTCTTTCCGCAATGAAGGCACGGCGGCATGCCCTGTTCTTGATGGGTCCGGCCTGCCTCCGGCGGCAGGCGCACGGCGGCCTCAGTTGGCGGTGTAGCCGCCGTCGACCGGCAGGATGGTTCCGGTCACGTAGCGCGCCTGCTGCGAAGCGAGGAAGACCACGGGCCCTGCGATGTCCTGCGGGTCGCCCACGCGGCGCAGAAACGTGCGGCGCACCATCCGCTCATGGCGCTCGGCGTCATCCGCGATGTGGGCGGTCATGGGCGTCGTCACCAGGCCGGGTGCCACGGCATTGACGCGCACGCCATGGGGCCCGAAATCTCGCGCCAGGAACTTGGTCAGCTGGGCGACGGCGCCCTTCGAGGCGCCATAGGCCATGTGGGCCGACGTTGCGACGAGCGAGGTGATGGATGCCACGTTGACGATGGCGCCGCGTGTGCGGTGCAGGCCTTCGGTGCATGCTGCCGTCAGATTGAGCACGCCCTTGACGTTCACCGCCATCACGTGGTCGATGTCTTGCGACAGCGCCTGTGCCTCGAACACGGCACTGCGGCCACCCACACCGGCGTTGTTCACG
>Ga0099826_10000208_pt1 | contig 25335 bp, 15 predicted proteins | sample Mtrugardesep15_FD_76830 | JGI IMG/M metagenome (GOLD analysis project Ga0099826, IMG submission 76830) | Root nodule microbial communities of legume samples collected from California, USA - M. trunc garden sep15 | ecosystem: Host-associated > Plants > Roots > Nodule | place: USA: California... | reverse complement strand
TTAATATTTATTAAAAAAAATATATAAAAAGGAAATTGGATGGTGGGGACAGTCATTCTTTCGTGCAATTCGTGGGGTGCTTGTCGCACCATATAGCACAACTGTTAAACTAAACCACCTTTTCTTTACACGAAATTATACTACTTTTATCGGCAATAATAACTATACAAAACAAAAATTAGTTAGGGACGTGACCACAAAGGGCCCAAAAACTCAATTTCAACTAAATATGGGTCCTGAATCATGATGAAATCTTCTTTATTCTTTATGAAAAGCCATTGCCAACCAAATGTTAATGCATTTTAACACAAACAATGTTTACTTGTTTACTTTGCTTTGGGTTACAATTTTCCATTTATAGCAAGTCTGCTACCAACCAAACCAATATATTTAGATTCTGAGTATCAATCCTATTATTAATATGTTTTGAACATGCTACGGTGGACAAATACCTAAAGATCACTAAAAATATGACGATGTTCGACGACATATCTCAAAAATAAAAGTTTAATGTTTTCGTCATTCTTACCGTTGTGATGGTGGTCTAGTCTGTGTAAATTCAATAAGAGCAAGCAAAAATGAAATATAAGTTTAGTTTTGATGTACAAGTATTTGTTTTCTCTTGTTTGGTTTAAACTGACATCAATCAGGTTATTATCTTGTAAGTGAAAACAAGGGGAGTGTAAACATATACTTTTAGATGCAGTTTTTATGTTCCAAATATTTTTAATCAGGATAAGAAAGTTGGACCTGACAATATGTCAATCATAACACCAAAACGATATATTGGAAAACCCCACTTCAAGAGCTTTCACGTACATTTAAATGCTAAGTTTATTTCAAGTATAAATTAGCAAGAAAAGGCGTAACTCCAAAAATTTAAAAGATTTATCTAGTTATCTAATCCTCATCAGAGCTGAGATCTCTGGTTTCAGGTGATGAGTCACCATTGAGTGAGAGGACAACAGAGGGAGTTATAATTTAATTATTGTTACATTATATTATATTGATAAAAAGAAATGACATTAATAAATATAATGTAGATCCTTAAAAAAAAATATTGTAGATTAAAAAATGCACAAGTGGCCATGTAAGTATAGCTTAATTGTTACAGATCAACCTTGACTAAATCAGACATTTAAAATAGAGCGTCCAAAGTGTATAAAATGATATTGCATGTAGCATCAGGATTCGAATGCATGATTCTCCGCTTTTCCACACATATGTTGGTCAAATCTTTATGCCAATAGACAAAAAAAATGCACAAGTGCTGCTAATTAGAAAGTTAGGAATTAACCCGAAGGCATTTTGTTTGGAATATGAGGTTGCTAAGTTGGTCTCTCTGTTGATGTTTTTGGAACAGTAGTGAATAGTGTAAAAAGGGTAGTGTGGGAATCGTCTCTCCTTTCAGACATAAAATCTTCATTGGAGTGCGTTTATTCTTCTTTCTTCCATTCCATTCCGTTGGTGTTGGAATTTGATTCTTTAATTATCTTCATTCCACAAACAACAATTAATGCCATATGCTTTTATTTTTCTTTCTTTCTTTTGTTCAAAACTCAAAAGACTCTACCAAAGTAGTTTGAATTGGGAAAAGTAAAAGGTGACCCGACCCACACACATGCCATTACTGCCAATGACATGCCCCTTTCTCAGCTTTAACACCCTGTCTAATGGTGGAACATTATACTATAGAACTGGAAATGTTTCTTTCATATTGCTTTTGCATGTATAGTTTGCATCGCATCAATGCATGCATGTACTGGACCGGTAAAGAGCTGGGCTAGTTATTCATGGGCCTACCTTCATGTAACTTGGACTCCTACCAGTTTCCGTTAGAATGTGTTTTTATTGTGTTTTTGTACCGTTTGGATTCTATAATCTTAATTTAAAATTTGTAGGGAGAGCGAGAGCCGTCATGATGGTGGGAAAAGAAATTCTCAAATATATATTGTGATCCAAATCCTAAATAGGTCATATAAAAATTAAGGTCATGTTAACTGGTGTCCTTGGGCAATGGTTAAGGAAACCGAAAAAAGAAAATTTTAAATTAAAAGAAATATTTTTAAAATTTTTAATGAGTTGACTGCACAAGTTCCGATGTGATATTACTATATTTGCTCTCTTAACCAGTGCCCCGGAGACACCGATTAACATTATCCTAAAAATTAAATAGGAATTATAAAATCTATTCATGAACTAAATTTGAAATGTCATGATTTTAAGGGGACTTAAGACACTTTCTTTTTAAACACGACATCTAGTCTAAACACCAACTAATTTGATAAACTAATTTCATAGTCTATTAGAGGATTATTCGATTGAAGTAAAAACAAAATTTTGTATGAACTGACCAAACATATTAATGGTTATCACAAGAAAGATTTGAAGGAGAGATCTAGAGAACAACATACATTTCGAGGTCACAAACTTGCACCACTAAACTAAACACATGGGTTTTTAAATAAAAACATATTCAATTAACTTTTTTTCATAAATGTAAGATTCTTCGACCAAATTGAGTTTGAAGGGAAGGAAATAATAAGAATGTTGGATTTGATGAAGAACATAATATTACTGGTGAGAAAGTTTTCGTGCCTGTAATTTATTGGCTTATTTTAGATACATAGCATTCACACGTAATTTATTATTCCACCACAGTATTATTTGAACGATAGTTGGGAATGAACTACAGTCGTGAAATAATGGGAGACCATCCCCTCTTCGACAAGTTATATCATTTATAGTATCATTATTCTAAATGATAACATGATTTTACATTCACTGCACAAAAACAGCAACAGTTATATAATTGTTTTGGATTTTATATTCCTTTATGATTCCACCACCGTAGCATTAGCTCACCAAAAAAAGAAACACAGTTGCATTAAAATTAGATTCTACATTTGTGGTGGAATTCTTTCCTCCTCATCCATAAACCCAACATCACTGATTAGAGCATAAAGAACACCACTTCTTACAAAGTGGTTTACCCACTTTTGATTATATACCATCAATTTGTCTTAGTAGTGCTCGGTCTAATCTCAATAACTGGATGTCAATTTTAAAGGTGTATAGTTATATATAATGCATGAATAGGTCATATCATTGCATATTAGAGACAAACAAAGATCATATCATGTCGTCCAGAACAATATGAAAATTCTTTCCAAATGACTAAAAAAACCCAATTGATTACAGTCTATGAGTTTAACTTTGTCAGTGTGATTTTTTTTACGACATTAACTAATCACAATCATTCATATGTATGACTTTAAAATGATTATGACAAAACTCATTATTTTTATGATATGATGGTGTTGATGTATCAAATGAATTACAATTCACATTTTGGATAGAAGAGTAGATGTTCTATAATATACAAGTGAGAATACTCACATATCTAATGTCATAAGCATGTTTTGAGTTAAAATTTAGTGTGCAAGTCACTTATGTGTTGCACAAAGTCAAATGTGATGATCCACCCAACCTTTTAAGGCTCGTCGGAAGTCTTAATGGTGGTATAGAGTCTTAATAACGGTGGAAGTTATGGGAAGCAGTAGTGGTATTGGAATAATGACGTAGAAATTCTCACATTTGATGGAGACAATATTGATGTATCAACTATCAAGTATAAGTTAAAAATCTCACATGCTATGAAAATGAGTACTTTTACGCATTGGATTTATATAATGGGAGACGATTGTTCATTATGACACCTGTATTGCCAAAAAAAAGCAAAATATACCTTAGAAAATATCTTCCGATATGCATAAAAAGTAAAAAATACAACATCGAAAGATATATTCCGATAAATCGGGAGGTCCTCACAAGAGCCCACCAACCGAAAGGGCCGTTGTATTGAACATACTGATTCATGGGCCTTGTATGCATATTTAGCCCATGTCAATTTTGTTTGGTTTTCCAAAAAGTTTCGAGACCCAAAAAAAATAAAGTCTTCTCAAGGTTTTCTATAAAGTTTCGACCCAAAAAAAAAAAAGAAGTCTTCTCAAGAATTAGTTCAAATTATTGTTATTTTGGGTGAAAGCGGTTCAATTAATTTTTTTTTTCTAATAAAGATTTCAAATATTTATCGTTGAAAGTAGGTCAATTGGAGTGTGACATAGTAGTGGACTTTGTATTTTTAGGCTTTATTTGAAAGTTTTGAAGGGAGGGAATGAGAGAATTTTGGAGGGTGGGAAAAATGGATAATTTTATATATTTTTTTAGAGAATATTTTTGTTAGAGAATGATAAATTAATATTTATGATTAATATATTTTTAAATTTAAGAATTTAATAATAATTTTGATTGAATTTGAAGAATTCCTATAAACCCTTCAAAATCCTTCTCCAAAACTGTTTTTGAGCTCCCCAAATTAAGAGATTGTATTATGAAAAAAATAAACCCTCAAAATTCGCCCCTCTTGAGTCCTCTATTTTGTTCATTCTTTTTTTCTAAAGTCTTACCATTTTCTCCAAACTAACAAACAAAACCTAAGGTGTGTTTGAGAGTTTAGAATGCGAAGATTTTGACAAGAAAAAAAAGGACAAAATGGAAAGAATGAAAAGAATTTTGGGGTTTATTTTTTAAAATTTGGAGAACTCAAAAATAACGTTGGAGGATTTTCGAAAAATTCGTCAAATCCAATATATATTATTATAATACTCAAAGATTAAAAATATATTAGTCATAAGTATTTTTTTATCATTATCTATAAGAATGTTCTCAATTTTTTTTAAAAAATATTTATCTATTTTTTCTTACTCTTATCCCAAAGCTCTCACCCTTCCTCTTTAAACTCCCAAACAGAACTTGAATTGTAGAGGTCAATAATCAAAACTTCGAATTGATGGTTTCAAAATCTCAACCACTTATAAACATATCAGTTTTCATTATTTCCAGCGTACGTGGTAGTTCTTAATTTCCATCATCAACAAATACTATTTGCTTAGTCCAAAATAATTATACTACGGAGTTATGTGGAAAAAGAATCATCTATCTTTAGTGATAAGTGATTGTTGGCATTGTGCATCCTTTCTTTCTTATAAGAATTTTTTATGACGGTATTTCCTTTGATATATGGGATTGTATTTTTAATACTAGATAGACTAGAAACCTGGAAGAAAAAAACCATATACCACAAATAAGTGACATAATTCATTTTCCATCTCCAATAAGGTGAAAATGGCAAAAAAATCATTAGGAAGTCATGTCTTTTGATTGTATTACACCTTGCATGTGGGTTCCTCCTACCAATTAAGCTTCACTGTATTGCAGTCTAAGTCTAGACACAGAGTGTTAAAAGGCCAAAACTCCCAAATATGGAGATCTATGGTGGGGTTCACTTCTCATTAATTTCATGGAAACTTTGTTAATTTTGATATAGTATGTACTCTAGTCAAATGAAATTGAGTAGTACTACGTATACTGCACAGGGGGTGGGGGTGGCCTATTGCAAGTGCATCATTCATATGGGCTGCAGCTTGCAGCTGGCTGTAAAAGACCAGCCTGGTTAAATTAAGGTCTGCACACTTTACTATCTTTCCTTTGTAGTGTCTCTCTATATATAGATCTTTTCAATCCCTGGTTTGAAATTATTAGAACTTATTATAACTTATTATTTCATGCCTGATTCTACCATACATGTGGAAAAATCATCGTACACTTGTTCTTTGAACCAATAGGTAAATCCGTAAATGAATTATCATGTAATGAAACTGTTTAATATTTTTTTTAGTAAATGTAATAACTATATTTCTTTTATGGGCTTCGACTCTTTTGTTATCCAAAAAAAAAAAGTGCATTATTGATGAAGACCAATGTCTGCAATAATCAAAACTTTTCAAATTTTTGGTCCGCAAAGGTAGAAAATTGAGGAACTAAAAGTATATTTTATTTAAAATAGAGGAACTAAAAATGTATTTAAACCAAAGGAAAAAGGAAGTAAAGAATTACACGGTATTAATAATATGTTTTGTGCTTCGTTTCACAAAAGCTCTAGGCCAAATGTAATGACAAATAACTGTAAAAAAAACATCTTACTATGTTGAAAAAATCATTTTATATGTTTATCAAAAAAATCATCTTATCAACTAAAGGAAAGGTTGAAAACCAATCTATATTCAATTTTATTTATCTCTTTCATGTTGGATGTGTGAATTAAAGGTGAGTTGAAGAAAGTACATGCGCCATTATGATTTGTATTAAAATTATACTTTTGATATTTAATAAAAGGGAAATATTAATCGGTGCTATCGGAGCATTGATTAAGGACTTTAAATAATAACTTTTTATAAAAGTTTATATAATTGGTGCATTGGAAATTAAAAACTTTTAAATTTTGAAAAAATTATTACTTTATTTAACATGCTTAAAGAGTGTCCTGGAGACACTCATTAATAAAACCCTTAACAAAATTATGTTGTTAACATGATTTCATCAAATTCAGCTTGATTTTAAAATTACATAATATCTAGCATTCAATCTTTGCTTCTCATTAACGACGAATCCAACTTGGCTACTATGTAGGCTAAAACTTTCATTTCATTTCATATTTACCTCCTTGTATATGTCTCATGCATAAATTTGGCATCACCTCTAGAAGAGAAAAGGAACATATGTATCACCTCTAGTCTTTTTGTTGTGATTTTAAATAATATTTTAATTATTGATAAGAGTCTTACCTATGAGAAGATATGATATGATAATGTGTTTATAAGTGTGAACAGTCCTTGTCTTAAAGTAGTTTGTAGGATTGAATTAGGTCTAACTCAAATTTTAAAATGATACTAGAGTCTAATTTAGATATGTTAGACCGCTTGCTTTCACTATCGAATCACACAAGTCATGTTCCAAATGTTTAGTCCTAAGGGATGTATATATATAGTTCCAATGATTTTTTACGATCGATCCAAATTCAAAATATTATACAAGTAAATTTTGCCCTCATTATGCAAAAGTTTTGGGTCGGTACAAATGCATCTCATTAGGATGTTATAGTTAGTTGAAAGATCGTTTGTATTGGCATTGATCAAAAGAGAACTTCAGTGTTCCCACTACGTGTTTATGAGCTCCTAATGCTGATTTGTGCAAATTTTCTAATGGAAATCGTTATCAATTAACTTTAATAGTATAAACAATTACACTACAAATAAACTAGCCTACATTACGGTTTGCATCTCAAAGCCATCTTTTTCATTAATTATTTTCTTAGTATAAACAATGGTGGCACACATTTACATAACTTTGAACACTGTCACTGCTTTTCAGCAGAGAAAAGAAAAGGAGAAAAAGGAAAACTCTGCCACAGCTCACAAATCCAATTACAACATGGTGATTTTTCTTTAATTTATTTATTTTAAAGTCACGTGACCTCACCTGTCTGCAAAGTTGAAAGTTGAAAATTGATAGACATTACAACATAGATATTTGTTTTTACCGGTCCAAAACATGAAACAAAAAGAAATACAGGTGACGAGCTCATTATGAAGACAATGTACAAACTACAAAGTACAATGTTTAATTTTGTCATTGATGGGATCATGCAACTGGCCCTACCTTATGTATTATATCCAGCTTACAATTAAACTATGCAAATTTCAACAAAAAAAATACTATGCTACTTTACTATATGCGTAGACAAAAGGTTAAAGTAATTTTCATATTAAAAAGAAAAAGGTTAAAGTAAGGAGCAACACAGTATTAGTAATCTATTTCGTGCTTCGTTTCACAAAAGCTTTAGTCCACATGTAATAACAAATCATCTTATTTTGTAAAAAAAAATTATCTTATTATATGTTTGTCAAAAAAGAAATTATCTTATTTAATGTTGTGAATTCGAACAAAATCACACCAATGAAAAATAAAGATGTGTGGAACAAAGGTAGTGGTAATCAATGGACAAAATAGTCTCAAGCAACACAAGCATAATTAAAATAATAAAGATAAACAATGAAAGAAAGAACAAACACAACAAAGATTGTTGACTCAGTTCGGTCCAATATGACCTACTCTAGGGGAGAGAGCAGCTCTTCAATCCACTAAGATGAAAGTGATACAAAGAGGTTACAAGAAATTAGCATTAGAGCTCACAAAGAACACAACCTAATTTCTACCCATTTTCATGTCACTCACACTCTCAATGAATCCTAAGAGAAAACACAAAAGGAAGCTTTTAGATCCTTCCAATGGTGAAATTCTCACTACCCAAGGTGTTTCCAATGTTTCTCAACCCAAGAGAACCTCAACCCTAAAGTTACATCTTTTGTATTCCTAGATTTCTCTCTGAAAGCCACACCCAAAAACTTGAAGAAAGAAGCTTTAAATAGTGTTCAGGAATACGCAGCATCGTTTTACGTTTCCAGCATCGTGCCACATTGGTACAAGTAAGAGTACAATATTTGATCTTATCTTCTATATTGTGCCATGTTGCTCTTGCATCGTGCCACGATTTTTTCAACGACAGCCTCCCAAAAACACCCAAAATTGTGTCACTTTGTCCTACAAATGTGCCACAATTTTTTCAGACTTCAGCATCAAATTTAAGACACATTTCAACATTTAATTTCTTCCATGAGGATAACTAAAGGAAAAGTTGAAAACCCATCCCATTAAATTTTCTTTCTCTCCTTCGAGTTTGATGTTTGGATTAAATGTGAGCCGGAGAAATTACATGTGTCATCATGATTTATATAAGAGTTGGCAACATGATTTCATCAAATTTACGGTGATTTTAAACATACACAAAATCTAGCATTCAATCTTTGCTTCTCATTAGGATGTTATAGTTAGTACTTGAATGATCGTTTGCATTGGCATTGATCTTAGTTCGCTGTTGAGCTTAAGTTACATATGATGAGAATCCAGCTTTTTATTAGCAATGTATTTGGTTTGGGTGTTGCTATATTTGTCTTGGCTTTGCACACCTTATGCTCAAATTATAAAAAGAAATAAAAATGTATCTTTACAATAAGTGATGAATAAAATTAGAATGTGCGTTTTTGCATATGGTTCAAAGTTTACTTGCATATTTCTTTCTGATCCTTAGTTTACTTCGACTCATCAAGTCCAGGCTTCATAAATTATTTATCAAATGTAAAAGGTTCCTAAACTATGATATACAAAATTAGGAAAAACAATAGTATTGTTTGTTTAAATTCTTAGAGCATCTCCAACTCAACACTTAGAGCTTACATCAATGAATTTGTCTGCAATGCTTAGCTCGAATGACAATATCGGCATTATTAAGTAAAACTATTTCGACATTATTAAGTAATACTATTTTATTTGGGTTCAAACTTATAACCGCCTAGTTGTGTGTATAGATTTATCTAGACAAATTTTTTTAAGTGGATTTCACATGAAAAGTCTCTTATTTTTGTATTTTTCAACTTAACTTAGATATGACTTTTTGAAAAGTTTGGTCAAGTCTATTTAAAAACTTACTTTGTTTCAAGACTTAAAAAAATTTGCCTCGCTTCTAACAAGACTAATAGATCAATAAATAGTCTGAATTCTGTGTTAAGACTTTATTTTATTATTATTTTGGTCTCTATTTGTTTTAGTGATTTTATTTCCTCAAGTTTTTAATTGTTTCACTTTTGTCAAAAAAAAATATTTTAAATTGTTTCACTTATTTTCCTTCATTCCATATAGTTAAAACCCTAACATTTTTATAATCTATAAAAAAATCACAATTTGATTTGTTAACTTGTTTTAAACTTTTTTTTTTTACTTTTTTTTAAGAGTATTATTTTTACTTCAAATTTACCAATTATGTTAAATTTGACTAAAAATAAAAATCCAAATTAATTTTATCAAAATTCTTACTCTTTAACTCTTGCTTTTATTATATACCCCAAATCCATTTCGAGCTCCAAATATTTTAATAAAATGAAATTTAACGAACTTATGTGCAATAAATTTATGGTAGGAGCATATTTCATTAATTTAAAAATCAATGGACTAAAATTACTAAAGAAATGGATCAAAATTGCATTTAGCTCAAATAATAAAGACTACAAAAAAGTGTAATTAAGCCTAAATTTGTTCAATTTTAATTGATATATTTTTCCAAAAATAATAGTCAATATAAGAGCAAAACATAAACTACACTCAAACAAACTTTATATAGATAATAATCTTTATAACTAAAGGTATAATATATTTAATCATTTTTCCTTTTTTCTCCTCCATAAGATATACTACTTACTCCGAAAATGACTAAACGAGTGTTCATAAGCTTAACACCTCCCACAATTCTAATACTCATAGGATCCTTCCATCGTGAGGAAGAATCACATTCTTTCCATCTTTGATCTTCTTTTTTTCCCTTTATTCCTTTTAATGGTTCTCTGAACATCTCTATACTTTCACATGCATGCTAAAATTAAAAGGAAGGGGGGAAAGAGGAGCATAGAGGAGCACAATTGATAAGACACTTGCAAATAAACCAAGAAGCATTCGTCACTCGTAACTCAACTTTCTTTGTCTTGTCTTTGCCTTTTTGTTTTTCTTGCCCGGTTACTTCACTATGCAAGCAAATAATAATGTTGTGTGATTGTGCTCAAAACAGGGTCTTTTGGAGGGACAGTTTCAGTATTTTGCAACCCAATAATACACTACTTGCGGTGTTGGATGTCATGTCACCCACCATCACCTACCCACGCCTTCGACTTAAGACCACAACATTGATTTGGACAATACTTAGAAAATGCACAAATTTATACTAAGCGCCGAAATAGCATAGCAACAACGAAGTAGAAACTACCCTATCCATAACCATAAAATTTTTAAGTAAAAGAAATTTCAAAACCAAAGTATGCCAAGAACTTATTTAGCGTAGATATATATTTACAATATGAACAACTTTCAAAGTCATCAACCATTGAGTACGAGAATTTATTAATTAGGGGTGGCAAAACTTGTCAGCACATCTCATTTTGGTCAGTCCGGCAATTAACCCATCAAGGCGAGGCGGGCCAACCGTTGTTGTATTTAAACGCTCCGCCCCTTGACGAGTTAGCGGATAGACCCGTCAAAATAATGACACTAGTAATCAACCATCATGAATTTTCAACAAAAAATGACACAGAAAACACAAGAATTTATTCACATCAGCTACCAAATAATTGACTGAATTGTTAATGTTCCGCTCAATATAATTGTTTCAACGGGAAAACTTGAGTAGTTGAGTTCAATTTTTAACTCATTCACTTAAAATTGTAGGTTAAATGAGTTGGTGTCACATGCTCGACGCATTGTGACACCCCTAATTATAATCTATATAATTATTTCGTTCGACCCTTGTAATAATATATACATAATATTAATTGTTTTGGTGGGTAAACTTGAGTAGTTGAGTTCAATTTTCAACTCATTCATTTAAAATTGTAGGTTAAATGAGTCGGCGTCACATGTTCGACGCATTGTGACACCCCTAATTATAATCTATATAATTTTTTTGTTCGATCCTAGTAATAATATATACATAATATTGAAGGTAGCTAAAAAATAACTACAAGCTTTAATTTAATAATTTTTTTATACTCGTTAGAACATTCACAATGGTTGACACGTCACCTATTTAACACCGTATTAAATAAACACTTCCATTGTTAAATGAAAAATTTAGGTTCTTATAAAAAATCGTGATTATGAAAATATTTATCTCTCGTCACATTAACGTAGGCTCCACTTAATAAATTATATTTAAAAATGAGCTTTGTTAAAATAAAATAATATAAAAATATTAATGGTGTGATTGAGAGATTGAATCTTTATTAAATATAGTTTCCATTTTCTTAAAATAAATAAGTGATGAGGGTTTGAAGGGAAGGGAAAACTTTGAGGGAGAGAAAAAGATAAAAAAGAATAAAAAATATCCATCTTATTTGAAAGAGTAATATAAAGAATGATAAGATAATGTTTATGATTAATATATTTTTTATTTTATGGGTATTATAAATGTAAAAGATTTGAAGAATTTATCTATGATCTCTAAAATGTATTTTTTATTTGTGACCAGATGGAGATGATTTTTTATTATGAAGAAGAAACAAATGAATCTCAAAACTCTCTATCTTTTACTCCTCTTCTTCCCATATTTTCCAAAGCTCTCCTCTTATAAACTCTCAATCAATTCGATTTTCCGCATCTACTACTAAGACAAGATTAATAAGGTATGTTTTCTCTTTTAAATTATATATATTACAAATTACAAATATTATAAAATATTTTTTAAAATTAATTAAATATAATTGAAATATTATATGATTATTATCACGTTCTCTGATTTTATTTTATTTTTAAATATTAACTATATTTTAAAATACAGAAACACTCTCCACCAAAATCCTTCAAAAACCCTCTTGCAAATAGACCTAAATGAATGAAACTATTGCCATGGATTTAGTTATAATTAAGGGAGTTTCCATTAAAGCCCTTTAGATATTAACTACACACTATAGTAATATGAATGAATATATGATGACGAAGCCCCACGTTGCCCAATAAAATAGAGTAAAAGAGACAGATGTAAAGGCTGACAATAAAATTGAAACGGTAATAAAACAGTGTTTGGATGTTGAAGTGTCTGTGTAGTCTGTACCTCAAAGGGACCCTCCAAATTTAAAGCATTACTGACTCAAATCCTACACCATTAGGTGCATCCCTATTTACTGCAAAATATTGTAGAAACCCAAAGCCCCTCCCCAACGAAGAAAATGAAATGTTTCCTTCTTCCCTTTTTTCTTTTCTTTTCCCCCTAGAAATTTGGCCTTCAATCCAAGACAAGACCCAGGCACAAAGGTGAAAAGTATTTACTAAAATAATAATATATTTTTTGAATAATAATTAATTTATTTTTTAACAATATTTTTAACAAACTGAATTATGGAATAATTATTTCAAATACTAATAATTTCACCAAATTCAAAAATCATCAAGCAAACACAATAATGATCACTATTTCATCCACAAGGACCCGAAATTTGAACCTCAAATTCTTCACTTATTAATATAAGAATGAAACTCTATTTACTACTATTTGACAAAATAAAATTGATGAAAATAATCGCTACTTTGAGTAAAATAATTATAACAATAATCACTCATTGCATATTAACAACGGTAACAAACAAAGAAAATAAATTGAACAAAAAATAATCAATAATTAACAATAACAACGATTAATTAATTCCAGTATCACTAAGCTAACAGATTGAGCCGTGTAGCCAATATCACCAACAACAAGAACAACATGATAATGATAATCAAAAAGCAAAACAACAACATAAGAAGATGAAGACCAAGTACACATTCGGTAGTTGATGTTGAGTACCCCATCTTTGACATAAGAAGAATCTAAGAAGACTCATTTGCCATAGAAGAAATCTGCAGTAAAATATGAAACATTGTTGGATCTCATAAGCTGTTGCAGCCACAGGGAAAGACATCACCATCTTGTGCTTCTGCTTAAGCTTCAACTTCTTCCAACAGTACCCTACCATCATCACAAGTTGATGGTATAGTTTGTTTGTTAAAGTGAAGGAGGGTGTGAAAATGAAAAGATGAGAAAAGAAGGGGGGTGCATGTTTGTGTTGAATGGAATGGATGAATGAAACTAAGAATTGTCGTAAAAGAGAAGAAGGCAAGAAATGTGGATGTATTGAAAAGGGTGTTTGTTTTTTCAAGAAGCTTACTGCAACTCTCTGCACAATGGCTGTCCCACTTTGATTGTCTGTCCAAACATAATGTAATGTAATGTGGTCTTGGTTGCTAGCTAGCAGTAATAAATAATTTAACGTAAAGAAGAAAATAAATTGAGAAAATATGAATGGTTGGTGAATGCTTTTTTGTGTGTGTACGGTTTAGGGTATGGCATTGGGGAGTTTATTTAATTCTTCTACTTCTACTACCTTTGCTTTGCCTTTGGATTTGTCTAGGGTTAAGGTTCTACACTTCAATGCTGCTTTAATCTCTTTTTCTTTCTTCTCTTATTAATTGGTTTGGTAGCCCCAGAAGACCAGATTAGCTAGATTTGCGCAAGCAACCTCTGTCGTCCTTTTCTTCATTCCACACTTAGCCTTCCTCAATCACCATAATTCCAATCCTGTCTTTATGGAGTACCTTTTTATTCTTTTATTTCTTTTGTTTTTTCTTACTCTCTTACCTTTCCTTTGTAGACATATCAATTTGGGCCCTATGGGCCGATCCAATAGCCTCATATCTTGAGTTGGGTATCCGCTCTTCTCCCAACAATTTTTGCTCATTCCCAGCATAAAATATTTATGTTTGAGTTAACTCACGTTAGGTTAAATTGCACGAAAAATGCTGCTTCTTTTTTTATTTGAATAGTTTAGCTCATTTTCATCCCAAACTTCTTAAAATAACCTCAACGTGAGTTACCGAGCTTGAGTTAACTCACGTTGCGATCTTTTCATTTTTCAGGCCAGCACCAGCAGCTCCACACTTTAAACACACATTTATTTTTCTCTTCACCTCCAAAACACTTAAAAGTGCGAAAACTTGGTGAAAAAGTTTGAGCTCAAATCATTGGAAAACATCAGAAAACAAATCAAACGTAAAAAAATCAGGTAATGCATCATCTTAACTATTTACATTTTGCTGGTTTTTGTGTTGTGTTCGTCATGATGGAGCCCTAGACGTAGCGTGAGTTAACTCACGCTAAGTGCCCAACGCCCCAACGTGAGTTATCTCATGCTGAAGGCCAACGTGACTTAACTTGTGTGGGGGGGAGGGTCAGAATTTGAATTTCGGCGCCAATTTTTGCATGATGGACAAATTTTTATTTGTTATTATTATTGCTCGCATTTTATGCAAATATATGTCTCTAATTATTTAAATATTTATTTTATCTTTCAATACTCCGCCTTCAAGAGGACGATTGAGGTTTTTTTAACCACCATCGACGGGTTGGATGAGTTGAAGGCACAACTTAATAGATACTTTGTCCGTCTTGGTGAAAATCAAAGAACGTCTCATGTATTTGTGCAGGTACCATGCGTGAATCTGGCGATGGATAAAGATGAAGGCAATTGGAAGACCGTTTATTTTCCAAAAGTTATCCATGATGATGGCAATGTAGATTACATGTTTAGGTTGATGGTTGAAAACAATATCTTACATATTTGTGTCCGCTCCATTGAATTGTAATATATATTGACGTGCAATAGTGTAATATGTTTGAAAAAATCTGTAACATTGCACTTTTAATGAAATTCAATCTTTTGAAGATTGTGTATGTAATGACGAATTTGTGTAATTTGGATCAATTATGAGTGAATTATGTTGTTGAATTGGTGTAATTTTGTTCAATTATGAGTGTGTATAGATTACATGTCTTTAATGACTTGGTTAGAAACATTAAATGTTGTTATGTTAGCATACCAGAACTCATTGTGAGTTAACTCACGCTGGTACCGAACGTGACTTAACTCACACTAACTTTCAACATGAGTTAAATAAAGTCTAAAATCAATTCTACGGAACATAACTTAACTCAAGTTGGGTCATTTCTGAAAATCAGGAGTGAGAATGTGCAAAATTGTTTTGGCGAAGAGCAATTTTCAAATTGCATTCCTTAGTTAACAGGTGATTGATCAACAAACCCTTAAATTTTTCAATCAATTGAGTTGTAATTTTCCATGAATATTTGTTTTGTGTAAACTTCGTTAGGATCGTAATTTTTTATGGATATTTTTATGAAATAATTTGACGAACTTATCAAACAATCACATAATTACAATCATGAAAACAATAGGTTATTTCAGACTAACTCAATTACTATATTTTTATGCATTGTTTAAAATATTAAAGTAGTTTATTTATTAAAAAACTTGGTTTAACATAGCTCGACTCCACACATTTTAGGTTGGCTATCATATTTATAACTTAGAAGGGTTTATTTCATTAGAAATTCACAAAATTTTAATAGATTTCTTTTTTGTAACAAAAAATAAAAAGAATTAATCGATGAGTAGAATCTCCAGCTACATAAGCAAAAAACAATTGTCTTGTTTGAGAAAGACATAGCTCCAAGAGTCGCCAATGATTATCACCATGCACTACAAAAAACGCGCTCAATTGCGCGCGGTTATTTTAGGGGGGTTTTGAAAAATCCCACAAAATGACTCGCGGAGGTTAAAAACCGCCGCAAATTATGCTAAAAACCGCCGCAATTAGGCGCGCTTTTTTGTAGTGATGATAGCAAACACAACACACAATGATTAACTTCGTGATAGGAGTGACAAAATTTAATCTCCCAATCGAGTTTCAATAACTTCCACTTCTTTCAAGGATTGGAATTTGGATGGTATGGAATTAGTTAAATGAGCTAAATTATGTTCTATTCCACTCCTTTCAATTTTTTAAAATCCCAACAATGAAATCTAATTACTACTTACTACTCCATTTATTCCACCAATCTTAAGAATGTTTTATTTGATCTTCTAATATTAATTCTTTGAAATCTTCCATCGCCAGGAGATTATCTCATAACTGTATATCCACTTATGAAAATGTGAGTGTATAGTGGAATCAATTTGCAGCATTTGTTATTTGACAAAGAAATCTCAGAAGGTTTGGAAGGTACTATGGAGTTGCTCGGTTCTATGGTGAATGCATCTATTGATCTTTCTTCTCTTTTTCTTCTTCTTAAACAATACTTGTTTGTTGTTTCTGGGAATTTAATAAAATTATAGTGTGAATTAGTTTGCAAAAACAAAACTCTAGAGTTCAACAAAATCACGCCAAATATACAATCATGATTTTGTCAAATTCATCATTATTTTAAAGATATTCAACATAAATAAATAATTGTCGAATGTGTACAAGTAAAATGGTTTTGCATATTGTGTATGAGTGTATTTTCTCTTATTGGATCAATAAGAACTATCGTATTTCATATTATTTTGATGGTAAAAACTATTTTGTGCATGATATAAAATTAATCTTTCTTGTACATTACAGATTGGCCTTTATAAATATGTGAGATGAAATCATTTCATTTTAATTTTAAGGGATAAAATTCAAAATTCACTATATTTTTAGCAAAAAAAATAAATTTAACCTTTGTAAATATTTGAAACGTAATGTTGAATATGAAAGTGAATGAGCAGAACGGAATTTGACAAAGTAACGAATGCACTTGAAATCAAAATTATGGATTGAAAGTTCATAGTAAAATAGGATCATGATATTATGATAGTGAACAGCAAGAGACAAAATTTACGAGGAAAAGTCAGATATGAGAAAAGTAGAATTAGGAGTGGCTTTTTCTAAGGGTGAAGAAATTGAAAGGGAGTCCCTAAAGAGAAAAGTAGGACAACTCTTAAGCCAAGATAGGCTTGAATACATTTCAGGAATCTCTCATATCACACGATTCTAGTTGAGAAGCTTTTATCTCATAAATAACCACATAAATAAAGGTGAAAGTAATGTGAGAAGAAAACTAGAGCGTAAGGTGTAAAGGTGGCCTGCGAAATTAAAGCACCTCAATGACCCACAAGGCCATGATACTCTTATATTTTGTGGTTTTAACCTTTTTTGAGATAACATTTTTTGTGAGAAGAAGGTGCTCTATTTCAAAATAACGATGACCTTAAAGTTTAAAGAATATTTACAAAAGAATTTACATATTTTTATCTCTCTCAAATGTTACTGGTGATGCTTGAACCTTGGACCTCTAGCTAGAAGATCAATATTTTTAACTCTTTGATTTTTCAGGGATAAACACTCCTAATCCAAAATTTGGCATTAAAGCAAGTAAAATTTAACTAAAAAAAATTGTTTAAGTAACTTGAGTACAATACTCTTATATTTAAAAATACATAAGAATTGAAAGTAGAATTTCACACTTAAATATATGAATTCAATTTGTGCAAAATGTTTAAAGTCACCTGATAAAGATCAAACGGTGGTATTTTTATCCTCGAGAATCTATATTAAACAAAAAAAATCACCTTCCATTAAATTTAAACCATACGAACTTGATCATCCAAGATGTTGACTGCCTGCCATAGTGACATCTCTTAATACGAATTCAAAATACACCATGTTGAGTAGATGATATGCCCTCGATTTGTTTGTGTTTTAAATTTGACTAAAACCTAAATTAAAGTAGTTGTGAAATGTAAAATGCCCAAAGTAGAGAGATGTTTCAATTGTGCTCTAGTGAAGAAAATGGAAGTCGTGATATCACTCATTTTCCATCATGAACATTAAGGCATGAGATATCAAATCACTATGCTTAGTTTCTTTTAGGGTTAATAGTGTTTTTCACCTCTGTAATATATATCATTTCCGCACCCCTGTAAAATTTTCGGTTTGATTTGCATCCTTGTAAAAAAAAATAATTCCGGAATACCCCCCTCCCCCATCCAACTCACCAAATTCGCCTATGTGAGACTGACTTGGTTTTTTTTTGGTTGGCCACATCAGCAAATTAATTTTAAAAAATAATTTAAATTCATTTATAGTAATTTAAAAATAAAAAAATAATTTTTGAATTTCCAAAATTATTTTTTGAAAATAAAAAATGTTGTAAAAATTAGAAAAAAAATCTGGAAATTTTTTTATTACAAAAATATGATTTTTTATCCAATATTTTAATTTCAAAAAAGATTTTATAAAAATTTCAAAAAAAAATATGAATTTTCGAAAATGATTTTTTTTTCCAGATTTGTAAAAATTAAATTTTTTTTCCATAAATTATTTTTTGTACAAAATTTTAAAAAACTTTTTCCAAACAAAATTATGACCTTTTTTTTAACTATTGAAATTTTGTTTTTTTTTTGTATTTTGAAAATTAAATTCCAGATTATATTTTTCGAAAAAAATCTGATTATATTTTCTGATTTTTAAAATTCCGAAAAAAATCATATCTTTTTTCCCGATTTTTGAAAAACAATTTTTTTTTGGTAATAAAACAATTTTCTAGAATTTTATGGAGTAAAATAAAAAATTTCTTTAATTTTAACAATTTTTTTATTTTAAAAAATAAATTTTCAAATTATTTTTATTTTTGAATTATATAAATGAATTTGTATTATTTTTGGATTTTTAAAAATTAAATTTCTGATGTGGCCAACAAAAAAAAAAAAACCAGGTCAGCGCCACATAGGCGAGTTTAGTGAGTTGGATGGGGGAGGGGGTATTCCGGATTTTTTTTTTACAAGGGTGCAAATCAAACCGAAAATTTTACAGAGGTGAAACCGAAAATTGCATATATTATAGGGGTGAAAACACTATTAACCATTTCTTTTATCACCCCCACACTTGTCTCAGGATGAAGATGGGAAAATTTTCTTATATATTTTAAAATTTAGACAAGCTTGGAGTATTTGAGAAGTATGAAGATGAGAAAAGAAATTCACAATCATTAATCAATGTGCAGATGATTTCAACATTGATAAGTTACCACACAAAAAATAACATTGATAGGTTACTCAAGTGTCGCGTTAAACACCAAATTAGACTATTCCTTTCTTTTCTCTCCTAATTCTCCATCTCTCTTAATTTCACCCTCTCTTTTTATTATATTTTTATTATTTAATGAAGAGGGAGATGGTTTAAGAGAGAGATTGAGAGTTAGAAGAGGGCATGAGTGAAAAGTGACGGAGAAGATCCATGTCCGTTAAACATGTGTAGGATGTTCACCCCCACAAAAATGTCATCTAGGACTTCGTCAAAAAAAGAAGAAAAAGTTATATGTAAAATGCCTATTTTGTTAATATTTGGATAGTAAGTTTGATCAAATCCATTTTCGGGTCAAATCAATTTTGTTTTGTTTGAAATAAAGTAAAAACACAACTTTATCGTGAAACTTAAACTAACGAAACTCGATGGACTAAAATTGGATCATCTCCTTCTAATCACTCTCTCCTACCTCATTCCACATTATGTGTCTATCTATCTCTTGATTTTTTCTCTCTCTTGATCTTCTCTCTAAAATTTTGAAAGAGATAGAAACAACTTGTAGAAAGAGAGAGAAGGAGCGAGTGAAGAAAAGGAGAGAATCAAATCTCTAATCTACAAACAAAACTGTAATGACCAATTTGCACTAAAAAAACGATATAATTTGGTTACTTGCCAAATGATTTAGGTTGAGACGTTGCAACTAAAAAGAAAAAATGAAATCATTTACTACACATCATTGAGAGAGGTACTGGCGTACTAAACAAAATTAATTACTCTCGTATTCTTTTGTGACGAATTTAGAGATAAATTTCACATTTTTCTCTCTCAATTTTTTCGCACAAATTTCTTTTACTAATTTATGTTTTCTGCGTGGTTCGTTTCTGATACTACTTGAAATTAAATTCTCCAACAATTCGTTAATTTTCATCTTGATCACATGATATTGCTATTGTAAAGGTTAATATTCATGATACAGTCAAATTCAATACAAATGGTTCAACTTTGATTTTTGTCAAAATAACAACTTATTTCATCTAAAAGCTTAAATCCTAATTAGCTAAAATTATAAAGAGTATCAGTCTTTATATAAATAACGTAATGAAAAAATTAAAAAAATAATAAATAAAACATACATTTCCAAATTCTCTTTTGAATTGAGCTATAAAACCTCAGCACCCTCAAAGTCATAATGGAACGTAGGCATAATGGAGTTGAGGTCTTCCAACATGGTATCATTGAAATTTTCATATTCAAAATACGTTTGAATGTCATCAGGAAATGCACATTGTGACAACTGATCAGACTCCAACGTTGTTGACACATTGGAAGTCATTGATGCCATTTCCACCATTTCCTTAAACTTAGATGACTGAAGTAAAAGCTCTAGGGCTGACGTGGCACTAGTTGGTCGAGGTTGAACCAATGTGGCTTCGTCAATAGAATTATTGAGTGATATTTCATTGTCCACGAGGCTAAATTCCAATTCCTCATTAGAGTTTGAGTCGTTGGCACTACTGTTAGAGTTAATGTCACAAAGATTAATATTAGACTTATTATTGTCTTCATTGGTGTTATTGTTGGGTTTAAGCCACTTAATATAACGGCTGAGGTCGAAATTAGTAACAGCATTAAGTCCACGATATTCAATAGCTGCCATATCATAAGCTGTAGCTGCTTCTTCTTGGGTAGCTGCAAGATTGATTAATTAAACTTTGTATGAGTATATAGATAGATAGGAGAAATTGATTAGTCAGCAAACCATGTTTAATTGTGTTTGTTTAAGAGAAAAATTGGAAGATGGAAAAAAATGGTTAATATTTTTCTACTCACATGAAAATAAAATGGGAGAAAAGAGGAAAATCTTTGCGAAAAATAAGTCAACATATATAGTAGCCAACATCTATAATTATTTAAACTTAATTTGTTAACTTGTTTTTATGCTTAATTATTTTTTAGTGAATTTAAATTTGTATATAACACGGATCACCACCCTTTTTCATTTTGTTTTTGACACAACTCACTTACTCACCGATTTCATAGATAACTTAATAATTTATTTTTTATTCTCTTACTATTTTTTTCTTCGAGTCAGCATAAGCATTAGTTTATTGGACTTCATGTCATGTGATTCATGTCCCATTGAATGTGAGTACATGTGATTGATATTAGTTGCCATACATAACCCATGCAAAGCCACACTATGTAGTAATAACTGAATTGGTCAATGAATAGAAGCAATGAATTGAATGACACTTTTCTAAGGTCTTCGTTTACAATAATTATAAAATCATTTTCATTTGAACTTTGAAACGAATTATGTCTACACCTACCTAAATTTAGATTGTTGTACTTGGCTAGCTACTTAAACTACTAGTAATAATTATAGTAGTAAAGAACATTTTACGCACCATACGAGCATTTATACGCACATCACTAGTGTTCATATGTACATACGTATTTTATTTTGTAAAAGAAAAGGTGTGTATTTCATTGTTGGCTAAGAGAATTAGAGACAATGATTTTGAGCTTACCATATGTTCCGAGATAAAGATACTTATTGCCAAAAACTTTGCCAATCCGTGCCTCCCACCTTCCGTTATGATGATGTCTAGAACATTAATGGAAAAAAAATTTCATTAAACCTTAAATTGATTCTTAATTGAGTAAAAAAAATTGATTCTTATTACACTCTTGTTCGGTCTTAAATATAAACAAAATTTGATTAAAAAAGTTTTGTTGCCATAAGAGAAACTAGCTAATGTATACCTTGCTACACCTCTGTATTTAGAAACTCCCCGTGAAAAACCACTGCTTTTCCTGAAATTTTTATTAAAAATAAGCTATGATTAATATTTGCAAAATTATTCTTGCTGATATACATAATGAAAGAAATTATGCTTGATTAATACCTTCTTAAGGATCCAATATACTCTTCCCTTGATTGACTCTCCATATCAATTAGTTCTTTCTGATAATTTGATAACTGCGATTTGAAGACAATTTTTTATTTTGATTTTCTGAACTAATCAATTAATCATCGATGCATATTAATAAAAGTGCTTCCGAAAGTACCGGAAAGTTAATAATGGTATCTTGACCCCAATATTTCAATGCAGCTAGATCATAAGCATGTGCTGCCGTTTCCTCATTATCATAAGCACCTGAAATTTCAACATCAAGCTCAATACTAAGTAATGATTCTTTTGCTTTCATTTCATTGTAATGATGATAAATACATAAACATATGTATGTATGTACGTACCAAGGTAGACTGCAACAATCAATTACGTACAAGATCACCACCATAGAATTGAAATGCCACATGAAAAGAAGTTAAAACATTAGCTAACTTCATCATATATTGATCAATTAATGTTGAAAAAAGAAAACTAGTGAAAAAGAGTATGAAATTACCTTGTCTCCCTTTCTTGTTCTGAGACTCATTCCAACAATTCTTGTCCCACAAATGAGCTTCATATCGGCCTGTCCAACGGTGCCTGATCGACGGTAACATTTTTTTTTAATAACAAATGTTAGCATGTCAATTGCTAATCCGATACGAGAGATAGATAAAAGAGAGGAAATAAACCATCAAGGCGATATGATCGACCGAATTACCTAGTGACCCCTCTGTATATTGAGCTGCGTTGAGGCGGAGAAGTTCTAGGGACACTTTTCCTTGTTCGTTTTGCTTTGGTGGTGACAGTTTTACTTGCATTCAGATTATTGTTATCATTGTCTTTCTCTATTTGCTTCTGCGATTTTTTCGCCATTGGAAAAAAGAAAGAAGTGTATACTGAAGAAACAAGCTAGCAAAAATGTATATTTATATATAGTATTAATGGTGCATTAATTTGAAAGGTAAAAAAAATATAGTATAGTGTTTGGGTGAAGAAGAATTTAAAGGGATGGGCTAAGGAATGGGGTTAGAAAAATTTGTGCTGGCAGAATTGAGATAGCCGGCTGAAAGATGGTTGTTTGTGGCCGTCTGTAAAATCGGCTCTATGTTAAATTCTTTCCCTCTTGTCTTCTCTTGAAAATTCTGTGATGTAGCTGTCAATAAGTTTCTCAATCTGTTTTATATGTAAGCTTAATGAGTTTATTCTCTGTTTTCTACCTTAATATAAACAAGTGTCTTTTACTTTTAACCATTTTAAAATAATTCCATAATAAATAGATGGATCCTACCTTTCTATCACCTCTCTAATCATATTTTTAAATTGTGTACGTACGTATAAAGTTGTTCAACAAATTTGTAACAATTCAATGGCCACTAAAATTGGTGACTATATAATATATTCATGCTTTCTTTTTTACAAGCATATAATCTATATTGCTACTAATAATATATTGCATGAATAAGTAAAACATTTTGACCCAAAAAATAAATAAATAAGTAAAACAAACATTTTTGTTTCTAAAATGTGAGGTTTAGATGTGTTTATTGTTAATTTTACATATAACTCCTGTAGTGTGTTCTCTAGGTGTTTTGGATTAATCTTAACATATATTGTGTTTTGATTAATCTTAAAAGAAAAAAAGAGTACATAGAAAGTGCATTATACATAAAATGAATGAAACATATTTTCCATTGAATATTTGGAGAATTTTGAAATGAAATATATAATGTGTTCCCCTAAAAAAAATATATGTGTTAAACAATACCAAAAAAAGAAAAAGACAATTTGAAGTGTCAACGCTCAACAGTAGCGCCCCGCATGTAGGTGTAACTACCTCATGTCGACGATTAAAGAGGATATGTTGTTTTAGTTTTAGGGTCCATAGGTGCTCTTCTGCCATTTCTATATTTGTGAGCAATCTAAAAACTTAAATGCTGGTAGGGCCTCAGATTTATATCATGGTATCAGTAATCACATTTACTACCTCTTACGGTGGAGGTATATAATTCAAGATGTATGTGGTCGTACATATGCATGTAATTTTAAGGGTAAAGCTCTTAAATGTGTGAGGCCTTATGAGTGTAATCTAGAAATGTATTGAAATTGCAAATGTATCTCTAATGTCTTTTTGTTAGTAATTTTATAAATTGACTATACAAACATATATTTTTGATCAACATGATTAATAAAAAATATACATGTGGATGTGTTTGCAATTTGATACATTCAAAGATTAATGTGACAACGAATTACATTTTTGAGGAACCATAATTGTGGTTTGTTTGTAATTTTGAATTTGAAATAATTGCTTATGCAAAGAGAGTATATTCAAATAAATTATACATTTCAGGGGCCAAAATGGTGGTTTGTTTATATTTTTAACAAGTAAGACAGAATTCGGAATCTCGAAGTTTATAACTCTCACACACCATTCAATAACTACTTGCGCTAGACTAATAACCTTAAATAGACACAATATACACATTTTTTTTTGACAATAAGACACAATTATACACATGCATTTAATTATCACCCAAAAATAACATCCATTAATTAGTCATTCTTCACTATTTTGGCAAGCAAACCATGGCTCCTTTGTGAACAGAATCCTAATAGTTGCAGTTGGTTGCCTTTCTTTGACTCATTGAAGTGGGTTACCTAGATTACCTAATAGCGAAAAAACCATTTAACAAATAACAATTGCCAGATTTTTTTGATGACGCAAAATAAAATGCTAGATGCTGTAAGAAAGAAAAAAAACTGGGTCCTACTCTTCATCTCTTGACAAGATCTCCTTTCATTGATTAGTTTTTTTAAAGAGTAAATTACACTCCCCTCCCCTCAAAGATGCTTGAAATACACTCCCCTCCTTTCTTATGTTAAAATATACAATTTCCTCCTTTGAAAAATAAAATTTACACTCCCCTCCCTTATAAGATGCTTGAATTACAACCCCCTCCCTTGATAATTAAATATACATTACACTTTAATCTAT
>Ga0099826_10000207_pt1 | contig 25447 bp, 9 predicted proteins | sample Mtrugardesep15_FD_76830 | JGI IMG/M metagenome (GOLD analysis project Ga0099826, IMG submission 76830) | Root nodule microbial communities of legume samples collected from California, USA - M. trunc garden sep15 | ecosystem: Host-associated > Plants > Roots > Nodule | place: USA: California... | reverse complement strand
GACCTCGCCAAGCGCATCAAGGACCTCAACAGCGAGCCGCTCGGCGTCTCGCGCACCGAGATGACCGCCATGGTGCGCCGCGATGCCGAGATCTACAGCCGCGTCGTGAAGGCCCGCAACATCCGCGTGGACTGAAGAAGCGGCCGGCGGATCGCCGCCTTGACCCGGGGGCATTGCGGTTAGCATATTCCGCTGCACAAGGGCGGGTGCGAACCGATGCGGATATTGCTTGTAGAGGACGACAAAGTACTGGCGGACGCGCTCTCGCGTGCGCTGGTGCAGTCCGCCCACGCGGTGGACATCGTCTCCACCGGCGAGGAGGCCGACCATGCGCTCGCGCTCGGCATCTACGACCTCGCGATCCTCGACATCGGCCTGCCCAAGCTCAGCGGCCTTGACGTGCTGCGCCGGCTGCGTGCGCGCAAGTCCACCATGCCGGTGCTGATGCTGACCGCTTTCGACACACTGCAGGACCGGGTGCGCGGGCTCGACCTGGGCGCCGACGACTACCTGGCCAAGCCCTTCGACCTGCCGGAACTCGAGGCCCGCGTGCGTGCGCTGCTGCGCCGCAGCACGAATTCCACGCCCTTCCTGGAACACGGCCGGCTGCGCTTCGACACGGTGGGCCGCCGCGTGTACTACGACAAGAAGCCGCTCGACCTGTCGCCGCGCGAGCTCGCCGTGCTCGAGCTGCTGATGATGCGCGAGGGGCGGGTGGTCGGCAAGGAACAGATGGTCAACCATCTCTACGGCTGGGGCGACGAGGTCGGCGAGAACGCGATCGAGGTCAACGTCTACCGGCTGCGCAAGAAGCTGGAACCTCTCGGGTGCGAGATCCGCACCGTGCGCGGCATGGGTTACCTGATGGACCGCAGCGATGCGGAAACCTGAGCCGAGGCTGCGGCGCAAGCTGCTGGCCTGGCTGCTCGGACCGCTGGTGGTGCTGCTGGTGCTCGACACCGGAGCCGCCTACTGGAACTCGCTGCGCTTTTCCGACCTGGCCTACGACCGCGCGCTGTACGAGATCGGGCGCGAGATCGTGCTGCACGTGAAGCTCGACGACGGCTCGCGTCCGCGGCTCGATCTTTCCGAAGCGGCGCGCAACATCCTCTTGCTGGACCAGGAAGACCTGCTCTTCTACCGCGTGGTCGGCGAGGACGGCGCGATGCTCGGGGGTGACGCGGAAATGCCGCCGCCACAGCGCGCGGGGGAACCCGGCAAGCCGCGCGTCTACCGCGATACCGTGCGCGGCGAGCCGGTGCGCATGCTCGTGGCCTGGATGCCTGTGGGCGCCGACGCAGCAACGCCGAAGGTCCTGGTCCAGGTCGCCGAGACCCTGCACAAGCGCACGCGCCTGGCCTGGGAAATGGTCGCCAACGTGGTGGTGCCCCAGCTGCTCCTGATCGTGATGGCCACGGCCGTGGTCTGGTTCGGCGTCTCGCGCGGGCTCGAGCCGCTGCAGCGCCTGCGGCGCGCGGTGTCCGACCGTTCGCACCTGGACCTGAGTCCGATCGACACGCACGACGTTCCGGGCGAAGTGAGGCCGCTGGTGGACGAGGTCAACGAACTGATGGCACGCTTGGGACGCACTTTCGATTTCCAGAGCCGTTTCGTGGCCGACGCCGCCCACCAGCTGAAGACGCCCGTCAGCGGCCTGAAGGCGCAGATCGAACTGGCGCTGCGTGAGAACGACGCGGAGCGCGTGCGCCATTCGCTGGCGCAGCTGTACATCAGCGCCGACCGGCTCTCGCGGCTGGTGCGGCAGCTGCTCTCGCTCGCCCGCAACGAGCCCGGCGCGCTCGACGCCATGCAGCTGCACCCGCTCGACCTGAATGCCTATGCGCTCGAGGTGAGCATGGACTGGGTGCCGCAGGCGCTCAAGCGCGACATCGACCTGGGTTTCGAGGGCGTCGAGCATCCGCTAGTGATCAGTGCCGACCGGGATCGCCTGCGCGAGCTGATCAACAACCTGATCGACAACGCGATCCGCTACAGCCAGCCGAGCGGCCGCGTGACGGTGCGGGTGAGCCAGAGCGACGGAGCCCACTGCCGCCTGGCCATCAGCGACGACGGCCCGAGCGTGCCGGTGGAGGAGCGTGCGCGCATCTTCGAACGCTTTCACCGCCTGCTCGGCACGCAGGAGGACGGCAGCGGCCTGGGCCTGGCCATCGTCAGCGAGATCGCCACGCTGCACGGCGCGCGCATCACGCTGGAGGAAGACATCGACGGCGTGGGCAACACCTTCAGCGTGTTCTTCCCGCTGCGCGCCGCCTGAACCACCGGCTGTAAGCTTTCTGACAGCTGGCAGACAAGTGGCTGACAGCCTACCGGCAGAAAGGTGACAGCGCAGGCCCGTAGCCTCGGGCGGGACGGAACCGATGTGGTTCCGCGCCCCACTTCGAGGAGACACCATGTCGTTTTTGTCCAGTCCGGATTTCTGGATTGCCCTTTCGCAGATCATCCTGATCAACATCGTCCTGAGCGGCGACAACGCCGTCGTCATCGCGATGGCCTCGCGCTCGCTGCCCCCTGCGCAGCAGAAGAAGGCAATCCTGTTCGGCAGCATGGGCGCCATCGTGCTGCGCGTGGTGTTGACGTTCTTCGCGGTCTACCTGCTGACGCTGCCCTACCTCAAGCTGGTGGGCGCCGCGCTGCTGTTCTGGATCGGCGTCGGCCTGCTCAAAGTTGACGAGGGTGAAGAGAACCTGGAGGGCCACTCGAGCCTGGCCGCGGCCATCAAGACCATCGTGGTTGCCGACCTGGTCATGAGCCTGGACAACGTCGTGGGCGTCGCGGCCGCCGCCAAGGGCAACGTGCCGCTGCTGGTGTTCGGCCTGGTGATCAGCATTCCGCTCATCATCTTCGGCAGCACGCTGATCCTCAAGCTGATGGACCGCTTCCCGATCATCATCACGCTCGGTGCCGGCCTGCTCGGCTGGGTCGCGGGCGAGATGGCGATGTCGGATCCGTCGATCGCCGGATGGGCCGCCGAGCAGCACGCGCTGCACAAGATCGTTCCCGCGATCGGCGCCATCGCCGTGGTGGCGATCGGCAAGTGGCTGACCAGCCGCCGCAAGCAGGCGCCGGAGGAAGCGCCGGAACCCGCCAACCAATCGGCCTGAAGGTGTCGGCGTGAGACGGCGCATTCTGGTCCCCATCGACCCGACCGAGCCGGCCCGCACGCGCTCTGCCATCGAGCAGGTCGTGCGCATCTGCCGCCAGGAACCGGCGTCGGTCCGGCTGCTGCGGGTGCAGCCCGTGGTCTCCGGCCACGTCGCGATGTTCTTCGACGCGCAAGAGCTGCGCGAGCTGCAGCAAAGCGCCGGTGCCGAGGAGCTGCAGTTCGCGCAGAACCTGCTCGCGATGTCAGGGGTCTCGTGCAGCAGCACCGTGGTGGTCGGGCGCAGCGCCGAGACCATCGTTGCGGCGGCGCGCGACTACGGCTGCGACCGCATCGTCTTCGGCCGCGAGGAGCCCACCCTGGCCGGGCGGATCTTCGGTTCGCTCGCGCAGCAGGTGCGCCAGATGCTGGGCGCGAGCGGCGATCTGCAGGTCATCGGATCCTGACAGCGGCACCGGGCTCCGGCCGGTGCGCATTGTGCTGCGCGAGGGGCCTGGCCCGCCGCTGCGACTCCTGCCGAATGCTTCCGTATTAACGAGGCGCCGTCGATCGATGGCGCCTTTGCATTTGCACGAAAGCTTCTGCATGGGCGCTGCGCCGTCCGTTGCTATCATCGAAAAATGCAGCGCAGAACCCCCGTCGTTCCGGCAAAGGAAACCCCGTGCGGATCAAGCTGAGAACGAAGACCGCGCTGCTGATCACCACGCTGTTGCTTGCCCTGGTGGGTGCCACCGGAGGATGGCAGTATCGAAGCCTTTCGAGCGAATACGTCGAGCTGATGCACGAGCAGCAGCAGGCGCTCACCGAGAGTGCCGCGGCGGACCTCGACTACAAGCTGGGCGTTCACCTGGCTGCCCTGGCGCGTGCCGCCCGCGAGCTCGGCGAGCGCGGCATTGCCGACGCCGAGGCGCAGCAGCGCTTCCTTGCCGACAAGGACCTGCGCGCGATGTTCGACAACGCCGCGGTGGCGACGCTGGACGGCGCCATCGTGGCCATCCATCCGGCTGCGAGCCAGCCGCCGAACGTGGCCGACCGCGACTACTTCAAGCGCGTGCGCGAGCTGCGCCAGCCCATCATCTCGGCGCCCCTGCTCACCAAGGGCAGCCTGCAGCCGGCGGTCGTCATGGCCGTGCCGGTCAACGCACCGGACGGGCGCGTCGCGGGCGTGCTCGGTGCGGCGCTGAACCTGCAGCGCGCCAACGTCCTCGGCGACCTGAGCCGCGCCACGGTCGGGCGCGGCGGCCACTACGAGATCGTCACGCGCGGCGAGTCGCCCCGCATCGTCATGCATCCCGACGCGACACTGCTGCTCAAGCCGGCCGCCGCAACCGGCGTCGCATTCGGCGGCGGACCCGACAACGACCTGGCCACGCATGCGACCGTGCGCAGCGCCGACTGGGACCTGCGGCTGGTCGTGCCGGCCGGCGTCGCCTATGCGCCGCTGGAGCAGGCGCGGCGAAGCCTGTTGCTGCAGCTGCTCTGGCTCGGCCTGGGCTGCGCATTCCTGGTGTGGCTGGGTACGGCCTGGGTCATGCGCCCGCTGGAGGCGCTGAGCAACGCCATCCGTTCCTTGCGCCATTCGCCGGACAGCCAGGTGAAGCTCGATGTCGTCGCCAACGACGAGCGCGGCGACCTGGCACGCGAGTTCGATGCGCTCATGGCCGAGCTGCGCGAGCAGCGGCTCGAGGTGGCCGCGGTCACCGATGCGTCGCCCGTGGGCTTGTTCCGCTGCGACAGCAGCGGCCGCATGACCTACGTGAACGACGAGTACCTGGCCATTCACGGACTCGCGCGCGAAGACGCGGAGGAGGGATGGCTCACGCTCGTGCGCGAGGAGATCCGCGACGAGGTCCGCAAGGAATGGACCCGCCTCGTCAATACCGACGAACCGCTGAACGCCACGCGCCGGCTCCACCGCAAGGACGGCACGCGTGTGCTGGTCGCCCTGCGAAGCCGGCCCGTGCGCGCGGAGGGCCGCGTCGTCGGCCATGTCGGGACCGTGACCGACATCACCGAGCGCACGCAGGCCGAGCGGGCCCTTCGCACGCTCACCGCCATCTTCGACAAGACCACGGACTACATCATCCAGAACGATGCCACGGGGCGCCTCATCTACATGAATCCGGCCGCACGCCTCCGCACAGGCGTGGACCTCGATGCGCCGATCGAGAAGCTGAAGGTGTCCGATTTCAATCCACCGCAAACGCTGGAGCGGTTCAGGTCCGAGGTGGTGCCGACGGCGATCGCCACCGGCCTCTGGGTGGGCGAGTCGCTGGTGTGGGACATCCATCGGCGAGCGTTTCCGGTCAGCCACATGGTGATTGCGCACCGCGACAAGCAGGGCAATCTGGAGTACTTCTCGGGGCTCATGCGAGACATCTCCGACGCCAAGGCCGCGGAGCAGGCGCTGCGCGACAGCGAACACCGCCTGCGCATGGTCACCGACCACCTGCCGGCACTCGTCTCCTACCTGGACCGCGACCTGCGCTTCCGCTTCGTCAACAAGGCGTACCAGGACTGGTTCGGCGCCGATCCCCAGCAACTGCTCGGCCGCAGCCTGCAGGAGTTCTATGGCGACGAGGCATGGGCGCAGATGGAGCCGTACATCCGGGCGGCCCTCGGGGGACGGCAGGTGACCTACGAGCGGCGCGTGGCCGGCCCCGGCGGCCGCCGCGACATCCAGGCCACGCTGGTTCCGGAGCGCAATGCGCAGGGCGAGGTGATGGGCCTCTACACGCTGGACAGCGACATCACCGCACATCACGAGGCCGAGGAGGCGCTGCAGGAAAGCGAAGCCCGCCTGCGCACGGTGGCCGACGCGCTGCCGATGCGCGTGGCCTACATCGATGCGGACGAGCGCTACCGCTTCAACAACCTGGCCTACGAGCGCGAATTCGGGCTGTCACGGGACCAGATCCAAGGCCATACCGTGCATGAACTCATGGGCGACCCGGCCTACGAGAGTGTGAAGCCGCACATCCGCGCCGCACTGGCCGGCGAGGTGGTCACCTTCCAGAGCGAAGTCAACCAGAGCGACAGCTACAACTGCTACGAGGCCCAGTACATCCCCCAGCCCGCGGCCAATGCCGAAACCATCGTCGGCTTCCATGCCGTGATCACCGACATCACACGCCAGAAGCTCGAGGAGAAGCGGCTGGTGCACCTGGCGCAGATCGATCCGCTCACAGGCCTCGCCAACCGCGCGGGCTTCGAGGCGCGCCTGGCCGAAGCCATGGACCGCAGCCGCAGCGCGGGCGCGCTGATGGCGCTGATGTACCTGGACATCGACGGCTTCAAGCAGATCAACGACCAGTTCGGACACCAGGCAGGCGACGAGCTGCTGAAGGCCTTCGCGGGCAGGCTGTCGCAGGGCCTGCGCGCCACCGATGTGCGCGCGCGCCTGGGCGGCGACGAGTTCACGGTGATCATGGAGGGACTGCCCCACGCCGACATCGCGGTGTCGGCCGCGGCAAAGCTCGTGACGGCGATGCAGACGCCGTTCGTCATCGAGCAGCAGCGGACGATCGACGTCACCGCGAGCATCGGCGTGGCGTTCTTCCAGGGCGGTGCCGCGACCGCCGCCGCGCTGGTCAGGCAGGCGGACGAGATGCTCTACCGCGCCAAGCGTTCCGGCCGTAACAACGTCCAGGCGGCGGCGCTGCCGGTCGCGGGCGGCCGGCCGTAGTTCTTTTCGGGGAGGGTGGGCAGTAGCCGCAGACGCGGCGGCCCGCCGAGGCCCCGCCTTTCCCACAAGCTCATCGCCACTGCGAATGAGTTTCAAGAACTCTGGATCCGCCGGCATCTGTGTGACCGTCTTGCAACGCGTTTGTAACATCCAGCTTGTATCTGGCGGAACTGCCAAAAAGTTCTCGAAATCCGCGCGTGACAGTTGTTAAGATTTGCGCATGTTCTAGTCGTCGTACAACCCCATTTTGGTGCAAAACGCGCCAAAGGCTGTTCGAATTGGACATTCCCTTGTTTACATCGGCTTTTAAGAAACGCGTGAGCTGGAGATATCTGCGCGGCGACGAAACGCGCCCGACGGTAATAAATTCATGAATTGGACGGGCTGCCTGCACATATGCGGGTGCTTTGGTGTTGGGGACAAATCGAGCCGCTGATTGCTTGGTGATTTGAACGGACGCGCACCCAGAATGCCGCGCCGTTCGCAGGGCGCTTATTTGTCGAGTTGAACAAAGCTCGCCCCGGAGCGTAAACCGGCGCCGGCGAGTGTTCCGCTCAAGTCGAGGAATCATGGATTTATTGATGTCGGATGTACGGCTTTTCGTGAAAGCCGTCGAGGTGGGAGGATTGACGCAAGCCGCCGACGCATTGAGCGTACCCAAGGCGTCCGCGTCCCGCCAACTCAAGAGGCTGGAAGCCTCGGTGGGCCACATACTGCTGCATCGCGGCGCCGGCCGTTTCGGACTCACGGGGGAAGGCCGCGAATTCCTTCCCACCGCCAAGGACGTACTGGAGGCGGTGGACCAGGCGCTCTCGCGGCTGGCGGAGACCAAAGAGGCACTCGCGGGCCAGCTGCGCATCTCGGTACCGGGCTACGTGGGCCGCGAGCTGCTGTCGCCGCACCTGGCCGCGTTCATGGCTGCGCATCCCCAGCTCAAGCTGACGGTCGACACCGGTTCCGACCGCGTGGACCTTTTTCAGGAAGACATCGACCTGGTGATCAGGGCAGGACGCGAGGGTTGCGAAGAGCTTGTCGCCCGGCGCCTCAAAAGGCTGGGCCGCGTCTTGTGCGCCGCGCCGTTGTATCTCGATAGGCATTCCGCCATCCGGTCGGTGGATGACCTCGCCGGACACTACTTCCTGACCAACGGGCCGGAGCGCCAGGCCATGGAAATGGTCGTCCCTGGCCTGGACCGGGAGCACATCGTCGAAGCGGCGGGCGTGTTTCGCGCCAACGATCCGGAACTGTTGCTGAGACTTGCCTGTGCGGGCGGCGGCATTGCCCTCGTCCCCCTTCTTTGCGCCAAAGCCGCGATCGAGAGCGGCGTTCTGGTCCCGGTGCTTCCCTCGCTCGAATTGATGCCCAAAGAACTGAACCTGATGTATTTGCCTGCGCGGCGGAACACCCGAAAAATCAGGACGTTCGTCAATTTCATCCTCAAGGCCCTGGAGCAGGCCTGATCGCTATTTTTTAGGCGGTCCCGCAGCCCATTTGCGGCTGCGTGAACTATTTCACATTTTTGCTTTTATTCGGCGCTTCAGCCGGGCGTCCGCACGCCTGCGCGGCAAATAGACCTGCGCGTTCCTACGGTGCGCCGGCGGGTGCTGCATTGGAGAAATCGGGAGGAGGTTTCAAAAGTGGAACTTCCGATGCCGGAATGAACACCCGTTTTCCGCCCCCCTCAAAGGCAGAATTCAGCCTGCTTACAAGTGCAAACAAGCGTGATTTCTAAAGAGTCGGATTTCGAGAATCCACTTACATCGAAAAATCGCGTTGCCCTTTAAGTATTTCCACGTATTTCTGATCTTTGCCGGTGAAGACGCCGGCTTCGTGTGATCTTGAACTGGAGCAATCATGCTTATAAAAAAACTGACTCAATCCTTTCTCCGCCGGGCGGCCCGGTTTTCCGCCGTCGCGACCGTTGGCGCCGGCATGCTCGCCATGGCCAGCCTGGCTGCACCGGCCTCGGCGCAACCCGCTGCAACACCATCGGCACCAGTCGCTGAGAAGACGGTAGCGGTCGCCCTCACGCAATGGAAGGTGGTGACGGGGGCGGACGGCAAGGAGCAACTGCTGGATGCCTCCTCCGTGAAGCCGGGCGACGTTCTCGAATACCGGGCGACCTACACCAATCACACGGGCAAGACGGTGTCCGGCCTTGTCGCGGACCTGCCGATCCCCGAGGGACTCGAATACCTGCCGCGCAGCGCCAAGCCCGGTGCCGCGCTGGTCAAGGCGGCCACGAAGGACGGTGCATACGCCGCCGAGCCGCTGATGCGGAAGGCCGCCAACAACAAGACGGAGCCCGTGCCCTACAGCGACTACCGCGCGCTGCGCTGGACGCTCGGCCAGCTGCCCGCCGGCGGCGAAACCGCGGTGACCGCCCGCGCCAGGGTCGAGGTCGTCGTTCCGCCGGAACCGAAGACCTCCGCCCTCGCGCCGCAAGCGCCGCCCGTGAAGGCGCAGTCCGCCGCTGGCGCCGCCTCGCGCTGACCGTCGGCGGTGGTTTCGCCTCGTGGCTTCCGATTTTTTCGCTTCCTTTTGCAATTGCGCGCAACCCGGCCGATGTCTTCCGTTCGCGGAATCCATGGGCCGGGCTTTTTTTGTTCCTTTATTTGACAACCGAGGAGAAACCACGTGAGTCCCACCATGCCAACCCGGCGCATCGGCTTCAGGCCGAGCGCCACATGGGCTGGCGCCGCAGTTCTGTCGCTGGGCTTCCTGTTTGGAAGTTCGAGCGCACTTGCTGCGCCGCCGCCCGCCAATACCGTGATTGGCAACCAGGCTTCAGCCACCTATTCGGATTCGTCCGGCGCCACGCAACTGGCCACCTCCAACCTGGTGCAGACCACGGTGCAGCAGGTCGGCTCGTTCACGCTGGACACGTTCAACCAGGTCACGACGACGGTCGTCAACACCAAGCTCGGCGCCGCAGGCTCGGTGGTGTACGCACCGCACATCTTGACCAACACCGGCAACGGCTCGGACACCTTCACCATCACGGTGGATGCCGACAACGATGCCTTCTCGAAGGTCGAGGTCTATCCCGACGCGAACGGCGACGGCATGCCCGACAGCACCACGCCGCTGTGTACCGCCGCGCCCGCCGCAGTCTGCAGCGTGCCCGCGCAGACCGTGCCCGGCAACAACGGCACGTTCCAGTTCGTCGTGGCCTACACGATCCCCGGCACAGCCACCACGCCGACCACGCCGTTCGACACGGCGACGATCACGGCGACGCCCGGTACGCCGGCCCTGTACACGGCACCGAACACTTCGGCAGCTGACAAGGACCAGATCAACCTGACCACGGTGGCCGCCTTCGGCGCCACCAAGTCGATCGGCGTACCGGCCGTGGCCGGCCCCGGCGGCGCAGCCTGGCCGCTCGCGAGCACCGGCGGTCCGCGCTCGTCGTCGGCTTCGTGCGCGACGACCTGGGCCGCAGGCCTGGCTTCCAGCGCGACTTGCCAGTACACGGTCTACACGCTGACGTTCAACAACACCGGCGGAGCGCCCGGCAAGTTCGCCCTGTCGGACACGCTGCCATCGGGCCTCACGTATGTCGCGGGCTCCGCCGTCTGGAGCAGCGCTCCGGGCGTGGCGCTGGGCGACGGCGCCGGCGGCGATCCGGCCGGCATCGACTTCCAGGTGACGGGCAGCACGCTCAACGCCGTCGTGAATTCGCTCGGCCAGAACGTGACGCAGACGATCAGCTTCGTGGTGCTGGTGAACAACACGGCAGTGGTCGGCACGTCGACCACCACCAACGTGGGCCAGTACAACCCGACGGATTCGCCGACGGCCACCGCCACCGCGATCGGCACACTGGGTTCCACCACCAACCCCGCGGCCTACACCGTCGTTGCAAGCTACGGCCTCGCCGTGGGTACCAACCCGTCGACCGCGGCGACTGCAGTCGACACGGTGGCAGGCACGCCCAACGGCACGGCGGCCGACACGACCACGCAGCCTTCGGTGGTTGCAGGCGGCAGCGTCAAGTTCCCGCAGACCGTGTTCAACACCGGCAGCGGCGTCGACAGCATCAACCTGAGCGTTGCCAACGGGACCTTCCCGGCCGGCACGACCTTCCTGCTGTTTGCGGCGGACGGCGTGACGCCGCTGCTCGACACCACCGGCGACGGCGTTCCCGACACCGGTCCGATCCCGGTCGGCGGCAGCGCCAACATCGTGGTGCAGGCCAATGTTCCGGCCAGCGCGACGGTGGGCTCGGGTCCGTTCAACGCGATCCTGACCGGCCGTTCGGCAGGCGATGCGACCAAGATCGACGCCACGCTCGACCAGGTCACCATCGTCGTCGGCTCGCTCGTCGACCTGACCAACAGCGCAGCCGGTACCGGCTCGGGTTCGGTGGCAGGCGGTGACTTGGGCCCCGGCCCGAGTCCGCAGCCGACCACGACCAACACCACGCCTGCGGGCACCGGCACGATCTTCACGCTGTTCGTCAAGAACAACGATGCGACCGGCCCGGCAACGCAGACCTACGTGCTGGCGGCCAGCCAATCGACCAGCTTCCCGGGCACGCTGCCGGCTGGCTGGACGGTGAAGTTCGTGGCCGCGGGCGGTACCTGTACCGCCGCCGCGATCACCAGCGTGACCGTGGCTGCCGGCGCGCAGCAGCAGGTCGACGCCTGCGTGACGCCTCCCGCGACGCAGACGCCGGTGACGGCCCAGCCGATCTACTTCCGCGTGCAATCCAGCGCCGTGGCATCGACCGGCGTGCTCGTGTCCGACGCCAAGCAAGACGCGGTGACCGTGACCACGGCTGCAACGCTGGGCGCCACCCTGACGCCCAACAACGTCGGCCAGGTCGCTCCGGGCGGCACCGTCGTCTATGCGCACACGCTGACCAACACCGGCAACCAGAGCTGCGGCGCGTACACGCTCACGGCCACCGTGCCGGCTGCCGATGCGGCACTGGGCTGGACCACCGCGATCTACCTCGACGTCAACGGCGACGGCCAGATCGACGCGGGCGACACGCTCGTCACCGGCCCGATCGCGGGACCGCTGGCAGCGGGCACAACGCAGAAGCTGCTGGTGCGCGTGTTCGCACCGGGCGGCGCGAGCGCGGGCGCCACCGACACGGCCACCGTGACGGCGACGTTCACCGATCCGGCACCGAACTGCGGCGCGCCTTCGGCCACCGACATCAGCACCGTGATCACCGGCCAGATCCGCGTCCTCAAGACGCAGGCTGCCGACATCGCCTGCGACGGCACGGCTGATGCCGCCTTCGCCGCAACGCCGCTGTCGCTGAAGCCCGGCCAGTGCATCGTGTACCAGGTCGTCGCGACCAACGAGGGCACTGCGCCCATCACCAACATCGCGATCAACGACGCGGCGCCTGCATTCACCAGTCTCACCGGTGCGACGCAGCCAGCCAACCAGTGCGTCTCCACGGGCGTGACCGGCACCGCGCTGGCCTATGCCCAGACCGCGACCGCGGTGAGCTGCGGCAGCGCGGCCAACACCGTGGCTCCGGCCGGTACGGCCACCTTGACCTTCGCCGTACGCATCAACCAGTGATGCGCGATTGAGTCGCCGGCAGGCCGCTTCGGGCCTGCCGGCTTTACGCGAGGCGCCGCCTTCAAGGCTGTGCGCTTCGCCTTTTTCCCCTGCCGCTTTCCCGCCGCGCGCTTCGGCACGCGTGCATGGCAGCGGCAGAGGAAAAAGACCCAGGTATTCACGGCCCCCCAGGGGTGCCGACGGAAGGTGACGCCGAGTGCAATTCTTGTCTGACTTATTGAGCTGCCGCTCGCATCGATGGCGCCAAGCCGGCGCCGTGCTGGCGATCGGATTGGCCCTGCTGCTGGCGTGCGCCGCAGGGCGCGCCGCGCCTGCGCCTGGCGGCAGCGTGATCCGCAACGTGGCCAAGGCCAGCTACGTGCCGGCCGGCTTTGCGCAGACCGAGACCTCCAGCTCCAACAGCGTTGTAGCCAACGTGCTGGCGGTCGAGGCGCTGGTGCTGACGCAGGACCAGGCGGTCACCCGGCCGCCGGCCACCGTCGTCACGCTGAACCACCTGCTCACCAACACCGGCAACGTGCCGTCGAGCTATGCATTGGCCTTTGCCAACAACGCGGGCGGCTGCGCGGCGGACACGCTCGATCTCTCGGCGCTGCGCGTCGTGCGCGACATCAACAACAACGGCGTGGTGGATCCTGGCGATCCCGTGCTGCCGCTCGGCGCGCCCGGTGCGCTGGCGCTGCGGCCCGGCGAAACCGCTTCGCTCCTGGTGGAAGGAACGATCCCGACCACCGCCGACGGCGTGGCCTGCGCCGCGCTGACCGCGACCACTGCGCTGCAGAACCTGAGCGCCACCAACCGCGACATCGTGACCGTCGGCAACGTGGCGGTCATCGCCATCACCAAGAGCGCGAGCTATCCGGGCGTCATTGTTCCGGGACAGACCCGCATCGATTTCACGGTCTCCGGCACCAACATCGGCGCCCGCGATGCGCAGCCGGGCAATGCCGCCGCGCCGGCCGGCACCCCCGTGCTGGTGAACGGCGCGCCCGCCAGCCTGGTGCTGGTGCGCGACCTCGTGCCGGCCGGCACGCAGTACATCGCGGGCACGCTGCAAAGCACGGCCGCGGGTGCCGTGCGCCTGTTCCGCCTGCCGGGCGACCCGGCCTTCAGCTACCGCACGGCCGACGACGCCGCCGCGATCGAAGTGGCCATCGGCGTGCCGACGGCCGTGTCGCGCAATGCCTCGATCGCCATGCAGTTCGCGGTGCTGGTGAAGGCCGACCAGTCCGGCGACATCCGCAACACCGCGCAGAGCTATTACAACGACGGCACCGCGCCGGTGGTGTCGCCGTCCAACACGGTGCTCATCACCACGAGCCAGAGCCGCATCGGCGTGGCCAAGACCGCATCGGTGCCGCGTGCGAACCGCGGTGCCGACGGCCTGCCCGACGGGACCACCACCGTGCGCTTCAGTGTCGACGTGCGCAACTATGGCGCCGTGTGGCTCTACGGCGTGCAGGCGGTCGACCTGCTCGAAGGCGGCAACGCGACCCAGTTCGGCAGCTACACCAGTGCGGCGGTGCCGGGTCCCGGCCAGTACACGGTCGTGCCAGGCTCGATCGGCATCGCAGGCAACCAGGGCAACGGCGTGAGCGGAACCGTGGCCGCCGCGAACAACGCCTTCACCGGCACCGCCGCCGCGCAGAACCTGTTGGCGCCCGGTGCGGTGCTGCCCGTCGGCGCGCAGGTCACCGTGCAGTTCGACGTTCGCATCAACGTCAACGGCCGCACCGGCACGCTTCTCAACAGCGTGCGTGCGCAAGGCGCCCTCACGCCCGGCGGCGCGCCCGTGGCCTTCGACGATTCGGTGGATGGCGCCAGTCCGGACCCGGACGGCGACGGCAACCCGAACAACAACACTTCGCCCACGCCGGTGTCGATGCAGCTGCCTTCGCTCTCGCTCGCCAAGACTGCCTCCCTGCCGCGGCGCGTGGCCCAGGGCGTCTACGAGATCGACTACCGCCTGCTCGTCACGAACACGGGCGTCGCGCCAGCGCCGAACGTGCGCGTGATCGACAACCTGAACTGCACCTTCGACATGGACAAGCCCGAGGGCCTGGTCGCGTCGTGGGAGCTGGTGGCCGCGCCCAAGATCCGCAGCGGCTTGCTCAATGCCGCGGGAAGCTTCACCGGGCGCGCAGCCTGCGACCGCGAGGCGCTGGCCAGCAGCGATGCATTCAGGCTGCCGACCGAGGCGGTGCTCAGCCTCACCGACGGCAGCCGCGGCCTGGAGCCCGGCCAGAGCGAGGAGGTCAGCTTCAGCGTACGCATCACGCAGAAGCCGGGTGCCGGGGACCGCCGCGCGACCTTCAACAACAAGGCATGGGCGGCTGCTTTCGACCAGAACACCATCAACGTCACGCCCGCGATGCTGGTGGCGGCCACCGCGAATTCGGTGCAGTCGCTGCTGGCCGATCCGGCCGGCACGGTCTACAACGCCGTCACGCGGGAGCCGGTTCCCGGCGCGGTGGTCACGTTCTCGCGGCAGTCGTGCAGCAGCGGGTCGGTCACGCCGATGAACGCGGCAGAAATCTACGGCGGCTCCTCGGGCACCTACACGTTCAATGCCGACGGCAGCGTCTCGATGACCACCGGTGCCGACGGCAGCTACCAGTTCTACCTGCAAGCGCCGCCGGTCAGCGGCCTGTGCACGTACACGCTGCAGGTGGCGCCGCCGGCAGGCAGCGGCTATGTCTTCCCGTCCCAGCTGATCCCCGTGACGGCCGGCACCTTCGGCAGCTGCGGTCCGGTGGTGCCCGGTGCATTGCCGCCCAAGGGGGCCGAGCCGACGACCCACTATTTCTCGGTGTCGTCGGGCTTCAACGCCTCCAATGAGGCCTGCGACGTGGTGCACAACCACATCCCGCTCGATCCGGGCAATGTGCTCGGCCTGGTGCTGCGCAAGGAAGGCAGCAAGCGGCAGGTCGAGTTCGGCGACTTCCTGGATTACGCGCTGACAGTGACCAACAAGACCGGCGCGCCGTTGACGGGCGTCTCGCTCAGCGACAACCTGCCGCCGGGCTTCGCCTACGTGAACAACAGCGCACGGCTGAACGGCGCGGCCACCGGCAATCCGGTCGGCGGTGCGGGCCCGAAGCTGGTGTTCAACTATCCGACGCTCACGCTCGGTGTCGACCAGATGGCGATGGTGCGCTACCGCGTGCGTGTCGGCGTGGGCGCACCCACGAACGGCGATGCGATCAACCGTGCACGTGCCCATTCGGGTCCGCTGCAGTCGAACCTTGCGAACTGGACGGTGCGCGTCACCGGCGGTGTGTTCTCGGACGAGGCCTTCATGTTCGGCAAGGTTTACATGGACTGCAAGGCCGACGGCAGGCAGGAGGGCAGCGACGAGATCGGCGTGCCCGGCGTGCGCCTGTTCATGGAGGACGGCACCAACGTCGTCACCGACGTGGAGGGCAAGTGGAGCCTGTACGGCCTCAAGCCGATCACCCACGTGCTGCGCGTCGACCAGACCACACTGCCGCCCGGCGCCCGCCTCGAATTGCTGGACAACCGCAACGCGGGCCGCCCCGAGAGCCGCTTCGTCGACCTGAAGAAAGGCGAATTCCACAAGGCCAATTTCATCATCGGCAACTGCGACAAGCGGGCGACCCTGGACGACGTGGTGGCCCGCCGCGCGGCCATCGCCGCGATTCCGGACACCGAAGCGGAGGCCCAGGTGCGCATGCGCCTGAATGCGGAAGGGCAGATCGTCGCGGTGGGCGACCTGCGCTCGCTGCCCGCAAGCGGCCAGGCGCTGGCGAGCGGCAGCACGGGCTCGACCACGACGTCGTCCGCGCCGCTGATCGCCATGCCCGACGCGCCGGCCAATGCCAGCAGCTTCGTCGGTGCCGCCTCCGGCAGCATGAGCGGCACGCTGGGGACCGCGGCTTCGGCGGCGCCGACCCCGGCGGGCAGCCTGTTTGCCGCGCTGAACGGCTTGCCGGCCGCCGCGAAAGGCGTCTCCGCCGAGGGCGGTGCGGCAGCCGGTGTCGGTGCCTTTGCGAGCCGGCCCGTCAACACCTCCGCCGCCATGCTGGAGCCGCGCAGCGCGCCGCTGCTGCCCGAGGCAGTGCCCAGTCCCATCGAGCTGGAAGTGCTGCTGCCGCAGATCGAAAGCAACGCGCTCGGCTTCCTCGGCCTGAAGAACGGCGACACCGTTCCCGCCCAGTCGATCAACGTGCGCGTCAAGGGCGAGGCCGGCCTGGCGCTGCGGCTCAGCGTCAACGGCCAGGCCATCGACGAGCGGCGTGTCGGCAAGAAGACGCAACTGCCGTCCAAGAGCATCGGTGCCTGGGAATACATCGGCGTGGTGCTGCAACCGGGGAGCAACCGGCTGCAGCTCGATGCGGTGGACGCATTCGGCAACGTGCGCGGCACCGAACAGATCGGCATCGTCGCGCCCGACAAGCTTGGCGCGATCCAGATCGACCTGCCCGAGACCGCCTATGCCGATCTGCGCACGCCCGTGGTGGTCAAGGTGCGGCTGGCCGATGCGGCCGGTGTGCCGGTCACGGCGCGCACCCAGCTCACACTGGAGACAGACCGGGGCCGCTGGCTCGACGAGGACCTGAACCCGGCCGAGCCGGGCACGCAGGTCTTCATGGACGGGGGGGCCGCCGAGTTCCGCCTGCTGCCGCCGGGCGAGGCGGGCGATGCGCGGCTGCGCGTGACGGCCGGCAGCTTCGTCAAGGAAGCACGGCTTGCGCTCTTGCCCGAGATGCGCCCGATGCTCGGCGTGGGCATCGTCGAAGGCGTGCTCGATTTCACCAGGCGCGGCAGCGTGCCGCTCGGCGCCATGCCCGCAGGCGCGGCCTTCGAAGCCGAACTGACGGGCCTCGCGGACGAGCGCGAGAACCGCCGCGCGGGCGCCCGCGCCGCCTTCTTCTTCAAGGGTACCGTCAAGGGCGAGTACCTGCTCACGGCCGCCTACGACTCCGACAAGACGCGCAAGGACCGGCTGTTCCGCGACATCCGGCCCGACGAGTTCTATCCGGTCTATGGCGACTCGTCGGTCAAGGGCTTCGATGCGCAGAGCACGCAGAAGCTCTACGTGCGCATCGACAAGAACCGCTCCTACCTGCTGTATGGCGACTTCACCACCAGCAGCAGCACCGAGGTGCGCAACCTGAGCCAGAGCAACCGCGCGCTCACCGGCCTCAAGCACGTGTACGAGTCCGCGGACGTGCGCGCCACCAGCTACGCGTCGCGCACCGCGCAGACACAGCAGGTGGAGGAGTTCCGCGCCGTCGGCACCTCGGGCCCCTATTACCTGAGCACGACCGGCGGCGAGTTCGTCGACAACAGCGAGCAGATCGAGGTCGTGGTGCGCGACCGCAACCAGCCCGACATCGTGCTGCAGCGCACGCCGGCCACGCGTTTCGTGGACTACACGGTCGAGCCGCTCACGCGCCGCATCCTGTTCACGCATGCCATCGCGTCCGTCGATGCCAACCTGAACCCGCAATCGATCCGCGTCACCTACGAAGTCGACAGCGGCGGCCCCAAGTTCACCGTGGCCGGCACCGACGTGCAGGTCAAGGTCGGCGAACGGCTGCAGCTGGGCGTGGTCGCCAGCACCGACCAGAATCCGGAGAACCGCCGCAGGCTGGGCGCGCTGACGGCCGTGGCCCGCCTCGGCGACAACACCACGGCAGCCGCCGAGGTGGTGCGCACCGATTCCGACGAGAAGGGCAAGGGCGAAGGTGCCCGCATCGAAGTGCGCCATCAGACCGAGCAACTCGCTGTCGTGGCGCTCGCGAGCAAGACCAGCGCGGGCTTCGACAACCCGGGCGCGAGCTTTTCGGCGGGACGCACCGAGGTCTCCGGCCGCGCAGAGTACAAGATCGACGACGACACCGCGGTGCGCGCCGAAGTGCTCTACAGCAAGGATGCGCTGCTGGAAGGCGACCGCAAGGGCGCGAGCGCGAGCTTGCGCAAGAAGCTGGACCACGACATCGTCGCGGAGGTCGGCCTGCGACACGGCCAGAGCCGCAGCGGCCTGGCCTCGGGTTCGGGCTTCGACTACGGCGAGATCTCCACCTACAACGGCAATCTGGGCAGCCGTGTCGGCGCGGGCAGCGCGACCGCGCTGGGCGCCGCCGCGACGGCCAACGCCAACGCCGAGAGCGAGAGCCTCACCACCGTGCGCGCGCGCCTGTCGGCTCAGGTGCCCGGCGTGCCGCTGGCCCAGGTCTTCGTGGAGGGCGAGCAGGACTTGAAGAACTCCGATCGCCACACGCTGGCGGTCGGCGGCAACTACGCGATCACGGACAGGACGCGCGTCTATGCACGCTACGAGCTCATCTCCAGCCTGTATGGCGCCGCCCAGCTCGATGCCACGCAGTCCAACAACGTCGGCATTCTCGGCATCGAGAGCAACTACATGGACGGCGGGCGCCTGTACAACGAGTACCGGCTCGCAGACAGCATCGACGGCCGTGCCGCCCAGAACGCCGTCGGGGTGCGCAACACCTTCAAGCTCACCGACAGGTTCAGCCTGACCGGCGGTCTCGAGCACACGCGCCAGATGGGCGGCTATGCCAACAGCGCCAACAACGGCACCGGCTATGCGGGCGGGCTGGGCGAATCCACCGCGGTCATGGCGGGCGTCGAGTACCTCACCGACACCTACAAACTCAGCGGCATCCTCGAAGGGCGCAAGGGCGACGACGCGAACACGCGTCTCTTCAGCGCCGGGTTCGGCTACAAGATCACGCCGGCGTGGAGCCTGCTGGCGCGCAGCGTGGTGAGCGACAGCGAAGGGCAGGGCGCCAGCGGCGGCAATGAGCGCCACCTGCAGCGCCACCAGATCGGCCTGGCGTACCGCCCCGTCGACGACGACACCTGGAACGCGCTGATGCGCTATGAGCGCCGCTCGGAGCGCATCGTGGGCCACGGAAACGCGGCCGGCGCATTGACCGGGGGCAGCGCCTTCGGCGGCGAATCCGGCAACGCCAGCCTGCCGGGCAGCACCAGCGCGGACATCGTCTCGGCGCACCTCAACTACAACCCGGCGCGCGGCCGCGTGCTGAGTGCGCGCTACGCGGGCAAGCTCTCGCGCGTCGACGACGGCTTCCTGGCCAGCAGCTATTGGGCGCATCTGCTGCACGCGCGCTACACCCAGGACATCAACAAGGACTGGGATTTCGGCGTGCAGGCCGGCCTGCTGTACGGCAAGGGCGGCGCGCTGCAGAAGACCCTGGGCGTGGAGGTCGGCTACCAGATGGCGAAGGACCTGTGGATCTCCGCGGGCTACAACTTCGTGGGCCTGCACGACCGCGACCTGACAGCCAACGAATACACCAGCAAGGGCGCGTACATCCGGCTGCGATTCAAGTTCGACGAGACGCGGCTGGGCTTTCCATCGGCCGCTGCCGGCGCATCGAAACCTGCGGCCGCCGCGCCCGCAGCGCAGCCGGAACCCGTTTCCGGCAACGGCGAGCCCCTGCTTCCCGCGTCCCCAGAAGAAAAAACCAGTTCAGAAAAATGAACATGCAAAGACTCAAGAACACGCTGCGTTCCCTTGTGAGCACGGCACGGTGGTGGCTCCTGTGCACCGCATGGCTCGTGGCCGTGCCGCTTTCAGGACATGCGCAGCAGGTGCTCAGGCCGCAGACCGGTACGTTGGTCAACGGCACGATCGTGGGCTCCACCAACGGGTTGTCCATGAGAACTTACTGCGTCAGCGGGTTCCCGACCGGCCTGACGATGTGGGAGCGCTATCACAGTGCGGCGGTCAACGGCACCTTTGCCAACCTGACCGGCGGCTTGCGCGCGTACGAACTGCGCTGCTCTCCGTTCACCGTCACCGAGGGCGCAACCGCCGCGACCATCACCTGGGGCGCGCCGACCCAGCGCGGAGCCGCGGGCCGACCCATCAACGGCATGACGCTGCGCGGTCCCCAGGCTTGTCCGGCCGGCACGGTGATTGCAGTGATGGGTGGCGTCGACCGCATGTTCAACGGATCGTCGGGCAACATCTATCCGACGCAGCTCACCTTCACCTGCCGGCCGGTCACGGTGGTGGCGGGCGACTGGTTCCGCGTCGCGGCCACCGGAGGCGCAAGCTACACGCTGGGCATCACCACGAACGACGGCGGCACCGGTCCCGGCTCGGCGGTGCCAGGTCCCCTGCGCGCCCCGCGCACCGTTTGCCCCTATTCGGCCACCAACACCTGCAACGGCCTGGAAGACCACGGCGGCGGGGAGCTGATCGACGGCTTCTCCGGCGTGCGAAGCGAGTTTCCCGACGCGCGCGTTTCGCAGCGCATCAGCTTCGTCAACTACGCCTGGAGCCAGGCGCTCGGCCCCAGCACGAACACCGCCACTTGGCGCCCGACCGCGGGCCGTTTGCCGTTCTACCCGCCGACCGTTGCCAACAACATCGCCCGTTACCAGGACACCTACGAAAGCTACGCATCGGCAGGCACCAGCTACAGCGGCGGTGCCCTGGCACCCAGCGGCGTCAGCGTCCAAAACGTCGTCAGGACCGGTACCTGCAACACCTCGCACACGCTCGCAACGCAGGAGGACTACACCTGCACGAACATCATCACCGGCCGGCCCGACCTGCAAGTGCGGGTCGCGGTGCCCCCGGACGCCTGGACCAGCCACGGACAGGAACGCAACGTCAGGCTCACGGCCAAGAACTTCGGCCCGGGGCGCACCACGGCCACCGACAACTCGACCGCAGTGCTGGCTCTTCCCGCCGGATGGAACACCGGCACCTTGCCCGCCAACTGCGCAGAGGCCGGTTCGCCCGTGGTGGTGACGTGCCAGCTCAACCCCACGCTGCTCGCGGGCTCGAGCGGGCCCGGCATGACGGACGGCGGCGAAGCCAACTTCGACATCCCGGTGTTTCCGCAGCCCACCGTGGCGGCCGGCAGCTACCCGGTCGTCAATGGCGCCAGGGTTTGCGTCCAGGCGGCATCGTCCGGCAACCCGCACTACTGCACGGTGCCCAACGATACGACCCCGGACAACGACGACGGCATCGCGGTGGATGAAACCGACACCATCGTCCTGGCCTACCTCACTCCGCCGCTGATGCCGCCCCGCGTCACGACCACCGTGGTCTCGAACGGCGGCGTGGGTTCCTTCGCCTTCACCGGCACCAACAACGCGGCGCCTGTCAGCCCCATCGTCACGACCGTGGCCGGCCAGGGGGAATCGGGGCCGACCATGGAATTGGGGGTCACGCAGAGCGCGACGTTGCTGCAGCAGTCCGCCCCGCCCGCGGGCTTCGCGCTGCGCAGCATCTCGTGCACCGGCATGGCCGCGGGCGGCACTGCAACCTACGACCTGGCGCTGCGGCGCGTCACCCTGGATGCGGCCGCCACCGACTACGGCGCCAACATTGCCTGCACCTTCACCAACGTTCGCGTGGTCGTCACCGTGAGCAAGGTGACAGAGGGCGGAACGGGCAGCTTCTCGTTCACGGGCTCCAACGGCTTCGTGGCGCAGAGCATCACCACCTCCGCGGCCAACACGCCGGACGAAGGCGACCCATCGGGCCTGACCACCGTGGGTGCCGCAACCACCATCACCGAAGGCGTGCCGCCCGTCGGCTGGCGGCTCAAGGGGATCGCCTGCACGGGCTTGGGCACGGGCGGCACGGCCACGGTGAATCTCGCCGCGCGTGCCGTCACCCTGAATGCAGCGGCCACGGCAGCCGGCAGCAACATTGCCTGTACCTTCACCAACACCAAGCTGCCGACGATGACAGTCAGCAAGGTGTCGATCGGCGGCACGGACAGCTTCGCCTTCACCGGCACCAACGGCTTCACCGCCACCAATGTGACGACGGAAGACGACGGCGTGGCCATCGCCGCGGCGGAGCAGGTCCTCACGGCCGCGAATACCGCGACCAGCGTCACCGAAAGCGTGCCGCCGCCACCCTATGCCCTGACCGGCATCAGCTGCACGGGCATGGGCCCGGGAGGCACGGCCACGCCGAACCTGGCCACGCGCACCATCGCGCTGAACGCCGCAGCCACCGCACCGGGCAGCGAGATCAACTGCACGTTCACCAACACGGTCCAGCCGCAGCTCAAGCTGGTGAAGACCGCCGGCGCCTCAAGTTTCGCGGTCGGGGTGGCGTCGAGCTACACGCTCACGCTGAACAACACCGGCCCGGTCGCAACCACCGCTCCGGCGACGATCAGCGACACCGTGCCCGCGACGCTGACGCTCGGCACCATGCCCGCCGGCTGCATCGCGACCGGTCAGGTCGTGAGCTGTGCGGTGCCTGCGGGGCTCGCCGCCACCACCGGCACCGCCGCCTTCGTCATTCCGGTCACGCCCTTGCCGGGCGCGTCGCCGAGCGTGGCCAACACCGCGACGGCCACGGGCGGCGGCGACCCGTTGTGCAACGCCACGGGCAACTGCACGAGCAGCGTGACAACGCCCGTGCTGGGGGAGCCCCGCATCACTTTGCGCAAGACCAAGACCAACATCACCGGCACCCACACCTTCGGCTTCACGCTGACCGGCGTCACCATCCCGACCGACAGCATCGCGGTGACCGCGCTGGCCACGCCGCAAGCCTCCACCACGGTCCACGTCGGCACGCCGGGCGTCGAGGCCACCGTGCAGGAGTCGAGCGTTCCCGGGGGCTGGCCGGCCAATCCTTTCTCGGTGTCCTGCCTGGACTCCGCAGCCGCGGCGAGCGGCAACCCGACCACGCAGCTGGCCACACTCAACGGCAACACAGCGACGCTGCCCGCGAGCGTGATGCGGCCCGCGGCGGCCATTGCCTGTACCTTCACCAACACGGCCACTGCGCGCGTCACGGTGGGCAAGACCGCGTCGGCGACCGCCGGAGCCGGCGGCAGCATCGTCTACGGCCTGAGCTTTGCCAACACCGGCCCGGTGGCCACCGGCACTTCACTGGTGGTGAGCGAGCAGCTGCCGCCTGGCGTGGTGGCCAACTCGGTGGTGCCCGGAACCGGTGTCACCTCCGTGAGCTGCGGCACGCTGCCGAGCGCGCCCGGTGCGCTGCTCAACTGCACCATGACGCTGCCGGCCGGCGGCATTCCGGCAACCACGGGCGTGCGCAGCTTCACGCTGAACGCGACCGCGCCCATCGTCGCCACTGGCACCGTGCTGACCAACTACGCCAGCACCAACGTGAGCGGGGCGGGCCTGCCGGCTACGGCAGCCGGCGCGGGCTGCGTCTCCGGCGGCACGGTGAGCTGCGCCAACGCACAGACCACCATCGTGGTCGGCCCTGCGGCCGGCAGCCAGTCGGGCGTGCGCATCGTCACCGACAACCAGCTGGCCAACGGCACCGCGCAGGATGTGCTCGAAGCGTTCATCCGCGACGAGTCCGGCAATCCGGTCCAGGCCGGCACGGTGGTGAGCTTCGGCGCCACGCCGAACGTCGCCTTCAACGGCGGCGCGGTCGGCGCGGCCGGAAGCTGCACCACCACGGCGGCAGGCCTCTGCCAGGTAAGGGCAACCAGCACGGTGGCCGCCGTCTACAGCACCACGCAAGTCACGGTCGGTGGCGCTGTCCTGAGCGGCAATTTCAGCGTCGGTGAAGACAGTTATCTGCCGAGTCCGCAGCCCTACCGGTTCGGCAGCCGGCCGACCGTGACCATCCGCAAGACTTCGCTTGGCGGGGTCGGCACGTTCAGCTTCACCGGAAGCAACGGCCTGGTGGCGCGGAACATCACGACCACCGTGGCCGGTACGCCGGTCGCAACCGCGGTGCAGTCGCTCACGGCGGCGAATATCGCCACCACCATCACCGAAGGCGCGCCGCCGGCGGGCTACGCGCTGATCGATGCCTCGTGCACCGGTCTGGGCGCCGGCGGAACGGCTTCGCGCAACGGACGCGTGCTCACGCTCGATGCCGCGGCCACCGCGCCCGGAAGCGACATCGTCTGTACCTTCACGAACGCCTTCGACGCGAACCCGCCACCTCCGCCTGTTGCGCCGACGGTGATGTGCTCGACGAATGCCGCGGTGTTCAACACCGGTTTCGACGGCCCCGCCGGCCCGCCCGTGGCCACCGGGCGTGACCCGGTGTGGGAGTCGGGCATCGGCACGGCGACCGGCGGTCCGGCCAGCGTGGCGGCATGGGCGCGCTCATACGTCGGAAACAAGGCGCCCGCCAGCTGGATCGCGTCGCCATTCGGCAATGCCAATTGGGTGTCGCAATACCCGGGCTCGCATACCGGCAACGTCGACATCTATCACCGCTTCACCTTCAACATGGCGCCGTCGGTCAATCCGGCGACCTTCGCGCTGAAGCTGGATTTCTATTCCGACAACTCGGTGGCAGCCATCTATATCAACGGCGTGCTTCAGAGCGTTCCGGGCGTGCCGCAGGCCCCCACCAATCCGTACTTCTACGCCGGCTTCGTCGCGGGTGCCGCGGCCAGCACCAACCTGGTGAGCAACTGGCAGACCGGTTCCAACACGGTGGTCGTCCACATCAAGAGCGGCGCGGGAGCCCAGGGTTTCCTCGCCCAGGCCACCACCAGCGCGCTGTGTGCGCCTGCGACGGTCAACGTGCAGAAAACGACTCTGAATGGCGCCGGAGGGCCCTTCACCTTCAACCTGACCAACACCACGCAGGCCAGCGGCACGGTCAGCACTCTTGCTGTGGGCACGCCGGCGCAGGTGGACGGCAACACCGCGGCGGCGGGCGTGCAGGCCTTCAGCGCCAGCGTGAGCAACAAGGTCATCAGCATCACCGAACCCGCGGTGCCGGGCTGGCACTTGACGGGCGCGAGTTGTACCGACGCCGGAGCGCCGGTCGGCAGCCTGGGCACCGGCGCGAGCGGGCGCACCTACACCATTCCCGCGGCCAGCGTGCAGCTGGGCAAGTCGCTGCAATGCGTTTTCACGAATTCCGCTTCGGCCACGGTGACCATCCGAAAGATTTCCATGGGGGCCACGGGAACCTTCGGCTTCAGTGGAGACAACGGCCTGACTGCGCAGAGCCTCACCACCACCGCGCTCGGCACGCCGGTTGCGGGCGCCATCCAGACCGTGGCGGTGCCGAGCACGGCGACGACCATCACCGAAGACCCGCTGCCCACCGACTACGCGTTGACGGGGGTCAGCTGTACCGGCCT
>Ga0099826_10000206_pt1 | contig 25450 bp, 3 predicted proteins | sample Mtrugardesep15_FD_76830 | JGI IMG/M metagenome (GOLD analysis project Ga0099826, IMG submission 76830) | Root nodule microbial communities of legume samples collected from California, USA - M. trunc garden sep15 | ecosystem: Host-associated > Plants > Roots > Nodule | place: USA: California... | reverse complement strand
TTGCCTGATTCCATTGGTTGTCTTAACAAGCTTCAAAAGTTGAGTGTGGAAGGGAACCCTCTGACTTCACCACCACCAGAAGTGGTAGAGAGGGGATTGCATATAGTGAAGGAGTACTTGTGCAACAAGATGAATGCTGGTCATCAAAGCCCTACAAAGAAGAAGTCTTGGGTTGGAAGGTTGGTGAAGTATGGAACATTCAATGTTAGAAGTGGAGCTCGTGAAGAACATGAGGCTTTCATCCTCCCCGAGTATAATCGTTCAATCGATGGACTTGCTTCTCCCCGTTATATGGGGATGTTTTCGCCTCGTCGCCTCTTCTCCCCTCGTAGTTACTTCAGCAACTGAAGAAAATTTATATTTTTTGAGACATAGCTGGGTTGCATGCACTTTTTTTTGTTCTTTCCATTTTTTGGGACTGGCTAGGTTGAACTTTAGTTATTTTCTCTTTATCGTTCCAATTTTATCGGATGTTCTCGAAGGGACTGAACTTTAATTATTTTGTTAACAAGACAAAAATGTGGTTATGGGTTTCTTTTTATACTAAGGTTGTGGCTTTTGAAACTATGGAAGCCCATTTCACTTCATGGATCGAAAGAATATTCTTGGGTGGAAAGATTGATAGAATCTATGATTAGATATTGGTATAATTATCATGCTTTGGCTCTAATATGTAAATAAGCTTCATGCCTTTTTTGACAGGAGCTTCATGCCTTTGTCTTGTAAAATTATGGCATAGTATATCTATGTGCCCCTGCCGTTTTGTGGAAGGGTGTGGCGTAAAATCCGTCACCACCAAATGGTGACATAGGAAAAACTTGGAGTCTTTTATTTTTTTAGGAAGATTAGCCGGTCTTTTTGCTTTTATGCAATTTTTTATTTTTTGGGTTAAAGCTTTTATGCAATATTATTATTAAGACGGTAAGATTAGTTTATGATAATAAATCTTTAGCCATAAAATTCATTTCATTTCCATAGTCGCTGCTATTTAAATTTGAGGATTGAACCTTGACAATTTTTTTATTTTTTTTGAGGATTGAACTCGTTCAAAAGAAAATTTGAGGATTAAACATCAACAATAGATCAATTCAATTGGTAATGTATTTAGGTAACTTAAGCAAATGATAAGTGGTTCAATTCCTAACTACTGCGTAAGAAAAAAAATCGGTTTAGAGGGGATAACCCATCTTATTTGTCTCATAAGTTCTCCTACGAAGATTAGTCTTTGTTAACAACAGTGAAAACTTTGTACTAATAACACGTTTTACCAATTAAAAAAGATTAAACAAATTAATGTATAATAGATTGGATATATGTTGTAATATTAATAAAAATACATAAACTAACTAATATAAAGCCAACTTAGCAAGATTATGATCAATCTCTTTGGCTTATCTCCTATTGAATCTAACATGGAAGCTCACAATATTTGTATATAGAATGACATCAATAGTCGCTGATAATCTATAACTAACAATCTCTACCTTAGTTCTCGTACCCTCTTTATTTATTTTTTTCCTCATCTTTCTCTACAAATTTTTCCTTTGCTAATAACCCATCTTTCTTCCTCATTCCTCTCTTTTCCCTCAACAATAAATTTTTCTAATTCATGATTTTCTCCGATGCTCTTTCACTTGTGGTACAATGTCGTGCTCCTTGGGATTGGTTTTGAACATTGGTTATGTTTATGCCTCTTTGTTGATTGTATTGTTGATAATGATGTGCTCAATTGGTTTGGCATTGCTTTTGCATAATAATAGCTATTTTTCCCATGATCAACCATGTTTTATGCATGTATTGGAGATGAAGAAGAACTATCTAACAAGAACGCTAAACAAAAGATTTAGGTGCAAGAGGGATTAAAATACAAATAAAGATTACGTATAGAGAGCTTTGCTAAATACATCGAATGAATTAACCCGAAAGCATCATGAATATAAAACTAATTGATAAAAAATTGCACATGGACGGAATGCATGGGAAGTGTTGGTAAAAGATGGAATTCGCGAGAATGCATTTGCTATATGTTGCATTGAATGTTATTGTATCTCTGATAACATTGTTCAAAAGAAATATTTTTCTTCTTGAAAGAGTTTTTTTTTAGTCAGAAAGACCGGAACTCTAGAGGGGTCTTTAGTTTAGTTACATGACGGTGACTTTATTTATTTAATTTCTTATGAGAAAAGAAAGTAGTATACAGATAAAAACAGTAGTCGTGATTTTTTTGTGAATGTTTTATTCAAGAGATATAGCATTGCTTAAAAGAAAGTAGCATACAGATAAAAACAGTAGCTGTGATTTTTTCGTGAATTTTTATTCGAGATATATAGCATTACTCTTTTTCTTATGTATAATATAGAAAAAAATATTCAATTACTTAAAACAACACAAGTTATTGCTATGCTTTAATATGAAGTTATGAAAGATAAGTATTTTATTTATCGTATTCATATGAGCTTAAGTGATATATCACCAGTTCAACAATTAGAATATATGCAACAACACAATCAAAAGAGATACATGATTTTGTGAAAGATTACACCTAATTCTAACAAAGCGAGTTTAGCAACTCATGGTAGCTTTAAAAATCAAGATAAAAAAGAAGATCGAGATTAGACATTGAAGATGATTCATTGACCTTCTCTACACCAGGCCCTTAACTCATGAGACACTCCCCGTATTTACTAGATAAACCCCACTAATAATTATACATCATTACTTTTCAAATATAATTTTTCGATTAAATCCTTTTTAGATGATGGGACACACGAGTTATACACTTTCATTCTTATTTTAATAGTGGAACCCTTCGTCAAAGAGAAGAGATAAAGTGTCTATACATATACCTATTGGCCACCATTTATTTTCTTCTTTCAATGTGGGTGTTTAATAGGTCGAGTCTTTACTTAGTAAAGTACCTCTTTATATATGACTCAATTATTAGACCTAAGAGAAAACAATATAAAGATTAGAATTTTGTTATTTACCTAAACGGTTTTGTTCATTCTCAAAGAAAATGACCAAAATACCCTATGCATGTTAACTCACGCAGAGATTTACACAGGGTTTTACACTAGCGTGAGTTAACTCACGCTGAGATTTAGACTAGCGTGACTTAACTCATGCTGAGGTTTGCACTAGTGTGAGTTAACTCACACGGGGACATTTTAGTCTTTTCACTTGAGAATGAGCAAAAACGTTTAGGTAAAAAACACAATTCTAAAGATTAGGCCCACAATAAAGACACTTCACATAAGTAGTCATCATCAGCAAATGGATATGAACTCTTTATATAAGACTTTAATCATAGAACAACTCAGAAGTTTGAGACTATTATAAATAGGGATAAACACCTCATGTATACTCACTCATTCTACACCTCACTAAACCATGCATGTCACATCATTTCTTACTTTGACATCAAGATATCTTTGTGTGTATGAACGGAAGTAGGCCAGTAAAAAACGTATATAACTTGGATAATAATTCATGGAGACCCTTTTTTTTCATACACACATTGTACCACCTCATATGAGAGTGTGTAAGAGACACAAAATATGAGTTTTTTGGTGTGTGTGAAGACCATGTGGACACTTGTCACAATTATATGTGAGTGTACAAGTGGTACATGCCACCTAAGGTGATCTATGTATCACTTCTTATATAACTTAGCCTCCGTCAGCTCAGGCTAATAATTTTTTTTTAAAAAAAAAAAGTTAACCTTAAATTTTATGAAGAAAAAAAAAATGTAATCACTATGTCACCATCTCTCCCCGGCAAGGGCAATTTCTTAGTCACTGCTTATCCATAGTTGATTCACAATTTATGAGAAAAACAAAAAAGATTGATTGACACACAAACACACAGGCAAACAAGAGATGCGTTCCCCAAGTATGCCAGAGCTAGCTAGCTCCTGCTGTCAGTGGATGCATTATGTCCACCTTAGTGTTTACATAATCTGTTATCAAACTCTTAATTTATTGAAGAAGTGTCTGAAACTGGGACAACATTCATGTGCAATGCTGCCAATCCCTATCTCTTAGCTTCTTAATTTCTAATAAAAAACAGACAAGACACTCTTTTAGACTTCCACGTGATCATAGACCAATCCATGCATGTTAATTAATCTTAGAATTAATTAATGTAGAAAGAACCCACATATTCTTTCTCTGCGGTAATACATTACCCATAAAAAAAAAATAGATAAAATTATACATATTGGGTTGATATCAATCAAAACCATTTTATATATCTTTTATTATTTATTTTATAGATATAGTCTAAACGGCGGATAAATAAATGATTTTGATTGATGACAACTCAATATAGATAATTCTATACATCTTTCGTTGATGGGTAAATAAAAATTTCCTTCTTTTTTAAACTAACCCTATACGGTGCTTGTTGATCCTCATATCATCTTGATAAAATTAAAAGGAACCTAAGCACATGTTATGTTTCTGATCTAATCTCATTAGTTTGATTAATGTATTAATTTTTGTCTGGGATCATTTTTCAATTGCAAACGATTCCATTCATTCATCTTGTAAATTCATCAGAATCTACTAGGGATTTTGTGGTTTAATCAATTTCTTAGTTGACATGGCTTAATGAGTATCATTTCCAAGAAATTTCTTTGGTCAACCAGTGTGCGTATGTGATTATGTAATGCTCAAACTTAAGCTCTTTTATTAGCTGTCTTTTCCAGTCAATGTTAAATAAAGTGTGGGATATATGGGTTTCTGTAATAGTGACTTCCTTGAAATCCAGTTTACACGTACGTACCATAAACTTCAATAACAAGAAAACTTGGTTCATACTACATGTAAAAGATATGAACATGGGTTAGGTTTTTTTTGTGATTACGTACGGTCACATTATCTCAATCATTCAATTAAGATTAAACGGTTCAGATTTTAAATCAAATTTTAATTTTCTTTAAATCTAAAAATCAAACTTAAAATTTGGATTCTCCGATCTTATCAAACAATCGAGATATGTGTGATTGAATATAGTTATGGAGATGTAACCGCACATGCACAAGCCGAATCCAAAACATATTGTTCTCCCATGGTAGCATGACTAGCATCTAAGCATAAGTTGCCAATTTTAACTTTTTCCATGTTTACACTCACATGCTACCAAGGAAATTAGTCAATTGTGAGAATCACCATACCGTGATGGAGAATATGTTTATTGTTATTCGCTGCATGTAACAATTAAATTATATATGTCATAAACTGTGTGACTGAGAACAGAACAATTCCTTGAAACTTTAAGAAATAATGCAAGTTTTGGAACATCCCAAACACCTACGCCTATAATAATAAGGTAACATGAATTCACAAGTTTTCTCCAATTAGAGCCGTTTATTAACTGTGGTCACATCACATGGCTAAAGACAATAATTTTCAGTATTTTTTTTTATTTTAATTATTGTTGAATTACAAGATCCCATGCAATTGGAGAGTAGCCAAACTTATTTGAAAAAGAAAGTGGAAAAACAATACAAAGAATCCATCCACTATGCTTTTAGTCAATATTACCATGCTATAGAAATAGCTTTTATTTATTATTTACAATACTGTTTAAGTTGCAATTTGGTAATTAAAAAGTATAAGTCACTTTGAAGACTGTTTTTAATTAGCCTAAATTGGCCTAAAAGAGTGAAAAAATAATCTATTTGCTACATTGATATTAGTGTTAACAAAAAAATTGATATCTCTCTCAATAGTCTCATAGGCTGCAATCTCTAACTTTCCTACCTATAATCAATAGATTTTTCCATTGACAAATCATTAACAAATAAAGGGGAATGAAGATTGATCAGCTGGAAATGTGGGACAAATCAAACCCAACTTTCATTTGAATCAAAATTAATATATATTTAGCATTCTGCTATACTGTATATCATTAATTTCTCTATCCTCTAATAAAATTCAACATCTTCTAATTAATACATTTCCTTCTATTCATCCGTTTGAGTAAGCCTTGAAGCCACAACATCATAATTGATTTGAATCCAAGATAGACTATACTCCAAGAAGCACATAATAGAGTATTGTTATGGGCAATGCAATCAACATTCCAAATATAACCCTGCGGCACACATACCAAATTATGTTTTAGTATTTTAATAAATCCACATAATCACTTGCATTTTCTCTTAACAAAGATGTAAATGAAAAAAATAAAATGAGACTCACCCAGTGCTGAGTATATTTGGATGGAGATTGTATTCTTTGGCAAACACAAAGGGAACAATACCTTGGGGAAGTGCAGCCTACAAATTAAAATTAAACATTATTATGTTAATAAACAACTAATTAGAATAAGGACATTTATTAAGCATTTTGATTAATTGATAAACTGAATTTAATTTCACATGCCTGAACAATTGCAACATGTAAGAGAACTCCACGGATACCAATTGCTATTGAGGTTGCAGCAATCACAGCTGGACCTGTCAAGAACCTTACAGCCATAGAAAATGTTGCAACTCGTTTTCCACATGCAATCAGCTTAGGCTGTAATGCCATGAACAGACCTGCATAAAAATTCATAATAAAATATTCAAAAATGATTATGCTATATAATTAATTAAGCCAAAAATTTCTTAGGAGAATATAATATTGGAATTGACAAGTACCTAGACTGAACATGGCCATTCCAAGACCAGCATCAGAGAGTATTGAGATGGAACCTTTTACAATAGATGGCATTTCAATGTGAAACCTGCATGCATGCACATCATTAGCAGTTAAGGATTAAATTAAACAAAATAAAATCAACAAATTAGTGCTAAAAATTTTACTCAATCAACTAATCACAAATCATTATTTGTTTGATTTTTAAGGTATATGGTATAATATTTACAGTACAAAAGGCCAAAATAGATAGAAGATTTTTTTGGGGATTGGTATGACTGAAATACCTAAATGATACAAGAGACCAAACAAGTCCTATAAGACTTGAGTAAGTATTAGGATTTCTGATGAGTTTTCTCCAAACCATGATGAGGATGAGTCTTGTCATGACACTTGCTGGTGGCATCTGTGTGTTTTTGCTTACATCCCCTCCTCCTTCCAAGTCCATCTTCTTCTGGCTAATATATGGAGACTTTACTGCTTCCTCAATTTCAACATCCCTTTCTCTAGGACTCATGTTCTCAATCAATTCAGTAACAGCTGCATTTTAAATTAATCAACAAAACATAACTAGTAAAGATCATGTACAAGATTGCACCGGCGTTTGAAGAATTTTATTTGTAGAAACTAAAAAATGAAAGCTGATATATTTATAGGGACAAAAAATATATTTATTGCTAGATTATATAGAACCTCGTTTTTAGTACCTTTTGATGCAACGGAATTTTCATGTGGAACATATTTGGAAGGATCAACAGTGCCAAAATCAGTAGAAGCAGCTCTATTTACTGCATGTCTAAGATTCCCTTCAGAAACAGGTGAAGCACTTGAACTCCAAACAAACATGTGTAACTCCTTGTTATTAGGTCCATTACCACTTCCACCACCCATGCTTTCTTTCTTTTTTGTGCCAACACTTGTAGAACCAGAAAGCATAGGATTTGGAGGAGGGTAAGAACCACCATTATTGAACAACTCACCACTCATACTCCTCCCTCCCCTCTTCTTATGCATCCTCAATGTCTCATCTTCGAAATTTGAAGTCCTCGGAGTAGCCCCTTTGGAAGATTGCATAGAATAAATATCACCATTACCATTACTTTGAAAACTATTTGTGTAACCGTGTTTTGGACTCGGCGCTTTACTTTGAAACATGGCATAAAAATCAGTTTGGTTAAAACTAGAACCTCTTGGTGTTGGTTCTCTTGATGATTGAACGGAATATATCTCAACACCGGTTAGATTTGAAGCTCGTGGCGTCATATTATTTAAATGAGATTTGTTAAATGAACCAGATACCATAGAGTTAGTAGTTGATCTTTTAACCACAACATGAAGTTTACCATCTTCACCTATTTCAGCATCAGTTTGAAGCGGTTCTCTACCGTTAAGCGAAACAACATCAGAATCAACTTTGAATGATGTTATGGAAGCTGCAGTTTCAGGAAACTGTTCTGTTATAAGAAGTTTAGCAGCTCTATATTCAAACAAAAACAGCATAAGAGTGTACCAAATAACACTTTGCAGAACAACAATTTGTACCATGAGATTTCCTGAGAAATCACCATACATAGCTCTTAAAAGAGGGATTCCCATAACAAGTGTGTTAGGAAGAGTTGAAAGGGAGAAAAGTGTAATAGTCCAATCAAGACTATCTTGGTTTTTTGAGAATGTGTTCCATATAAAAAGAGCACCAAGGATAACTACTTTTTGAAGTGAATCAGCTGCTAAGAAATGGTAATTCATAGCATAAGGATCATTGGAAGATATGAAATGGAAAGATAGTAATGGAACTGCGAAAACCGCTACAAAACGGTTTATACCAGAACATTGATCTGGTGTGAAGATTTTCCACCAACGAACTGAACCATATGCTAATATCATAGCAACATATAATGGCACAATCGCCGCGAAAACATCGTAGATATCCTTACCGGTAATCATGGTTATAGATAGGTCAAGGTAGATTAGATTAGACACCCAAAGAAATTGTGATAGCTAGGGTGACAAAAGAGAGAGTTTGTGTATAAATTTATTTAAGAAGGAAACATGGCTGAGAAAGGTTTAATTCTGTATTGTTAAGTCTTCTCTTATAGCCCTATGTTTATAATTAAATGAGATTTATTATAAAGTTTATAATAAAAAATGGAAGTTCAAATGTAGACAGAAGAGGGTTGGATTTTCTATGAGATGCTAGAGGTGTATGAGTAATAATTGATTATAAGGCTAAGTAGGTGCCATTTTAAACGTTCATGCACATGTAAATTGGGCAGTATTCAGTGATCTGCGGTAGCAGCAAAGATCTTTCTGAGAAACTATTATTAAATAATAATGTTGTAGTAATGTGGAGATTAATTAAAAGGGACATACACAGATGAATAGTTATACACAGTTCACCATAAAAAAATAAAAAAATAAAAGATGAATTCGCATCTTGTAAAAACGATAACGGTTTATATAAGCAGAATGAGGAATCATCATAACTGATTAATTAACTAGTATGATCTGTCATTTTATTAAGTGTTAATTTAATTTTTTGTTTCGGTGATAAACAAGGAATATTAAGAATTTAGAACAAACTTCACCGGACTATTGTTGCAATGGATTTTCATTTCTAAATTTAGATTTGATTCCACAGAGATTGTATTTGAATAATTAGAATTTAAAACTTGTAGCCCTTAAAACCTACACATAAAGGAGAGTGAAACCACACATGATGTTCTTTGCTGGGATGTTGTATTTCACAATTAACAATGATTTCAAGTGAACATGTTCGAGAGTAGTATTAAGGTTCCAAAGCTTTGACCGAACATTAGATTGAGTAGCTTTCCTTCCCCGTCTCTATTTGATACAGCTAGAGTTTTAACACAAACGCCTTGACTCGCCTATCCGAATCCTCTACTTTCCTTGGTCGTTCACCTGCCCTGCCCGGTCTGGTGAACCTAACTTGCCAGTTAGAACCTTCAGGCTCATTAGGGGTTGATAGCGGCGTGTTATGTTTTGGCACCTTTAGTATGATAAACACTTTCAATATATTTATTTTTTTGGTAAGGGCTCGAAATCATGGTTGATCGTACCGATCAGAAATGCACTACCAGTGCAGTTTGAATATGATGGTTGTATACCTTTGTTGATTAATTGGAACGGCGGGGTGTGTACCTGTGGACACTTTGACGCTCAAGTCAGTATTGAGTCATAAAAGGGTTGAGAGAGTAAATAGATTCTAATCTTAAAGATTGTTGAGAGTCCTCTTTATATAGAGAGTGAAGGTGATGGGCCGTTGGTTGGCACACGTGTGACTCGACGGTTACGGATTCGAGAGAATCGTAACCGCCGAGCGAGTTTCACAAGAGCCATGAATATGGATGTTATTGTTCAGTTTGAACGAGTCTCGGTTGCGAGTAATTTATCAAATGCTAGATTTGGATTAATTTGTACTGGACATGGACTTTTGAGCATTTACTCAGTTCAGAACAATTGTGTTAAAAAGTTCAAACGGTAATCGAGAACCTGAGCGGCTTCAAAATTCAAACGGTGAAAAAGTTGCATTGATCAATTGAATATTTGAAGTTCCACTTCCATCCATAATGAGAGAGATCGACGATATGAGGTTTTAGGGACCAAACCTTTTAGCCATGTTGAAGAGCAACAATTATCCTCCCAAATATTTATAAAGTGACATGTTCCCGCTCTCCATAAACAACCTCAAATGAAACCCACAAACCTAGTGAATACTTCACCATGCGTATCCTAGACGATTCTTTAGAACATCAAAATTAGAAAAATAGGGAAATTTTAAACATTTATAGAATAGAGTAAGGATTATCGCCCTTCAAAAATAGTCAAAGATCAAATAAAATCCTTCAACCTACTTAGCAAAACTCAAGATTAAAGATTTTGAAATTTGTAAGACTCCAATTGGTAAAAAAATAGTGAATGGTTAATAAGGCTCTGTTTGCTAAAGATAGCAGATGACTGATAAGCTAGCTGATAGCTTATAGCTGATAGCAGATAGCTTATAGCTGATAGCTAATAGCTTATGACTGGTGGCTGATAGCTGATAAGCTACTTGAAGTGTTTGGTAAAATTAGTGGTTCAACTAGTTGATAAATGTAAATGGCATAAAAGGACATTTTTAATTCATAATAAAGTTTATATCAACTAATGTTTAAGTACTTAAAATTTAATAATTTAAATTTATTAATTTAATCTTATTATTAAATTAATTTTCTAATCCCTAAATATTAATTTATATTTATTTTCATTTGTCTAGAAAAATTACTTATGAAGTGTTAAAAAATATAGTAACAATAAATAAAATTACATATTTTAAACGTAACATTAGTTTGTACCTTCTTTCGAAAAAAAGTAGCGTGTACCAACAAAAAAAAAATATGCCGTAACAATATAGTACCATTAAATATTAAAATAAAAAAAATAAAGAAAGTGTAAACATAAACGTAACAGTAACAGTAAAATGAATTCCTTCAAAAAAAATAACAGTAAAATAAATATCCTTTTCTATCAAGAAAAAATATTTTCATTAAAAAAAAAAAAAAACCATTCATATATGCCAGTTGAAACCATATGTATTTTAATTTATAATATAATAAATGTTAAAGGGTAAAAAATGGAATTTAGTTAAACTAATAAGGGTAAAAATGGAATAAAAAACAATAAGCTGTAAGCTATAAGCTTAAACGCTACTTGAAATAGTGTCTGAAAAATAGCTTATAAGCTCGTGAAATAAGCTATAAGCTCGTGGTGAAAAGACATTACTAAACAAAGCTATTTTGGTCAAACGAGCTTATAAGCTATCCGCTATAAGCTATAAGCTCATTTGATGGTCTTACCAAACAGACCCTAAGTTAGCTTATAATGGATGACTTATGAGCTATTTTATAGCTAATAGCTGACAAGTTAACCGATTGAATTTATATTGTTGCGTAAAATTAACGTTGAAGTAGATTATAGATATGAAACGAAAATTTGCCAAAAATAAATAGATAAGAAATGAAATAAAAAAAATGGTTTATTTAATTAATATTATTTTTTTCAATTAAGATTACAGAGGTAAAATTTAGATAAAACGTGATAAGTTATAAGTTTTAAAACGTAGTCCACTTGAATCAACTTATCAAAAAATGATATAAACTCGTACAAATAAGTTGTAAGAAAGTGGTCCATAAGTACTAGCTCAACTGACAAAATGTCAAAATTGTTGGTACTTCCACTTGCGTTTGTGTGTGAGTTTATATGCCATTTTTGTTTATACCAAAAAAAAAAAGTGACTTCCAATCTCAGTTTTTATTATTTTTTTTCAATGTTTTGTCTATGATGCTCCAATCTCTAATTTAACTCCTCCCTCGCCTCTCATCCTCCCAATCGCAGGTAACCTTCCAGGCGCCATCAAACCCTCTCCTCCCCACCCCTCGCCTCTGATGTGTTTTCTACGTCGCCGCAAACATCCGCCAACAATTACACATCTCCTGAATTTATCGGTTAGTACTGTTACAGTTTTAGTAAATTCAATATAAGGAATTTGTTCTCTGTTTCGTAGTGATCAAGTTGTTTCATTCTCCAGGTTAATGGTCATATTACTTCATTCTCCGTTTTGTAGAGATCATGATTAAAACAAAGAAAAGATCCATGAAGCTAATATCAAAGGTGCTTGCTTTGAAATTTCTTGGCGTTAATTAATTGAAATTATATACTACAATTAATATTAAATACAAAACTTGTAAAGCAAGCAAATTTATTCAATTTGATCGCAGCATTCAATGTCATAAATCTGAAAAATGTTGCAAGATATTTTAATCTTTGAATTTCCCATCATTATGCTTTTTATACATCAAAATGTTAAAACCTCTGCAAAATCCTCATTGGCATATTGATTTAGAGTCAAACTTTCTCGGTTCTTAGCTAGCTTCTATCTTTATGATTTCTAGCTTTAGATATAATAAATTCTCTTCTTGGAAAGCTTGGGATTTGCTTGAGTTTAACTAATACTCCATCGGTTTCAAAATATAAGCAAAAAACATTTTTTAGGTTCATTCATTTGATGATGTATGTGGTCCATGGACCACATACATCATCAAATGAATGAACCTAAAAAATGTTTTTTGCTTATATTTTGAAACCGATGGAGTATTAGTTAAACTCAAGCAAATCCCAAGCTTTCCAAGAAGAGAATTTATTATATCTAAAGCTAGAAATCATAAAGATAGAAGCTAGCTAAGAACCGAGAAAGTTTGACTCTAAATCAATATGCCAATGAGGATTTTGCAGAGGTTTTAACATTTTGATGTATAAAAAGCATAATGATGGGAAATTCAAAGATTAAAATATCTTGCAACATTTTTCAGATTTATGACATTGAATGCTGCGATCAAATTGAATAAATTTGCTTGCTTTACAAGTTTTGTATTTAATATTAATTGTAGTATATAATTTCAATTAATTAACGCCAAGAAATTTCAAAGCAAGCACCTTTGATATTAGCTTCATGGATCTTTTCTTTGTTTTAATCATGATCTCTACAAAACGGAGAATGAAGTAATATGACCATTAACCTGGAGAATGAAACAACTTGATCACTACGAAACAGAGAACAAATTCCTTATATTGAATTTACTAAAACTGTAACAGTACTAACCGATAAATTCAGGAGATGTGTAATTGTTGGCGGATGTTTGCGGCGACGTAGAAAACACATCAGAGGCGAGGGGTGGGGAGGAGAGGGTTTGATGGCGCCTGGAAGGTTACCTGCGATTGGGAGGATGAGAGGCGAGGGAGGAGTTAAATTAGAGATTGGAGCATCATAGACAAAACATTGAAAAAAAATAATAAAAACTGAGATTGGAAGTCACTTTTTTTTTTTGGTATAAACAAAAATGGCATATAAACTCACACACAAACGCAAGTGGAAGTACCAACAATTTTGACATTTTGTCAGTTGAGCTAGTACTTATGGACCACTTTCTTACAACTTATTTGTACGAGTTTATATCATTTTTTGATAAGTTGATTCAAGTGGACTACGTTTTAAAACTTATAACTTATCACGTTTTATCTAAATTTTACCTCTGTAATCTTAATTGAAAAAAATAATATTAATTAAATAAACCATTTTTTTTATTTCATTTCTTATCTATTTATTTTTGGCAAATTTTCGTTTCATATCTATAATCTACTTCAACGTTAATTTTACGCAACAATATAAATTCAATCGGTTAACTTGTCAGCTATTAGCTATAAAATAGCTCATAAGTCATCCATTATAAGCTAACTTAGGGTCTGTTTGGTAAGACCATCAAATGAGCTTATAGCTTATAGCGGATAGCTTATAAGCTCGTTTGACCAAAATAGCTTTGTTTAGTAATGTCTTTTCACCACGAGCTTATAGCTTATTTCACGAGCTTATAAGCTATTTTTCAGACACTATTTCAAGTAGCGTTTAAGCTTATAGCTTACAGCTTATTGTTTTTTATTCCATTTTTACCCTTATTAGTTTAACTAAATTCCATTTTTTACCCTTTAACATTTATTATATTATAAATTAAAATACATATGGTTTCAACTGGCATATATGAATGGTTTTTTTTTTTTTTTAATGAAAATATTTTTTCTTGATAGAAAAGGATATTTATTTTACTGTTATTTTTTTTGAAGGAATTCATTTTACTGTTACTGTTACGTTTATGTTTACACTTTCTTTATTTTTTTTATTTTAATATTTAATGGTACTATATTGTTACGGCATATTTTTTTTTTGTTGGTACACGCTACTTTTTTTCGAAAGAAGGTACAAACTAATGTTACGTTTAAAATATGTAATTTTATTTATTGTTACTATATTTTTTAACACTTCATAAGTAATTTTTCTAGACAAATGAAAATAAATATAAATTAATATTTAGGGATTAGAAAATTAATTTAATAATAAGATTAAATTAATAAATTTAAATTATTAAATTTTAAGTACTTAAACATTAGTTGATATAAACTTTATTATGAATTAAAAATGTCCTTTTATGCCATTTACATTTATCAACTAGTTGAACCACTAATTTTACCAAACACTTCAAGTAGCTTATCAGCTATCAGCCACCAGTCATAAGCTATTAGCTATCAGCTATAAGCTATCTGCTATCAGCTATAAGCTATCAGCTAGCTTATCAGTCATCTGCTATCTTTAGCAAACAGAGCCTTATTAACCATTCACTATTTTTTTACCAATTGGAGTCTTACAAATTTCAAAATCTTTAATCTTGAGTTTTGCTAAGTAGGTTGAAGGATTTTATTTGATCTTTGACTATTTTTGAAGGGCGATAATCCTTACTCTATTCTATAAATGTTTAAAATTTCCCTATTTTTCTAATTTTGATGTTCTAAAGAATCGTCTAGGATACGCATGGTGAAGTATTCACTAGGTTTGTGGGTTTCATTTGAGGTTGTTTATGGAGAGCGGGAACATGTCACTTTATAAATATTTGGGAGGATAATTGTTGCTCTTCAACATGGCTAAAAGGTTTGGTCCCTAAAACCTCATATCGTCGATCTCTCTCATTATGGATGGAAGTGGAACTTCAAATATTCAATTGATCAATGCAACTTTTTCACCGTTTGAATTTTGAAGCCGCTCAGGTTCTCGATTACCGTTTGAACTTTTTAACACAATTGTTCTGAACTGAGTAAATGCTCAAAAGTCCATGTCCAGTACAAATTAATCCAAATCTAGCATTTGATAAATTACTCGCAACCGAGACTCGTTCAAACTGAACAATAACATCCATATTCATGGCTCTTGTGAAACTCGCTCGGCGGTTACGATTCTCTCGAATCCGTAACCGTCGAGTCACACGTGTGCCAACCAACGGCCCATCACCTTCACTCTCTATATAAAGAGGACTCTCAACAATCTTTAAGATTAGAATCTATTTACTCTCTCAACCCTTTTATGACTCAATACTGACTTGAGCGTCAAAGTGTCCACAGGTACACACCCCGCCGTTCCAATTAATCAACAAAGGTATACAACCATCATATTCAAACTGCACTGGTAGTGCATTTCTGATCGGTACGATCAACCATGATTTCGAGCCCTTACCAAAAAAATAAATATATTGAAAGTGTTTATCATACTAAAGGTGCCAAAACATAACACGCCGCTATCAACCCCTAATGAGCCTGAAGGTTCTAACTGGCAAGTTAGGTTCACCAGACCGGGCAGGGCAGGTGAACGACCAAGGAAAGTAGAGGATTCGGATAGGCGAGTCAAGGCGTTTGTGTTAAAACTCTAGCTGTATCAAATAGAGACGGGGAAGGAAAGCTACTCAATCTAATGTTCGGTCAAAGCTTTGGAACCTTAATACTACTCTCGAACATGTTCACTTGAAATCATTGTTAATTGTGAAATACAACATCCCAGCAAAGAACATCATGTGTGGTTTCACTCTCCTTTATGTGTAGGTTTTAAGGGCTACAAGTTTTAAATTCTAATTATTCAAATACAATCTCTGTGGAATCAAATCTAAATTTAGAAATGAAAATCCATTGCAACAATAGTCCGGTGAAGTTTGTTCTAAATTCTTAATATTCCTTGTTTATCACCGAAACAAAAAATTAAATTAACACTTAATAAAATGACAGATCATACTAGTTAATTAATCAGTTATGATGATTCCTCATTCTGCTTATATAAACCGTTATCGTTTTTACAAGATGCGAATTCATCTTTTATTTTTTTATTTTTTTATGGTGAACTGTGTATAACTATTCATCTGTGTATGTCCCTTTTAATTAATCTCCACATTACTACAACATTATTATTTAATAATAGTTTCTCAGAAAGATCTTTGCTGCTACCGCAGATCACTGAATACTGCCCAATTTACATGTGCATGAACGTTTAAAATGGCACCTACTTAGCCTTATAATCAATTATTACTCATACACCTCTAGCATCTCATAGAAAATCCAACCCTCTTCTGTCTACATTTGAACTTCCATTTTTTATTATAAACTTTATAATAAATCTCATTTAATTATAAACATAGGGCTATAAGAGAAGACTTAACAATACAGAATTAAACCTTTCTCAGCCATGTTTCCTTCTTAAATAAATTTATACACAAACTCTCTCTTTTGTCACCCTAGCTATCACAATTTCTTTGGGTGTCTAATCTAATCTACCTTGACCTATCTATAACCATGATTACCGGTAAGGATATCTACGATGTTTTCGCGGCGATTGTGCCATTATATGTTGCTATGATATTAGCATATGGTTCAGTTCGTTGGTGGAAAATCTTCACACCAGATCAATGTTCTGGTATAAACCGTTTTGTAGCGGTTTTCGCAGTTCCATTACTATCTTTCCATTTCATATCTTCCAATGATCCTTATGCTATGAATTACCATTTCTTAGCAGCTGATTCACTTCAAAAAGTAGTTATCCTTGGTGCTCTTTTTATATGGAACACATTCTCAAAAAACCAAGATAGTCTTGATTGGACTATTACACTTTTCTCCCTTTCAACTCTTCCTAACACACTTGTTATGGGAATCCCTCTTTTAAGAGCTATGTATGGTGATTTCTCAGGAAATCTCATGGTACAAATTGTTGTTCTGCAAAGTGTTATTTGGTACACTCTTATGCTGTTTTTGTTTGAATATAGAGCTGCTAAACTTCTTATAACAGAACAGTTTCCTGAAACTGCAGCTTCCATAACATCATTCAAAGTTGATTCTGATGTTGTTTCGCTTAACGGTAGAGAACCGCTTCAAACTGATGCTGAAATAGGTGAAGATGGTAAACTTCATGTTGTGGTTAAAAGATCAACTACTAACTCTATGGTATCTGGTTCATTTAACAAATCTCATTTAAATAATATGACGCCACGAGCTTCAAATCTAACCGGTGTTGAGATATATTCCGTTCAATCATCAAGAGAACCAACACCAAGAGGTTCTAGTTTTAACCAAACTGATTTTTATGCCATGTTTCAAAGTAAAGCGCCGAGTCCAAAACACGGTTACACAAATAGTTTTCAAAGTAATGGTAATGGTGATATTTATTCTATGCAATCTTCCAAAGGGGCTACTCCGAGGACTTCAAATTTCGAAGATGAGACATTGAGGATGCATAAGAAGAGGGGAGGGAGGAGTATGAGTGGTGAGTTGTTCAATAATGGTGGTTCTTACCCTCCTCCAAATCCTATGCTTTCTGGTTCTACAAGTGTTGGCACAAAAAAGAAAGAAAGCATGGGTGGTGGAAGTGGTAATGGACCTAATAACAAGGAGTTACACATGTTTGTTTGGAGTTCAAGTGCTTCACCTGTTTCTGAAGGGAATCTTAGACATGCAGTAAATAGAGCTGCTTCTACTGATTTTGGCACTGTTGATCCTTCCAAATATGTTCCACATGAAAATTCCGTTGCATCAAAAGGTACTAAAAACGAGGTTCTATATAATCTAGCAATAAATATATTTTTTGTCCCTATAAATATATCAGCTTTCATTTTTTAGTTTCTACAAATAAAATTCTTCAAACGCCGGTGCAATCTTGTACATGATCTTTACTAGTTATGTTTTGTTGATTAATTTAAAATGCAGCTGTTACTGAATTGATTGAGAACATGAGTCCTAGAGAAAGGGATGTTGAAATTGAGGAAGCAGTAAAGTCTCCATATATTAGCCAGAAGAAGATGGACTTGGAAGGAGGAGGGGATGTAAGCAAAAACACACAGATGCCACCAGCAAGTGTCATGACAAGACTCATCCTCATCATGGTTTGGAGAAAACTCATCAGAAATCCTAATACTTACTCAAGTCTTATAGGACTTGTTTGGTCTCTTGTATCATTTAGGTATTTCAGTCATACCAATCCCCAAAAAAATCTTCTATCTATTTTGGCCTTTTGTACTGTAAATATTATACCATATACCTTAAAAATCAAACAAATAATGATTTGTGATTAGTTGATTGAGTAAAATTTTTAGCACTAATTTGTTGATTTTATTTTGTTTAATTTAATCCTTAACTGCTAATGATGTGCATGCATGCAGGTTTCACATTGAAATGCCATCTATTGTAAAAGGTTCCATCTCAATACTCTCTGATGCTGGTCTTGGAATGGCCATGTTCAGTCTAGGTACTTGTCAATTCCAATATTATATTCTCCTAAGAAATTTTTGGCTTAATTAATTATATAGCATAATCATTTTTGAATATTTTATTATGAATTTTTATGCAGGTCTGTTCATGGCATTACAGCCTAAGCTGATTGCATGTGGAAAACGAGTTGCAACATTTTCTATGGCTGTAAGGTTCTTGACAGGTCCAGCTGTGATTGCTGCAACCTCAATAGCAATTGGTATCCGTGGAGTTCTCTTACATGTTGCAATTGTTCAGGCATGTGAAATTAAATTCAGTTTATCAATTAATCAAAATGCTTAATAAATGTCCTTATTCTAATTAGTTGTTTATTAACATAATAATGTTTAATTTTAATTTGTAGGCTGCACTTCCCCAAGGTATTGTTCCCTTTGTGTTTGCCAAAGAATACAATCTCCATCCAAATATACTCAGCACTGGGTGAGTCTCATTTTATTTTTTTCATTTACATCTTTGTTAAGAGAAAATGCAAGTGATTATGTGGATTTATTAAAATACTAAAACATAATTTGGTATGTGTGCCGCAGGGTTATATTTGGAATGTTGATTGCATTGCCCATAACAATACTCTATTATGTGCTTCTTGGAGTATAGTCTATCTTGGATTCAAATCAATTATGATGTTGTGGCTTCAAGGCTTACTCAAACGGATGAATAGAAGGAAATGTATTAATTAGAAGATGTTGAATTTTATTAGAGGATAGAGAAATTAATGATATACAGTATAGCAGAATGCTAAATATATATTAATTTTGATTCAAATGAAAGTTGGGTTTGATTTGTCCCACATTTCCAGCTGATCAATCTTCATTCCCCTTTATTTGTTAATGATTTGTCAATGGAAAAATCTATTGATTATAGGTAGGAAAGTTAGAGATTGCAGCCTATGAGACTATTGAGAGAGATATCAATTTTTTTGTTAACACTAATATCAATGTAGCAAATAGATTATTTTTTCACTCTTTTAGGCCAATTTAGGCTAATTAAAAACAGTCTTCAAAGTGACTTATACTTTTTAATTACCAAATTGCAACTTAAACAGTATTGTAAATAATAAATAAAAGCTATTTCTATAGCATGGTAATATTGACTAAAAGCATAGTGGATGGATTCTTTGTATTGTTTTTCCACTTTCTTTTTCAAATAAGTTTGGCTACTCTCCAATTGCATGGGATCTTGTAATTCAACAATAATTAAAATAAAAAAAAATACTGAAAATTATTGTCTTTAGCCATGTGATGTGACCACAGTTAATAAACGGCTCTAATTGGAGAAAACTTGTGAATTCATGTTACCTTATTATTATAGGCGTAGGTGTTTGGGATGTTCCAAAACTTGCATTATTTCTTAAAGTTTCAAGGAATTGTTCTGTTCTCAGTCACACAGTTTATGACATATATAATTTAATTGTTACATGCAGCGAATAACAATAAACATATTCTCCATCACGGTATGGTGATTCTCACAATTGACTAATTTCCTTGGTAGCATGTGAGTGTAAACATGGAAAAAGTTAAAATTGGCAACTTATGCTTAGATGCTAGTCATGCTACCATGGGAGAACAATATGTTTTGGATTCGGCTTGTGCATGTGCGGTTACATCTCCATAACTATATTCAATCACACATATCTCGATTGTTTGATAAGATCGGAGAATCCAAATTTTAAGTTTGATTTTTAGATTTAAAGAAAATTAAAATTTGATTTAAAATCTGAACCGTTTAATCTTAATTGAATGATTGAGATAATGTGACCGTACGTAATCACAAAAAAAACCTAACCCATGTTCATATCTTTTACATGTAGTATGAACCAAGTTTTCTTGTTATTGAAGTTTATGGTACGTACGTGTAAACTGGATTTCAAGGAAGTCACTATTACAGAAACCCATATATCCCACACTTTATTTAACATTGACTGGAAAAGACAGCTAATAAAAGAGCTTAAGTTTGAGCATTACATAATCACATACGCACACTGGTTGACCAAAGAAATTTCTTGGAAATGATACTCATTAAGCCATGTCAACTAAGAAATTGATTAAACCACAAAATCCCTAGTAGATTCTGATGAATTTACAAGATGAATGAATGGAATCGTTTGCAATTGAAAAATGATCCCAGACAAAAATTAATACATTAATCAAACTAATGAGATTAGATCAGAAACATAACATGTGCTTAGGTTCCTTTTAATTTTATCAAGATGATATGAGGATCAACAAGCACCGTATAGGGTTAGTTTAAAAAAGAAGGAAATTTTTATTTACCCATCAACGAAAGATGTATAGAATTATCTATATTGAGTTGTCATCAATCAAAATCATTTATTTATCCGCCGTTTAGACTATATCTATAAAATAAATAATAAAAGATATATAAAATGGTTTTGATTGATATCAACCCAATATGTATAATTTTATCTATTTTTTTTTTATGGGTAATGTATTACCGCAGAGAAAGAATATGTGGGTTCTTTCTACATTAATTAATTCTAAGATTAATTAACATGCATGGATTGGTCTATGATCACGTGGAAGTCTAAAAGAGTGTCTTGTCTGTTTTTTATTAGAAATTAAGAAGCTAAGAGATAGGGATTGGCAGCATTGCACATGAATGTTGTCCCAGTTTCAGACACTTCTTCAATAAATTAAGAGTTTGATAACAGATTATGTAAACACTAAGGTGGACATAATGCATCCACTGACAGCAGGAGCTAGCTAGCTCTGGCATACTTGGGGAACGCATCTCTTGTTTGCCTGTGTGTTTGTGTGTCAATCAATCTTTTTTGTTTTTCTCATAAATTGTGAATCAACTATGGATAAGCAGTGACTAAGAAATTGCCCTTGCCGGGGAGAGATGGTGACATAGTGATTACATTTTTTTTTTCTTCATAAAATTTAAGGTTAACTTTTTTTTTTTAAAAAAAAATTATTAGCCTGAGCTGACGGAGGCTAAGTTATATAAGAAGTGATACATAGATCACCTTAGGTGGCATGTACCACTTGTACACTCACATATAATTGTGACAAGTGTCCACATGGTCTTCACACACACCAAAAAACTCATATTTTGTGTCTCTTACACACTCTCATATGAGGTGGTACAATGTGTGTATGAAAAAAAAGGGTCTCCATGAATTATTATCCAAGTTATATACGTTTTTTACTGGCCTACTTCCGTTCATACACACAAAGATATCTTGATGTCAAAGTAAGAAATGATGTGACATGCATGGTTTAGTGAGGTGTAGAATGAGTGAGTATACATGAGGTGTTTATCCCTATTTATAATAGTCTCAAACTTCTGAGTTGTTCTATGATTAAAGTCTTATATAAAGAGTTCATATCCATTTGCTGATGATGACTACTTATGTGAAGTGTCTTTATTGTGGGCCTAATCTTTAGAATTGTGTTTTTTACCTAAACGTTTTTGCTCATTCTCAAGTGAAAAGACTAAAATGTCCCCGTGTGAGTTAACTCACACTAGTGCAAACCTCAGCATGAGTTAAGTCACGCTAGTCTAAATCTCAGCGTGAGTTAACTCACGCTAGTGTAAAACCCTGTGTAAATCTCTGCGTGAGTTAACATGCATAGGGTATTTTGGTCATTTTCTTTGAGAATGAACAAAACCGTTTAGGTAAATAACAAAATTCTAATCTTTATATTGTTTTCTCTTAGGTCTAATAATTGAGTCATATATAAAGAGGTACTTTACTAAGTAAAGACTCGACCTATTAAACACCCACATTGAAAGAAGAAAATAAATGGTGGCCAATAGGTATATGTATAGACACTTTATCTCTTCTCTTTGACGAAGGGTTCCACTATTAAAATAAGAATGAAAGTGTATAACTCGTGTGTCCCATCATCTAAAAAGGATTTAATCGAAAAATTATATTTGAAAAGTAATGATGTATAATTATTAGTGGGGTTTATCTAGTAAATACGGGGAGTGTCTCATGAGTTAAGGGCCTGGTGTAGAGAAGGTCAATGAATCATCTTCAATGTCTAATCTCGATCTTCTTTTTTATCTTGATTTTTAAAGCTACCATGAGTTGCTAAACTCGCTTTGTTAGAATTAGGTGTAATCTTTCACAAAATCATGTATCTCTTTTGATTGTGTTGTTGCATATATTCTAATTGTTGAACTGGTGATATATCACTTAAGCTCATATGAATACGATAAATAAAATACTTATCTTTCATAACTTCATATTAAAGCATAGCAATAACTTGTGTTGTTTTAAGTAATTGAATATTTTTTTCTATATTATACATAAGAAAAAGAGTAATGCTATATATCTCGAATAAAAATTCACGAAAAAATCACAGCTACTGTTTTTATCTGTATGCTACTTTCTTTTAAGCAATGCTATATCTCTTGAATAAAACATTCACAAAAAAATCACGACTACTGTTTTTATCTGTATACTACTTTCTTTTCTCATAAGAAATTAAATAAATAAAGTCACCGTCATGTAACTAAACTAAAGACCCCTCTAGAGTTCCGGTCTTTCTGACTAAAAAAAAACTCTTTCAAGAAGAAAAATATTTCTTTTGAACAATGTTATCAGAGATACAATAACATTCAATGCAACATATAGCAAATGCATTCTCGCGAATTCCATCTTTTACCAACACTTCCCATGCATTCCGTCCATGTGCAATTTTTTATCAATTAGTTTTATATTCATGATGCTTTCGGGTTAATTCATTCGATGTATTTAGCAAAGCTCTCTATACGTAATCTTTATTTGTATTTTAATCCCTCTTGCACCTAAATCTTTTGTTTAGCGTTCTTGTTAGATAGTTCTTCTTCATCTCCAATACATGCATAAAACATGGTTGATCATGGGAAAAATAGCTATTATTATGCAAAAGCAATGCCAAACCAATTGAGCACATCATTATCAACAATACAATCAACAAAGAGGCATAAACATAACCAATGTTCAAAACCAATCCCAAGGAGCACGACATTGTACCACAAGTGAAAGAGCATCGGAGAAAATCATGAATTAGAAAAATTTATTGTTGAGGGAAAAGAGAGGAATGAGGAAGAAAGATGGGTTATTAGCAAAGGAAAAATTTGTAGAGAAAGATGAGGAAAAAAATAAATAAAGAGGGTACGAGAACTAAGGTAGAGATTGTTAGTTATAGATTATCAGCGACTATTGATGTCATTCTATATACAAATATTGTGAGCTTCCATGTTAGATTCAATAGGAGATAAGCCAAAGAGATTGATCATAATCTTGCTAAGTTGGCTTTATATTAGTTAGTTTATGTATTTTTATTAATATTACAACATATATCCAATCTATTATACATTAATTTGTTTAATCTTTTTTAATTGGTAAAACGTGTTATTAGTACAAAGTTTTCACTGTTGTTAACAAAGACTAATCTTCGTAGGAGAACTTATGAGACAAATAAGATGGGTTATCCCCTCTAAACCGATTTTTTTTCTTACGCAGTAGTTAGGAATTGAACCACTTATCATTTGCTTAAGTTACCTAAATACATTACCAATTGAATTGATCTATTGTTGATGTTTAATCCTCAAATTTTCTTTTGAACGAGTTCAATCCTCAAAAAAAATAAAAAAATTGTCAAGGTTCAATCCTCAAATTTAAATAGCAGCGACTATGGAAATGAAATGAATTTTATGGCTAAAGATTTATTATCATAAACTAATCTTACCGTCTTAATAATAATATTGCATAAAAGCTTTAACCCAAAAAATAAAAAATTGCATAAAAGCAAAAAGACCGGCTAATCTTCCTAAAAAAATAAAAGACTCCAAGTTTTTCCTATGTCACCATTTGGTGGTGACGGATTTTACGCCACACCCTTCCACAAAACGGCAGGGGCACATAGATATACTATGCCATAATTTTACAAGACAAAGGCATGAAGCTCCTGTCAAAAAAGGCATGAAGCTTATTTACATATTAGAGCCAAAGCATGATAATTATACCAATATCTAATCATAGATTCTATCAATCTTTCCACCCAAGAATATTCTTTCGATCCATGAAGTGAAATGGGCTTCCATAGTTTCAAAAGCCACAACCTTAGTATAAAAAGAAACCCATAACCACATTTTTGTCTTGTTAACAAAATAATTAAAGTTCAGTCCCTTCGAGAACATCCGATAAAATTGGAACGATAAAGAGAAAATAACTAAAGTTCAACCTAGCCAGTCCCAAAAAATGGAAAGAACAAAAAAAAGTGCATGCAACCCAGCTATGTCTCAAAAAATATAAATTTTCTTCAGTTGCTGAAGTAACTACGAGGGGAGAAGAGGCGACGAGGCGAAAACATCCCCATATAACGGGGAGAAGCAAGTCCATCGATTGAACGATTATACTCGGGGAGGATGAAAGCCTCATGTTCTTCACGAGCTCCACTTCTAACATTGAATGTTCCATACTTCACCAACCTTCCAACCCAAGACTTCTTCTTTGTAGGGCTTTGATGACCAGCATTCATCTTGTTGCACAAGTACTCCTTCACTATATGCAATCCCCTCTCTACCACTTCTGGTGGTGGTGAAGTCAGAGGGTTCCCTTCCACACTCAACTTTTGAAGCTTGTTAAGACAACCAATGGAATCAGGCAA
>Ga0099826_10000204_pt1 | contig 25530 bp, 18 predicted proteins | sample Mtrugardesep15_FD_76830 | JGI IMG/M metagenome (GOLD analysis project Ga0099826, IMG submission 76830) | Root nodule microbial communities of legume samples collected from California, USA - M. trunc garden sep15 | ecosystem: Host-associated > Plants > Roots > Nodule | place: USA: California... | reverse complement strand
AAATTTAGCATACCTGCGATTTGAATTATCAATCAGAAGGACAGTCCACTCCAAAATGGAATTCCTAGAGTCATACCTGCAAAGCCAATTTTATTGCAGAATTAGAGAGCAAGAATGTAAGGTGACATTAAATGATTTAGAACCATAAATAAAAGTAAAAAATGATGAAAGTCATCAATTGATGATTTTGGGAACGGAGGGGCGGGGAGGAGCGATGTGGGAAAGAAAAATTAGTTCTACCGAACATTCTAATTCAAACAAATCTAGTTGGTGGTTCAAAGCTTGCAAAGATTTACATTGTGTAACAGATTCTACAAACAGTCAGCTCATTTATATTATACCAGACTTCAACCCAAAACACAAAAACCATGGTTGTCCCTAACAATTGTTCAGAGAAATAAAAGCAACAAATTACACACCTCCATTCTCCATCAATCTGACTAACAGCTGGTGCTTCTCGGAGAGCTGGAAGAGGTACCGAAATCACAACATTCCTCAGATCAAACATCGATGAAGCCTCATATTCAATGCTGACATAAGTCTCGTTTCCAGAAGAAGAGGGCCAACAGTTGACTGCATTATAAATATACAGAAGACTATAAGCTATTAATGCATGGACATAAGTAGTTGACCACATCAATGATCTATGTTAACTCACTTGTCAGAGGCACCATTGACTCATCGGTGCTCTGCATTCTCCACTTTAAAAGACCAACACCGGCAGCATCACTGGCTTGACCAGTGGGGAAAGGCCTGTTGGGATCCTTTAGACCTAGTATATATTCGTTGGCAAATAACTCTTTATTCATGTTAGGGTGTGTCTTGAAAGAGATGGCTTGATTATCACCAGTTTGGACCTGCAAAAACAAGGCATGATATGCAAGTGCCGATACTTTAGTTGTCTTCCACAGTGATATATGCATACAAAAAGGGCCTTGAGAAGAGGGGGAGAACCGGAGCACTTCAGAATGAATAAGAGAAATTTTAGGTGATGTACAACAAAAAACTGGAAAATGTAGAGAGAAAGAAAACAAATAAATTGATCAAACAGAAAAATATATCATTTTGTATACTGAAAATTGTATTTCCATGCACAAACTCTTCATTTTTTCTTCTTCATGGGCGAAAACAAATACAAAATAGGTAACCAAAATGATTGTTTCAGTAAAACCCTAAAATACACCACATATCAAAAGCAACATAATGCTTTGAGATTGACAAAAGAATCGTCCCTGTAATACCTTACAGGTATTTTAGGCCTAATTGAACAGCCACACCCATATCAACATATTTCCTTTACTTCTCTCTTTCAGGATCTCACCTAGTCCAAGAAGAATAAGGCTTGGTTGTTGTAGTTGCTCTCTCTGTCCAAAATATAGGAGAATGCACAACTATACGACGAAACAGTTGTGCTACCATACCACCTATTAAATGGGTGTACAGTAAAAGAAATGGCAAGGATTGTAGGGAACCACGATCAGTAACCAACAGAATTAAGGATAGCTTTAACTGCCTTGGCTATAGTTAGGCTAGGTTAGTTAGGGAAGTTGATAAAAGGAGGGAACAGTAGATTGCCAGAAGGAGGAAAAGTTCTTGGCTGCTCCAGTAATTGAATACTGTTATTCTTTCATTCTGTAATTAAAGATAAGCTTTTCACTTCTAAAAATAGGTACAAATCCCATCATGTCTGTGAGAAGATTGAACAAGTGGCTAGCACGCATAAAGCAGCTCATCTTAAGCATAACATTGATGCCTAAAAAAATCTAGCTAAAAAAACTTTATAATTGACTTATTTGAACCAAAGAACTTGCATACCGACTGATTTTTAAACATTATCGATAAGAAACATAGATAATTGTTTATCCAACATATCACTGCAAACTAAACCTCACGTAAACCATGGGAATTTGCATGTCAATAGATAACATCTAAGCCAGGAAAAAGAATTTGTTTCACATGAACTTTTACCCCAAATGATGATGTGATTAAAAGAAACAGATATAAATTTTGCATGTCATTAGTCAATTATTCAAAATGAATTCCTGGTTATGGAAACCAGCAGTCACACAGCACACAGAGCTTGGGAGATAGTGACTATACAATACCTGAACTTGAATATGCCCATCTTCTTGGTTAAGAATTTGGAGAGACAATTGGCCTTGAACATCAAAATTACTAACTCCGCCATCTCGTTTTAGTGTGACATTTAATTTCTCCTCAACAGTTAAAGTGACCGGATCTGTAAGTGGTGGGGCAGCTGTCCGAGACTGGCCAAGTTTTGGCTGAACAACTTCAAGAATGACCTCACCTTCTGCTTTCAACGATTCCAAAAACTGATTTGTCTTTTGAGATTTACCAAGCTTCATACCAAGACCCTTTGGTGGAGCAGTCGCAGATGCAGTTGGACGGCCTAAGGAAGAGAATAGTAGAGTACATAAATGAAAAGATAACTCTTCATTCAGAAACATGATAATATGGGTACAGTTTGGACATTGCATGCTTCATTGCCATTCATTGTTGTTACATTTAAAAGCATTATAGAAGAATTTGTGAGAATTTATGACAACCAACCTTTAGGCTTGGTAGAAAAGGAATCAACATCAGTAGTGGTCAATCCAAAACCAGAGCCACTTCCAAAACCAGTTCCAGAGCTAGATATGCTCATATCACTGAAGCTATTTTCAATTCTTCCAGATCCCATTGACGTTAACGGACCAAATCCTCCTTTATCACCTCTATTCTTTTCAATCTGCAGAATAATTGTATTATGTTCAATTAAATTATGAGCAATCACAGACTTAAAAGTGAAAACGTGAAATAATTAATAAATAGCAGTCCCTCCTATCATACCTTGCTCTTATCAATCTCACTTGCTTTCCGCTTCATAAGATCCTTAGTTTCATTGACCTTGCTCTGCTGAACCAGCTTGTAAAGCTTTTCTTCATGACTTTCCATCTCACAATATTGCTTAACTTGTGCAACGGTCACACTTTCCTTGTGCCCAAGAGATATGACTTCATCAAAAGCAAAAATCAGCTCAAAGGCATGTTTGCAGATACCCTCTTCGTCAAGGGAATAAGAATATTCAGGGACCTAAAAATATCAAGTAATGAACTGAATATAAGAGCAAGGTGAGAAAGCATTTTGACAGAAGTTATATTGAAGGGCTTTAAAACTGATTCAAAAAGGTAAAATACCTCCCACTAAAAACCATTTAATCAATCCTAAACCTTCCTATAAAATTCAATATACTAAACACCTGTAAAATTCAATGTACTAAACACCACATTTAAATGAAGAAGTGGAACTATGCGTCGCAAAAAACCTCATGAAAGCACCAATATGAAAGGAAATTGAGAAGGCATGGCACAAAAATTCTAGACTCAGGCCAGCAAGTTGTACCAAGTTAACAACAAAACCAATAATGCCCCTAACAAGATGAAAAGACCAATCAATTGAAAATAAATGAATTTGAGAAAGAATACAAGTTTGGAGAGAAGTCTCAGAGTATCCAAATCATCCATTATGTTGCTCTGTTTGTTGGTTACAAGAAGCAGGTACAGAGCCTCTATCGGCTGATAAACATAGCGCACGTTCTCAGTTTCAATATATGTGTGTTGTTTCCCAGTGCCTATCAACTTGGGAAATGCTGCTAGAAGTCCCTCAATTCTTATCCGAGACATATCCACAAACTGTCTAGAGACTAGAACTGTAAAAAAAAAAAAGCAAAAGGTTTATTGGCATGAGACGGTATGGGTGTTGAATAACTAGGCACCATCAAATAAAACATCAATTCAAGACTAAGCTATTGTTTATAAACTAAAGATATCCTATATGTCAAAGGAAAAAATAATAATTTCCAAATAATAACATGTATTATTAAGAATTAGGCACACAAAAAATATGGAATGATTGAAATAGGAAATCGATTTCATAACTCAGTGGTCTATGTTGTTGACATAAAGTGATGAGAAGATAGATTGTACAGATAAAAGAAGTCATACATCAAAAGATACATATTATATTATTATGTTGCCCAATTAAGGCTTGTAACATATATTAGTTATCTCAACATCAGTGACTATGTTTTCAACCAAAGCAAAAGAAATAACTTCATCAGGAGACTTTCCACGCATCCGACCAATGTATATATTCCTGGAAAGGAACTATCGCCCCGGAACTAATGTCTTGTATATTTCCAAAAGCCCAGTAGCTTGTGTTTCATAATAGTGAAAAATAGGGGAGTCAGCAATGGTTTGCAACTATAAAGAAAGGGAAGATAAGTACCTCGCCTTTTTTATCAAGAAGGCTGTCTTATAGCGTCAAAATTAAAAAAATGTAAATAAAGATGAGCATGTGCCTACCCTAAAGTAAACAATAATTAAAAGTTGCATCATGAGTGCAATATATTTATCATTTAATAAGTTTCTCCTCTCTTAATATTGTTATATTTAGTGAGGTGGTACCATACAATGACTAGAAATGTAAAGTGAGCTACACATAAACTATTTGAATTAATTATACTAAAATTAAGGATAGAAAAAAATAGGTGAGTGGAGGGTGCAAGGAACTCACCTTTGCCAGATTTGCCGACAATGGATGCAGCAAGGACGACCTGTAAAAAAGTAAAAACAATTGAAGAAAAAAAAAATAACTGATGGTACAACGAGAAAATCAGGAATAGATGTGAAACTTTTGTTTTTCCTAAGTCAGGAGATTTTGTTTCTCCAGGTTTATAAAGGGAATGAGCCTATTACTTTTGTACAGACGACGACTCACCCTCACCAATTGAGCCTACATCAAACTGGCAAGCAAATTGCTCATACAATAAAGTTCATCACAGTATATATAGCACCGACACTTATGATTGAAGGCATGACCCTGTCATTGTCAAACGCCGACATGACACCAACACATCTAAATTTTTCTCAAATTATTATCGGTGTCAATGTGTCAATGTTGTGCTATGCTTCATAGATCACCATTTCGGATGACTTAAAACATTAAAAGTTACACGAGAAGATCAAACATTAGCAGCATAAGCTTGCACGAGAAGATCGCCAATAATTTGGACAAATCAAGCTAAAAACTACTGTAGAAGATCAATTTTATATAAAACGATTTCAAAACATCAACATATATTACGAAATTTTCAGATCACGAAGTAAAACTGTATAATTGGAGTATCTGGAGTACCAATATTATTCTATCGACATGAATAAACAGTTAAATAGTGAAATTAAGAGGAAAATCATGAAGTAATAAGTGTGAAATGGTTAAGCAATGCAAAACACGAACAAGTAGCAGTGAGGATGAAGAAGATGAGTTACCATGATTTGATTTGAAGAATTGAAATGAGGAAAATGGTTATTGTTCTAGTATTGAATTGAATCTGCAAAAAATAAAAACAAGAATTGGATCGCGTAGTTAGGAACCATTGGATCTGGAAGCGAAGGCATGGAATGTAGCAGAGAAAGAAAGAGAGAGGGAGAGCTCACCGAAGCGGGATTCGAGATTCGGTAATGCAGATCTAATCTGAATCCCAGAGAGAGAGAGAGAGAGAGATGGATTAACGTCACCGAGAAGTGAATAGAAGGAGGATCAGAATCGAATCGAAGCAAGGCAAGACGGGGGTTAATCTAACTCGGGTCCGGTGCTGCTGGCCTATGTGCTCCCCTTTTATTTTAATTTTAATTAACTTAATTAATTAGGATTTAAAGGGTATGCGTGGCTCATCCAATCAAAATTCTTTTTTTATCAATGTTACTTAATATTGTGGTTTATCACGAGAATATGTATTTTACTTATAGTTTGTTTGTTTTTTTGGTAAATTGGTAACAAAAATGCGTTTATCTTAAAGTTGTTACTTTTAGCTTCTATTTTATTACAGTGAAAGAGTTTGTCAAACGTGAGTAAAAGTGGTTGGACGCTAAACCAAACATAAATTTGATATTTAGTTCAATTAAAAGGTAAGTATGTAAACTAGTTTACTAAATCGAATTTGTTTGACTTTGGCTCATAAAAGAAAAGTTTGTGCTTGACTTGTTTGTTAAACTCATTTTTAACTTTAAACTGTATTTTCAATCATGTACATTTTTCTTGATTTTGATTACTAAAAACGAAAAAGATTGAAAAATGGTGGATTCTAGAGTGAACCATCAAACAAGTGCTTCATCGGTGGACCACTTTTATACACCATCAGATTTAAATTAAAGATTTAGATGTGTTGGAGACAAAAATGAGAACACAAGTATACTTCTGCACACTATCCTTGTTAGCAGCCTCATCTTTCTCACGTTTGGCTCTGTGATTCTGATAGTTCTACAACAACGTTAAAACAACAAAATATAGTGCCCCTCCTCCACCACCACCACAACCTCCATCTTTTCAAAAGATTCATTCAAAATATATAATATAAAACACTGCTTCATTTCCTTTAAAAAAAACAAAAACTCATCTTATTTCACCACTCCAATTCAAAATTTATGAATACTCTTTCTCAGATTTGCTTTTGATTCAAAGTGAAAACGTAATCTAATGGCAGTAAAAGGAATTGAGTTAATTCCATAACTCAGTAACCCTTCCGTATACAATATATTAAGGATACAAAAATTGTTGGATCTGAGGGTCAGTATGAATCAAATTTGTTTGATAAATGTGAAATTAACAAATGAAAAAGAATGATCAGTTTTTATGTGTGCGTTTTTTATTCTTGAGGTGAAAGAAGGAACAATTATTTTTACCTCTTTACACCGTCAGGTTTGGTAGGGTACCATTAATGGAAAAGAGGATGGAAAAGGAGAGGAAGAAGCAAGACCGAGAGGAGGAAGAGAAAGGGAAAAGAAAAAAAAAAAAGTGATTTAGTGCAGGCAGTGTATAATAAGATTTGAGTTTGATGAATCTAATGGCTCTCAACTGTTGTTCAAGATGGATCACCGGTGAGAGACTTGTTTCTCAATTGTTGTTCAAGATGGACCACCGGTGAAAGACTTGTTTGAGCCCTCATCCTGGAATCCACCTTAAAAAATATGTGCACAAATGAAAGAAAAAAATTATAAAAATTTAAATTTTAACCGAAGAGATTAAGATAAGTTCGGTGGACCACCTCATAATGAATTGGAATGTCGATGAATCGTGATTGTTACCACTCAATCCACCATAAAATCAAATTGAATTAGACGGACTAAGGGGCTTTGGAGGAAAAGGGAATGGTGATCAGGCTCCCTAACTTACATAAAATTTTATTTTTCTTCACTAAACTAAAATCTTCCAACATGGAAGAGCTCAAAACAATGCATTGGAGAAGGCTTTGATGGGTTTTGGGAGAATCGTGAATAAATCTTCACAAAAAAAAAATTGGTGAATGAGAATAAATCTTCAAATTTATTAATTCTCTGAATAATGCTTTCAAAATAAATAAATAAAATAAAATAAATATTACTTATATGTATTTTCATCTCACTAACTTCAAAAAGCTACTTTCCCAAAAACCGTGAGAGTTTTCCTATGTCTCCCTTCATTTCCTTCCCTCCCTTTTCAAAGGCCTAATGGCCAAAGCTTATGAGTTATGACTCCAACTTCAACATTATTTATCGATCGAATATCACCAAAGTCTTACATTGATTACTCCGTAGTGAGAATAATTAATCAATGCATCCCTTTTCTTTCTATACTTATACTAGCGTAATTAGTTTGCTTTAACCATCATCGATCTCAATTACCTTCCAAATTAACAGCATACTATATTATAGACTCCAATTAATAGAGAACAGGGGGGAACGGGTAAGGCAACTTTCCACGTTAAATATACATATTATTATATGGATAGAAACGATACACATTGATTTAAGTTCCTAACTAATTATGATGAATCTAAATTATGAACTCATGGTAACAAATGATGCAACATGGCGAATAAAAGCCATTTGAAAAGAAAAAAACGTAACTGTGAAAGCAAAACTGTCATAGAATCTCAAAGTCGGAAGGATAATCAATCAGACAACTTGATAGTTTTCCGTTATCAACTGTGTTCTCTGAGCAAATTTGGGCGGATTACCACCCTTTAGCGGAATGATGTTTGTAACCTACAAAGACAAGCCAAAAACATTAAGTCAACTATAGTCCATCATTGTACACTTGAATGAAGTGATACTCGAAACTTAGACATGTATAATATTTCCTTGCCAAAAAATCTCCAGTTCAATGTATGCGTCAGTTTCAACCAGATCATTTCAAAAAAAACACTATGCATGTATGCTCACAAATAAAGTCAGATGAAAAAAAAAAATCAATCAGACAAACCTTCAGGTCACTAAATGTATCAGTTGCTATAAAACGAACTGAAATGGGAAAGAATGCTGATGCATCTGCTTGTGGAACAACAAACTCCAATGACCCACTGCCAAATATATTAAGATCAGACAAAGCAAATCTAAAAATACAAAGATCAAAATATAGCATAAGTAAGCTCTAAAACAACCATTCCAATTTTAGCATACCTGCGATTTGAATTATCAATTAGCAGGACAGACCACTCCAAAATGGAATTCCTAGAATCATACCTGCAAAGCCAATTTTATTAAGGAACTATAAAGAGAGTAAGAATGTAATGTCCAGACGTGGAGTAAAATTACTTACAACCATAATAAAATATTAATGACTAAACTCATGATCTTAGGAAAGGAGGAGGAGTAGGAGAAGGGGAGGGGGAAGCAGTATTAGTTTCACAGAGCATCATAATTCATGCAAATCTAGTCAGATAATTTAAGATTGCAAACCATTTACACGAGTAACAGATAGTATTATTTCCAATACAAAACGACTGGTTTATTTACTGCAGACTTCAACATGAAACGCAAAAAACAAGACCATCCCTGACACTTATTCAAAGGAAGAAAACAAAAATAATTTCCACACCTCCATTCCCCATCAATCTGGCTAACAGATGGAGCTTCTCGAAGAGCTGGAAGGGGTACTGAGATCACAGCATTGCGCAGATCAAACATTGATGAAGCCTCATATTCAATGTTGACATAAGTTTCATTTCCGGAAGAAGAGGGCCAACAGTTGACTGCATTATACATGTATTAGCACACTGTAAGTTATAAATACATGAAGACAAAATAGCAGTCAACAACAATGAAAGTTATTGGCTTACTTGTCAGTGGCACCATTGACTCATCAGTGCTTTGCATTCTCCACCTTAAAAGACCAACACCTCCGGCATCACTGGCTTGACCGGTGGGGAAGGGCCTATTGGGATCCTTCAGGCCTAATATATATTCATTGGCAAATAATTCTTTATTCATGTTAGGGTGTGTCTTGAAAGAGACGGCTTGATTCTCACCAGTCTGAACCTGCAAAAACAAGGCACAACATGTAAGTACATATCTTTTCATTGTTCTCCTGAATAGATGTTTTCATTCAAAACAAATTTCAAGGCATGAGTAAACCTAGGCTGGGAATCTCAAGAGTCAAGAATGAAGGATGGTAGGAGAAGACAAGACAAATATAGAAATAATCCGAAGTAGTATTTTATTACAAAAAAAATGGGGAAAGTCCCCCTGGATTACAAATCTGCAGATTTTCAACGGGCTGCGACCTTCCTCCCGATGGCCCCAATTCTCTCACAAGAAAATATTGATTAACCCTATCCAAAATGATTGATATTAAAAGCACATGTATCCTTTATTGTCAAAGAATGGACCAGCATTGTTACCACCCTACAAGAACTTCAAAGTTAACCATCAGTATCCTCTTCAGATTCACCCTTTCTGGCTAATTGAATGAATTGCCATTCTCTTTTTATTTTCCCTCTCTTCCTCCCATTTAATTATTCCCTTTGTGTCGACAAATTTGATTCAAAAGTCTAAGCTTCTTTAGGCAAAAATATTAAAAATTGATATATTTAACACAACTATATGATCTGATGGTAGTTAGAATGGTGATAAGAGAAAACAGAGGAAAGTGAGGCAAAGTGGAGGAAAGTTTCAAAGAGAATCTGAAGCTGAAAGTCATACGTATTCTCTGAAGTACCAACTACCCTATTACTGCTTCTTCATCCCTATAGTATACATGCTTACTATTCACGACTTTCAATTCCTAACAAGAAGCTCTAGAGTGGGATTGAGATAAACACAAGGCCCAAACAGAAACACAAAGCCCAAACTGAAATACACAGATAAAACACAGAAATGAAAATACTTAGAATCAGAGGGTATAAGCTAAACATCTGAATCACAACAAAAACTGCTGACAACTACGTCTTGCAAAAACTTATAATTAACTTATTTGAGTCTTACATTAAACACTAAAACATAGGCTGGTTTTTAAACATTACTCGTTTGAAAATTAGCTCATTGTTAACCTTCAATATTACTGACAACTGCATTTACAGAGGATGCAAACTTTGAAAAGAGTATATGAGGCCTAAATAAAGAAAACAGAAAAAAATTAAGCAGGAGACAATTTATTTCAGTATTCATGTCAATAAATAATTACTTATCAAAAAAGACTGCTCAGGTTATGCTAAGCGGCAGTCAAATGGACATGCATGGAGTTAGTTAGAGATAGTGAGAATGTAATACCTGAACTTGAACATGTCCATCCTCTTTGTTAAGAATTTGGAGAGACAATGTTCCTTGAACATCAAAATTACTAAGTCCACCATCTCTTTTCAGTGTCACGTTTAGTTTCTCCTCAACAGTTAAAGTGATGGGATCAATAAGTGGCGGGGCAGCTGACCGAGACGGGCCAAGTTTTGGCTGATCAACTTCAAGAATGACCTCACCTTCTGCTTTCAATGATTCCAAAAACTGGTTTGTCTTTTGAGATTTACCAAGCTTCATACCAAGGCCCTTTGGCGGAGCAGTGGCAGATGCAGTTGGACGACCTAAGGAAGAGAATAGGAGAGTACATAAATGAAAATGTTACTCTTTATTCAGAAACATGTTAAATGAAAAGGTTACACTTTGGTTCAGCAATCTCCCCCATTTTGATGGGGACAAGCATATGTATTTTGATGAACAAGTGCAGCCTGTATATTGCATGCTTTGTTGCCATTCCAAGTCGTTACATTTAAAAGCATCTAGAAGAATTTGTGGGAATCTATGAAAACCAACCTTTAGGCTTGGTAGAAAAGGAATCAACATCAGTGCTCGATCCAAAACCAGAGCCACTTCCAAAACCAGTGCCAGTGCTAGATATGCTCATATCACTAAAGCTATTTTCAATTCTTCCAGATCCCATTGACGTTAAAGGACCAAATCCTCCTTTATCACCTCTATTCTTTTCAATCTGCACAATAATTGTATTAAATTCAATTGAAAGTAAAAACATGAATAAATAAATAAATAAATAGTAGTCTCTCCAACCAAACCTTGCTCTTATCAATCTCACTTGCTTTCCGCTTCATTAGATCCTTAGTTTCATTGACCTTGCTCTGCTGAACCAGTTTGTAAAGCTTCTCTTCATGACTTTCCATCTCACAGTATTGCTTAACTTGTGCAACAGTCACATTTTCCTTGTGACCAAGAGAGATGACTTCATCAAACGCAAAAATCAGCTCAAAGGCATGTTTGCAGATACCCTCTTCATCAAGGGAATAAGAATATTCAGGGACCTAAAATTATTGAATAATGAACTGAATAAGAAAACATTTTGACACAAGTTTAATTTAAGGGCTTTAAAACTGATTCAAAAAGGTAAAATACCTCCTACTAAAAATCATTTCATCCATCCTAAACCTTCCTATAAAATTCATGGAACTAAAAGCCATGTTTAAATTATCATAATTGTCCCATCAAAACCCCATGAAAACACCAATATGACAGGAAATTAAGAAGACAGGACCCAAAATTCCAGGTTCAGGCCAGCAAGTCATACCAAGTTAATGACAAAACCAGTGATTTTTCCAACAAGATGAATTGACCAATCAATTGAAAATAAATGGATTTGGGAACACAAAATGTCAAATTTGAAGGATCAAAGAAAGAATACCAGTTTGGAGAGAAGTCTCAGAGTATCTAAATCTTCCAGTATATTGCTCTGTTTGTTCGTTACAAGAAGCAAGTATAGAGCTTCTATTGGCTGATAAACATAGCGCACGTTCTCGGTCTCAATATATGTGTGTTGTTTCCCAGTGCCTATCAACTTGGGAAACGCTGCTAGAAGTCCCTCAATTCTTATCCGAGACATATCCACAAACTGTCTAGAGACTAGGACTGTAATCAAAAAGCAAAAGATTTATTGGCATAAGGGTATGGGTGTTGAGTCCATAAATATTTAGGCACAATCAAATAAAACATCAATTCAGGAATAAGGAATAAGCTGTTGTTTAATTTAAAAGATTGTCCTGAATGTCAAGGGGAAAAAAATATTCCAAATAATAAGATGTAATACTAAGAATCAGACACACACAAAATATGGAATAATTGAAACAGGCAACTCCATGGTCTATGTTGCTGACATAAAGTGATGAGCAGATAGATTATTCAGATGAAACTTAAAAGAAGTCGCATAGCAAAATATACATTTTAGGTTTCCTGATTAAGGCTTGTAACATGTATTAGTTATCTCAACATCAGTGACCATGTTTTAAACCAGAGCAAAAGAAATAACTTCATTAGCTAATTTTCCACATGTTCAACCAATGTACATATTCCTGGAAAGGTACTGCCCTTCCTGAAAGTAATTTCTTATATATTCCCCGTCCCAGAAACACATTGTCTTGTATTTCATAAAAATGTGCACATGTCCAGCTTAAAGTTAACTATAATAAAGGTTGCATCTTCTAAATTGCTGCTCACTGAAGTATACAATACAATGGCTCAATGAGTACATATGGAAAGCAACCTAGACACAGACTATTGGTGTTAATTATTCTAAAATTAAGGGTAAAAAACCACAAGTTAGTGAAGGGATGCAAAGAACTCACCTTTACCAGATTTGCCGACAATGGATGCAGCAAGCACAACCTGTACAACAAACAAAAACAAAAATTGAAGAAGAAAAAAAATAACAGTACAAATAGTAAATCAGGAACAGATACGAAACTTCTATATTTCCTAAGCCAAGAGATGCTTGCGTTTCCAATTTACTAAAGGGAATGAGCTTATGACCTTTGTACACTCAAGCTCAGCACAATATAGGATGAAATCAAACATTAAATGTTACAAAACTAAATTTGGGATAAAAGAAAATCAAACATTACGAAATAGAAAGCCAGAAGCATGTAAAAAGAAACAGACAATACAGGTTCCACGCTCAAGCGAATTCTTCTTTTACCTAAACCAAAAAACCATATTGTTTAGCTTCACCATTTGAGCCACACCCAGATGCCATTGGTAAAAAGTTGCTAAAACAATCTAGTTTCGCAGTCCTATCCTCCTAAATTTGGATTCCATCTTTTTCGTTCAACAGGAGGCCTAGGCCAACTAAAATGTAATGCTATGAGGAAAAATAACGCCAAACCACATCACTCCATAAGAGTTTAAAGCAGCACGGATAATGGTTACAAAACAGAGCACGGTAGCATAAGATCCAAAATTACTTTGGAACGGCAAAATTAAATAAGGATTTTAATTACAAAGCATATCAATATATACTGGGAAATTCTTTGAAACCGTAATTTTAGATCACGGATCAAACAAATGTAGGAAGAGAATTGTGGTATGAAAATGAAGATAACATAAGAAGTGAGATTAACTGATACAATTGATTAAAGTGCAAAGAATAAGAAACAATAAGCGATACCATATTTGCGGTTGATCTGTGAAATTGAATCTGCGAATGAAAGAAAAAACAAAGTTTAGATCCGTAATTAAGATATGTAATGGATAGCAATTGAATGGATAAGTATAACGAAGAGAAGGTGAAAATGAGAAAGAAGATTTTACCGAAAGCGATGAGAGATTAGGGAGAGTAGATCTGAAAGCAATGTGAGTGAGATGGAAGAGGAAGCAATGGGGCGGTGAAAGATTAAGGGTTGATCTACTGGAAGCAAAATATGATGATGATGCTTTTGGTTATCGAGTCTGGGAGGAAAAACGTACTACAAACAGGTACAAATATATTATTTTTCATTTTTAATCGATATTTATTTTTAAACCGTCGATATTAGTTTATTAATTTTCTTTAACAAAAAATACAGTAATTGTTAATTTGTTAATACTTTTTATGCGATGCTTGTTATAAAAAATGGTCTAATATCCTCGTGAATTTAGCTCGGTTGTTATGAACAATACATCATATATATGTAAGGTTTGGGATTCAAATCTCATCCACCACAAAAGAAAAAATAAACATTCTAATTTTTAGATTTATTGAATTGATTTTATTTTTTTAAAAAAACAAACTAATATTCATTTGTTTAAATAGATAAAATACATCATATATAATATCATGAGCGACGTCTCTAAAAACATACAATGTGAATCTCTTAACAGACTTACAACATCCATGTTATTAGGATGCGACTGCAAAACGCCTACAAATAATATGATAAAATTTAAATCACTAAAATACTTGTGTTTTTGCATCTACAACGTTGACAATCAAATTATTGATTGAATCTCTCATTAATTGAAGTTGATCTTTCAATAGGAACAAAATGAACATTGCAACAATATGCAAAATAAAACAACGCACAGGACGACGAAATCACGAAAAAACACGAGAAATAACTCGATATATGTGAAAATCACTTATTTAGATTGAGAAAACAAAGGCAAATAAATATGCAAAGGGGTGATTCTAGGTCAAAAGATGACCTGCAAATTGTGTCATTCAAAAACAACACATCAGCTTGAAAACAAAAAATTTATTTGGTTCAACTAACCCCAATGATCAACGTCGACACTATAACATGCACTTCATCGACTGGTCAATTATATGATTGATGTCAGAAGTGTCATGCACACTCTTTCAATAACCAAGTTATACAAGTTTTGATGTCTGACGTTAGCTCGTTAACACGCATTATGTTGTGGATCAATTAAACATACAAAAAAAAAAACATTCTTCTATGACCATAAACACAAATGAATATAAAAAAATAGACATTCTTCTACGATCACAAACATAAATGTTTAGTGTTTGGTTACATACATTTAAAAGAACTCTTCCTCAAAATACTAAATCATTTTGCTATCAATTTCTTTTTTGTTATTATAAAAAATATACTTTGATACGTGTTCTCAAATACCATTCATTTATATGTGCGCCCGTAAAAGAATTCATCATGAAAAAATAAGGAGGTCAAAAAACTCGGAGACTTCCACCCTATGAAGTCGGGGTACGAATACGGGTGCGGGTACGATACGGGTACGCGGGTACTCGATTTTTTTAAAATTTAGGATATGATACGACTAAGAGACGTTATGGGTATTACCCGAACCCGTGCCCACACCCATGAAAGCGGGGTTTTACCCTACCCATTGTGAGTTTTTTTTGTGGGTACCTATTAGGTCTGGGTCAAATTGCCATTCCTAAACTCAACACAAATTTTACAATCACATTTTTCATTACTTTCATCCATAATAAGTATAAATTTAGTAGGTCATTGAGAAACAATTATAATGATGCATATCTAAATTCGAACTATACACATCTCTATCAAATTTTTAAAACATTGTCTCACTTTTTTACCCTTCATCTTTTCTAATATTCGTATTTGTGAAGTATCTTATAAGTATCTTTGTGTATTTGTTGAGTATCTTATATGTATCGGATAAAATATTTTTTTAAAATAAAAATAATTAATTCTGATACTTCATAGGCACATATCCGCAAGTATTCGTGAATCATCGGTATCCGATAGATATCTAATACAGATACATATTCGTTAAGTAGTATCTTTGTGTACTAGTGACGACGATGTTAAAGTGATGCACATATTTAAATTAACGGGAACGTCAACCAGTACCTTCGGAGCACTAGTTAATACCTTTAAAATGTAGCTTTTTTAAAAAAATTATGCAACGAGCGAATTGGAAATTGAAATGTTTAACTTTTTATGTGGAATAATTTTTTCTTTTAGAATGCTTAAAGAGTGTCTTGGAGGCACTCATCAACGAGGCCCTTAAATTAAAATAGTATTAAAACAAAATAATAATTTAAAAAAAAAAAACAAAATAAAAATTTCAGAGAAATGCTAACAACACTCACTTTTCAACACTCTCTTTAGCACTTACTTTTTTATTTGATGAAATCAAGGTAAGTCCCACCACTTTGTATGGGTTCAATTTTTAAAGTATAGACCTACAATAATTTAAACCAACAAGAGAGTGAGTATCAGAGAGAATGTTGTTAGCATTACTCAAAATTTTAAATTGAAAATAAGTAACACCATTTAAAAAAAGAAATTAAAGTCAAGTCAATGGTCTACATTCTCTTTGACAGAATTCAATATCTGCATTGTTTGGTGTAAATAATAATGGTAATCAATAAATCCATATACTATTCTGAAAAGTAAAAATAAATCCGTTTGATAATCATCCAAGACAAGAGTGATAAGATAGATGAATCATTTTATTTATACAAAAAAAAGATAGATGACTCATTTCTTAAAAAAAAGAGATAGAGGATACACATTTACATTTGAAATTTAAAGAATAAATACGTTTTATTTTTTTTAACAAAAATAAATTTTAAGTATATTTTATCATTGTAATTTTGTTTTTATACATGAATATAATCGTACCTATTATATAAATATCCGTAAAAATCCTTTTTTTAAACAAAACCTGTCAAGATTATTTTTGACAAACCTTTAAGAACTTATACAATAAATTGATTATACTGTGCAATTTATAAATTTTTACTAAATATTTATATATGAACGGTTAAAAATTGTCAACTTTAATTTTGTTTGAAGGAATAATTTGTTTTTTTTGTTTTTTTACAAGATGAGGGAATAATTTGTTAACTTTTGTTTGTCCGTGTATTATACGATCCAACATATGAAATGTTAATGTCGTGTTTATTAGGAGATTTTTTTAAAAAAAAATTCTTAATATTTTTTATTAGAAGATATACTATGTCCTTAAGATTATATTCATGTATAAATAATCTACTTGAGTTAATCTACTTGAGTTAGCCACAAAGTATTGAGTTAAGATAACAGTATGTTCAATTTCAAATTCTCATGTTCATATTACTTCTTACACATCAATTACTTAATTTTTATTTATTATCATATCCATCTTACAAAATAATATATGTTTATTTTTTTCTTTCACATGAACTAATATATGTTTTTTTTCCGCTAATAAGCAATATATGTATTTTTAAATTTTAATACAGTCTTTCAAAAAAAAGTATTTTTAATAAAGTAATATATTTTATGGTCAAAAAAAATAAAATAATACATTTATATTTTTAATTTTTTGAAAGGAATATATTTATATTTTAATGTTTTTTAAGGAATATTTATATTTTTAATGTTAGCATTTAATTTATTACACGCATAATAAAGTAAGATTTGGTTGAAAAATAAATAGATATAGTAAGAGAAAATAGTGAGTCAATAAATAGACTTTCTTCCAAACCACGCATAAATCAACATTCAGAGCTTGACCTCGAAGCTAACACCAAACCAAATCTCTTCTCTCACTTTAACACGGTCGGTGGTTTTGCTATAGTAATCCAAATTACTCTGTCGTTTTCAATTCGTTTTAGTTTTATACTTTTATACACCAACTACTACTATCTTAATTAATCCATTCATTCACTAATCTCCAATCACAACCAAAACAACACCAACGAATACTTCACTCTAATGGGGAACTGTTTTACCAAGTCGGAGAAATTAACGGCGGAGATTATACCTCGCGACGTAGCTAAAGTCTTTCCAACCGTCCGTTTACACGGTTCACCAAAAAGTATTCTCACTACTTACATTCGTTTCGCTCTTCTACACAAATCCGTTTCATTGGATTTCGTTCCTTCATCCGAAACTCTCCGAGACCATTTCGGATCCGACCCGGATGGACACGTCACTCTTCAAGTTGGATCCGAAAGTGTTACGGGTTCGCGGGAGAAGGTGTTGCGGTTTATGGAGGCGCGTTTTCCGAATTTGGTGACGGCGGGTGGCGGTGGTGGTGTGGAGGAGGGAAAAATGCCGGTGATGGTTACGGTGACGAGGTTGCAGCATAAGAGTATGTTGTGGCATGTGGAGAGGGTTTTGAGGTGGGCGGAGGATCTTGTGACACGTGGTGGGAAGAAGGCTGTTGATCCTTCCATAGGGAGTCCGAAGATGGAAATAAGGAAATTCGCGAGAAGCTATTCGGAGTTGTTGGAGGTTATGATGGAACATGCTCAGATGGAAGAGACTCTTCTCTTCCCTTTCTTTGATCGTGCTGATCGAGGTAACCAATTTTCTTCTAATAAATCATCAATTTAGTAGCCACTAAATAAACTATACAAAATTCATCACTTTAGTCCTAAAATATATGAAAATCTGTCATGTCAATTTAGTTTTTATCATAGACGATTTAATTGACTGGTTTTATAGTTTAGATGATAAATTGGAGAAATTCTGATAGTTTAAGGACTAAATTGATGTTTATCATATTTTTTTTCTAACTATCTACTATACTCTTTAATTTTGTATAGATTTTGTTATATTTTATCTTTGATGTGAAATCGATGTTTTAACTGTTTTTTTTTTGTATTTGTTATGTAAAAAAGATGGAAATTTTGTGTACATAAATTGATTATTGTGTAAAAAAAAATTGATTTTTTTCTTCATCTTCTTGGTTTTGGGTGGATTTCCAAATTGATTTTGTTCAGCTAGAAGGTGGGGGCTGTAGGAGTGATGAATTGTTAAATTAGTGTTTTTTGTTTTGTAAGTAATTTTTTTCATTTTGGGTAACTTATTTGGTAGGCTACTAGATTTTGAGAAATGAAGTTTACTTGTCTTTGAAGTAATGCTATGGATGTGTGTATTTATTTATCTTTTGGGAAAAAAATGCAGGGCTCTCTAAAGCTGCGAAAGAGGAACATGCTAGGGACCTACCTCTCATGAATGGTATCAAAGAAATCATCAAATCTGTTGGTGTTTTGGACTCGGGAAGCCCTGATTTTCAAGAGGCTTTGTACAATCTTTCCGCTCGCCTCAAGTTATTGCTGGTAAGTTCAGCTCTTAGGAATAACTCATTTTGGTTGAATTCTCGTTTTAGAGTGTAAAGTAAGTAATTTCAATCATTGACAATGACAAATAAATCCATAGTTGATATTACATGCACGTCCATATGAAAATGTAGTAGTCATGTATAAAGTAACTATTAATTTTCTCACTTTACTCTACTCAATTTATAGGAGTTTGATTTCTCGATTTGGTTGTTATAATTTCGATTAGATTTTGTATCTCCTTGATTTCAATGGCTCTTAGAACATTACTGTTAATAGCATATCTGTAGTCAATTTGCGATCTTCTTAATTTTATGTTTATTTTAATGCGGGCCTTGATTTCTTTGTTAATCTGTCATCAGGGGCAGTGCAAACAACATTTCAAAGAAGAGGAAGTGGATTTACTTCCACTAATGGAAGCATTGGAGTTAAGCAAAGATCAAGAAGAGACTGCACTAGATCAATGTTTTGATCTGATGCATGGAACACACGGTCGTTTATTAAAGTTTTTTCTTGAAGGGCTTCAACCTCGTGATGCTATGAAGTACTTGGACTTGATTAGCATGTGTAGTAACCAAGATAAAATGGAATCGATGCTTCAAATGATAGTTATGTGAAAGATCTTGTTAGCAGGTTTTAATCATCACATCCACATGGATGAGCTGTGAACTTAGGTTGTCAATAGATGTAACATTGTTTTTGTTTTTTAGTCTAATTATTTTGGTGGAAGCACCCAGCACATGATATGGGACATTCTTGTTGAACATGTTAGCCTGGCCTTTTGATTAGGGGAACAAAAAAGTAGGGATATCATTTGGAAAAGTAGGGCATTTTCTTTTTTCCTTTTCCCCTTTACCTCGTGATAGTTTGGATAAGGTTGTCATGAATATATTCCTCAGTAATGTACATCCCAGTATATGGACCCAGATTTATTCAAAAGTACATGAGTTTACTGGTTTGTTATATTGCATGTGTTGGGTAGGTAATACGACATTTTAATGAAATTTCTTACCTATGTCTACCAGCTAGTAGCTCATGTGGCGTTTGTTCCCTTTCAAGGTTTTATCACTTAGTACTATCTGAACATTAGTTGGTAAGTCAAAAGCTTCCTTACTATCTAGGAATGAAGTACCTGCTTGGATATATCATCTATGGTTCAGAATTTTAAAACCTTCCTGAAATAAATAAGTCATTTATGTAGGACTTGAGTAACATGTTTAATTGAACAGAGATTGATATCGATGATACATTGAGCATGAAAATATCTGACTTGTCTAAATACACACACTTTTAATGAATATCTTCGATATATCTTTTATGGAACCTGAGGAGTGCGTATTCAACATGTTATAGAGTAGGAGTGCTAATTTAAAATGAGTTTGATTATCAGACTTTTTGTTGTCAGAAGAACCAAACTCAATTATTCATTATTATTATTATAGATAAATGTATTGCACGGCATTTTGTTAGTCATAAGACTCGTAAATTATTGCTGTCACTCTGCCTTTTTTTTTCAACTTGTAACTTTGCCAGTACGGCACTTCCACCTTCCGTTATATTTCCATCTCCTCACTTTAATCCTCCTAACTATAATTTTCCAAATAAAGTTACTATTGCCACGGTATCTACACTCCACTACTGATATGTTAACCATCTCACTGCCATTATTAACAATTTATCAATCATTATCCACCACTTCCCTTGTCACCTCATTATTGTTACCTCTACTTCACTCATCTGTTATGTTATAACAATCACACAACGCTATCTCACTATCACTAGCACCATTTTAACCACAAATCACCCTTCAACTTTCACTACTACCAAACGCTCACCTATTATTTGTAAAACTCTTCAAATTTGATTGTTACCTTTGCCCTAACGATGTACTGACATTGAGTAATAGCTTGAATTTCATTCATCAAATAATGTAACGTGGGCATATTACTTTCTTGCTTCTTTTTCTAGCAATTATCGTGCATTGTTAGGTTATAGACAGGAAAGTAGGATGCTAGTGCATAAAACTAACCACAAATTAAAAGTTAAAATCTCATGTATACCGGATGTTTTCAACAAACAAATAAAGAAATTCAAAAAGGATGAAGCAAATAAAAAGCGAATGACATAGCCTACAGAGAGGGCGAAATAAATAGAGAGAAAATTTTCTTTTTGAAAACTAAAATTTTTTCCACAAGTTTTATGGATTTTTTTATTTTTATTTTTCTGGAACATAAATAATTTTAAAGAGAAATGCTTAGTAGTTCGGATAAATACAATACGGAAATCCACGAAAAAAGAGCTTAGCTCAGTTGGTACATTCTAGTAGTTCAGATAAATAGTTTAGGGAAAATGTTAACAAGTGCCCTTAGGACACTTAATAAGAAACTTAAAGTAGTAACTTTTTTTTGGAAATTGTGCATTCAACTTATTGAAATTGTAAAAAACAACTTTTTCTACATGAAATTTCACAATTATTTCCTTTTTTGATTCCTTAATCATTGCTCTAAGGGCATTGGTTAACAAGACCCATAGTTTAAATATTGAATTTCACACAACAAAAAAGAGCTGGGACCCAAAGTTGAGAGGGTTGTGGAATCAAATTTGAAGGTACATTTTAGAAAAAACAATAGATATTTATGTCATATGGGCTCTTAATGGCCCAATGTGAGTGACTGACGACCGCCTTTAAATTGATTTTCCATTTATCATTTTCAGTCTTTTGCCTTCTCGCAGTCGCAGCCCCTTCCAATCTCAACAAAAGTTTTTAGGGTTTGCGATTTGATTCATCTCTCAACCTCGACAATGGTTAACCACTCTCTACTTTGATTCTGTTTATAAATAAACCTCCGAATCGCTCCAATTCTGATTGATTAAGTTTGATAATTTTATTGTTTCCAGGTTCTCCAAAACGACATCGATCTCTTGAATCCACCAGCAGAGCTTGAGAAAAGGAAGCACAAGCTCAAGCGTCTCGTTCAATCTCCTAACTCATTCTTCATGGTAATCATTTTTTTATTTTATTTTTTACATTTTCGTTTGTTATATTTTCTTATTCCGTTTGTATTTTTTTTTTGTTTCTCTTTGGATTTGTTATAGGATGTCAAATGCCAAGGATGCTTCAACATGTAAGTCTCTAATCTCTGTTATTGTATTTCTTTGAGAAATACATATTTTTATGTGTTGTAGATACTAGTGATCAGGTTGAAAGAAAAAGTAATTTGTTTTTAAACTTGTAACGTACACAGGATAAGTGAAATTGTTAATAATTTTAAAACCATTTCTTTTAGTTAATAAACGTTAAATTTAGTCATTCAACTATCACTCTTTCTCCTGAATTCTGTTAATTTATTTCGGAAGTACATGAAAATTCATCAATTTAAGCTCTATCATATTAATAATATTACTAAATTGATGGATTTTATGCACATTATGGTCTACTTATCATAATTATACTGTTTAGGAATAAGGTCACAATGAAAAGTTATGGACTTCTCTAATAATTATATTTATATTGTTTAGGTACGATGGTAGTTTATCGGATAAATTATGATCTATATGCTTCTTGTTCTATTCCTGTTGTTCTCTTTAGAGATACTCAAACTGTTATTTTAACTAAAAATCTGTTTTTTTTCTCTTTCAAATTAGAAGTCGATTTTTTTTGTAACAATTGAAACGAACTTATTATAGAACAACATTGATTTGACTTGTTAGTTTATATTGTTGAAATTTGTGGATGCAGAACTACCAAATTTATCTTCCCTTCAAAGTAGAAGTCAAATTTTTGATTAAAATTGAAACCAACTTATTATAGTACACCTTTGATTAGACTTGTTAGTTTATAATGGTTGAAATTTGTGGTTGCAGAACTACCGTATTTAGCCACTCTCAAACAGTCGTGGTTTGCGGCAACTGCCAGACGGTTTTGTGCCAGCCAACCGGTGGCAAAGCAAGGCTAACAGAGGGGTGCTCTTTCAGGAAGAAGGGTGATTAGTTATGGATAAGTGATAAAACTGTAGTCTTTTTGTGGGGTTGGTTCTGATTATTTAATGAGAAATTTTGGTGTAGTTTCTGTTTAGATTGCTGAATTTTGGTGTGTTTGTTGTTCTCTTCATGTTGAAAAGATGTTTGATTTTATTTTGTTTGATATGGTTGGTTGACTTTATCCCGTTAGCACTAAATTAAATTAAGCAGTTTATTGATATGTTGTTTTGTGTCTTGTTTGATACTGTGTATTACTTTTGTGAATGCCTCTAATTTAGCATGAGTAGTGTATTAGTTTGGTATGGCTACATGTGTCATAGGACTTGTTCCTTGGGACTTTTGAGGATATGCCATTCTTTATTCTGCTGTAGGAGTTAATCTATACATCAAATGTGATTAGCAAATCCCTTACAGTGTTTTTTTTTAGGAATAAAACCCCTTTGGTAAAATATTGTCCTTTGTTTTACTAGCTAGGATACTAAAGTAAACAAGCCATCCTTACTTTTCACCTTGTCGTCAATGCAGTAAACACATTTGATAGCACCCGCTTCTGTTGATCTCTAATCAATATTCAGTTTTTCACCTATTCCTTGAACAAGCTACTTTTCTCCATATGTAAAACTCTTGTGGAGTTCAAGACTGTTTGAATTTCAAATCTTTTGTTGGCATACATGGATTTTAATGTGGGCTCTTCATTGATTTTTTAGTTATATCCGGCTCCTCTTGGTCATTTATTGTTGGCTAATATGTCCGGGGTCTCTACCCCTCGATACTTTTCTTTTCCGGGGTTAGCCATCTTTGTTACAAAGCCTCTCTGTTTGGACTTGGATACTCGGAATAAAAAAAAACTAATCTAGTTGCATGTTGCAGGCGAAGGCTAGCGTGAGAGGTGGAATTAGGTCTCTCACGGTACACAAATAATCAGATCTGTTCATTACAATACACCATCATGGACTTTCAACACTGGATAGTTTTTTTTTTTTTTTAATTATGTTTATCTTACACTTTTCCTTTTGATTCTATCCTTCTTTTCTCTCTCTACGGCAACAACCTCAAAACACCATTGTTGGCTTTTTGAATTCTCTTTCCATCCCCAACATATTTCTTTTTCCACCATTTTTTTCTTTCTTTGTTTGTCATTATGAATTTCATCGACACTTTATTTAATGAATTCTTTCTTTCTCTTTCCTTTTTTAATTATTTTAAAGCTTATTTGGTTGCCTCATTTTCATGGTGGACTATGAAGTTTACGAGTTAGTTAGATTCTTCTTTCTCGGCTCATGTTGGACTCATCTTTCTGGGTTCGTGTTTACATTTTAGACTTTATGGGTTTGTTGGTAGTAACTAGTAAGCTAGTTGAAGAAGAGATGAATTGAAATTTGCTCAAAAGATTAAACATTTATAAATCTTGATCTTGAGAAATAGGAAAACTTTGAACCACTCTTGTGAACAAAATCATGAAAAGTTTTAAATTTAACCTGCAAATTACAAAAATGAAACAACAACTTAATTGAATAAATGCATAGAGAAAATAATTGAAAGTGTTTTGACTGTGAGGATGAAATTGACTATAAAATTTGTTAATGGCATGCGATTGAGGCATTCTAAGAGAAATGTTGAAAAAAAAATCCATTGTGGTGTCAATGATGAATCTCATGGTGAGTTTTTAGGTTAACAAGGTCAAGACAGAGATGAAAACAGTTGCAGCAAGAGAAGGGAGAGAATGATCTGAATGAAAGAGAGCATTCAGGTGTGTGTTGTACATCGTAAACATCTGTGCGTTGTTGTAATCCAACCGTTAAACAAACTTGCGTGCGGTGAGAGACCTAATTCCCTCACTCACGCGAGCCTTCGCCCATGTTGCATGTTCATAGGCTGCATAAAGCATCTCTTTCCCTTTTTTTGTGTGTAGTGATTGTTAAAAAATTGTACCATTGCTTTGATATAAAACTCAGTATTTAAAAGAACAAGTTAATGAAAAGCCACAAGGATTAGATTTGTGGTGAAGGTCTTGTCTTGAGTAGTTTGCATGAGGTCTGTGATGATCGGCTTAAGTAACAAGCAACGTATTCTTGGCTCAACGATTTGCGAGCCAGTGTTACCAAAGATTTGTGGAAAAAAAAAACAGATATCAAAGGAATGAAGATAAGTTTCCAAACTGTAAGCATTAACCAAGGTAAAAGCAACCAATCCAGTAATATTCTATCCCCCTTTCCCCTAAAATAAAAAAATTGAAGTGCTGTTACAAGTTTGATGCTTCGTTTGTATATACGAAAAGACACTGGAGTGTTGTGGAATTAAGCTTACCTGCCGCAGTAATAATGTACCATGGAATCCAAGGGAAGTAATGCCCATACTTGACAATTGATGATGCACTGGTTGACCCGTCAAACCGACTTACGGTGTGTTTTTTTTTTTTTT
>Ga0099826_10000203_pt1 | contig 25588 bp, 31 predicted proteins | sample Mtrugardesep15_FD_76830 | JGI IMG/M metagenome (GOLD analysis project Ga0099826, IMG submission 76830) | Root nodule microbial communities of legume samples collected from California, USA - M. trunc garden sep15 | ecosystem: Host-associated > Plants > Roots > Nodule | place: USA: California... | reverse complement strand
GAAAGCCCCTTGATGCCGAGGAGATGGCGATGGGGGAAGAAGACCATGCGGTTTGCCTCCTGACGGGCGCCGCATTTTCCCGTGAAAATGCCCGGAACGCCCGAATGCTGATCCGTGCGCTCCATTCGCTGTGAACACGCCTCAGGAGTGCCGCGGAATTCGGTCCTGCGCTCTATAGAGATTGCAGGGTCGCGGGGCAAGCGCCTGCAACCGCTGAAATGAAAACACGATGCTGTTTCCTCAATCCGGCAAAGATGGTGTCCATCGTTCTGCACCGTCAGGCAATACCGTGTTCCTTCAGGAGCGCCTGCTCGTCACCCGATACCCAGCCGAAAACCTTCGGTTCGCCATCCAGTGTCTGAACGAAATAATGAACGTCGAAATCGATTGCGACATTCGATTGGCCTTTTCGGGTAAAGTTCGCTGTCCAGGACACATGCGCAATACAATGATGGTCATCGATGGCGGAAATGCGGATATCGCGGATACGTATTCCCTCCGTTCCTATGACCCGATAACGCTCATAAGCCTTCGTCATGGCCTCCTTGAGGTTGTCATCGTTTTTTCCGGTCATGACACCGGCTGGGGAAGCGGTGATGAAGTCGGATGCATAAAGGGATCCGATCTCCTCCGCATTCATGTCACCTTTGAGAGATGTGTTGAAAAATCGTTCATATCGCTCGAAGAGCTTCTTCGCACTCGCCTCCATGGTTTCCTCCTGTGCAGGCTTTCAGCATGTGGCGAACCAAAAAAGCCTGTGGCAGGTTCCACATCAGGTGGTGGATTAAGTGGAATGCGCGCGATGGCACGCAAACAACCGGTCAGACTGGCTGTCGCAGGCCACGATAGGTATGGATATAAGGGGCCACTTGCGGAAGTGTATCGGGTTTTGTCGCTGCATCTTGCCGGAAACGTGTCTGGCATTCTCGCCGCCGCGGACTTAAATCGGCCTCTCCCGAAAAATACTGAAAGCGGCGGCTTAATCGTCTCAATCGCTTCCTGTGGGCGGAATTATGCAATATCACCCCACTATGCAATGCCAGTATAAAACAGCTAGAAGCAGCGGATGACCCAGAATTCCCGGACAGAAGAAACGCTCGCCGAACTGAACCAGCCTAACCTCTGGTCCGGTATCAACGCCTATCGTTCCGATCCGTTGATCGTCGATCTCACCTCCGGCCTGTCGCGCAATCTGAGGGACGAGTACGACCAGCTCGGCCGTTACGTCACCTCGCATGAGGCGCAGGAACTGGCGCGGATGGCCAATCAGGGCGTGCCGCAGCTGCATACCCACGGCCCGCGCGGCGAACGTCTCGACCAGGTGGAATTCCATCCCGCCTGGCATGCGCTGATGCGCCGTTCCATGTCATCAGGCCTGCATTCCAGCGTCTGGGAGAATTCCCCCGATACGCGCGGGAGTGAGCATAAGGCCCGCGCCACGAAATTTTACCTCACCTCGCAGCTGGAGGCAGGGCATCTCTGCCCGCTGACCATGACGAGCGCCTCGGTTGCCGCCATCATGACCTCGCCGCGGGTGCAGAAGGAGTGGATGCCGAAGATCCTGTCGCGCAAATATGACAGCGCGCAGAAACCGGCCCTGCAAAAAACCGCCGTCACCGTTGGCATGGGCATGACGGAAAAGCAGGGCGGCACGGATGTACGTGCCAACCGCACCACGGCCGAGCGCGTGGGCGAGGGTATCTATCGCCTCTCCGGCCACAAGTGGTTCCTTTCTGCGCCAATGAGCGACGGTTTCGTGATGCTCGCCCAGATGGGCGACGGCATGGGCTGCTTCCTGGTGCCGCGTTATCTTGAAGACGGTTCTAAGAACGGCCTGCATTTCCAGCGTCTGAAGGACAAACTCGGCAACCGCTCCAATGCGTCGGCCGAAGTCGAGTTCACCGATGCCTTCGGTTATCTGCTCGGCGATCCCGGCAGCGGTATCCGCACCATCCTCGACATGGTGACGTTGACGCGGCTCGATTGTGCGCTGGCGTCTGCTGGCATGATGCGCGCCTCGCTTGCCGAAGCCGTGCATTTTGCCCGCGGCCGCTCAGTGTTCGGAAAAATGCTGGTCAGCCAGCCGATCATGACTCGCGTTCTCGCCGACATGGCGCTGGATGTGGCGGCTGCCACGGCGCTCTCTTTCCGGCTGGCAACGGCCTTCGACGCCGCCCGCAACAATCCGGCAGAAGCCGCGTATGCGCGGGTCATGACGCCCATCGTCAAATACTGGTGCTGCAAGATCGCGCCAGCGCTTATCTATGAGGCCATGGAATGCCTTGGCGGCAACGGTTATGTGGAAGAGCGGCCGATTGCCCGTCACTACCGCGAAGCGCCGGTTAACGCCATCTGGGAAGGCTCCGGCAACGTCATGGCGCTGGATGTGCTGCGGGTTCTCCAGCGCGGCAAGGACCTGTTCGATCTCGTCTTCCAGACACTGGAGCGCGATCTCGGACCTGCCGGGAAGAAGACCACCGATGTGTTGCGCGCCGCGATCGCCCTTGCAGAACGCGATGAAGGGGCGGCCCGCCTGCTGGTGGAGCAGTTCGCGCTTGCGGCCGCTGCCGCCGAGCTTTGCCGGCTCGGTGCCGGCAAGATCGCCGATGCCTTCCTCGAAACCCGTCTCGCAGGTGGCTGGAGGCACACTTATGGCATGCTCGATTCCCGCTTCGATCCGAATTATATAATCGATTTATTGTATCCGCCCGCATCCTGACGGATAAAGGGTGGAAGGCTATTTTGCAGTCCCTGTGGGAGGGGTATCGGATTTGAGAAAATGCATTGGCGTGGGGAGTATTCCTGTCTTTCAGACGGCTGGCGCGTGTCCACGCAAGAAGACGGAGGGCGCCTGCAAATGCTGACCTTCCGCTCCGCCCGGCCTGAGGATGAAGACGCGCTTTACGCCATAAGCCTTGCCACCGGCGATGCCGGTCAGGATGCCACTCCGCTCTACAATGATGGTCACATGGTGGGGCATATCTATTCCGTGCCCTATCTGCGTCTGTGGCCCGATGCCGTTTTCGTGGCCGAGGATGAGGAGGGTGTCTGCGGCTACATCGCCGGCGCGCTTGATACAGTTTTGCACGAGCAACGGCTGGAGCAGGAATGGTGGCCCCATTTGCGCGCCCTTTATCCCGACCCCGGCGGCGACCCGCAGACATGGGACGCCGACCAGCGCCGCGCCCATTTCATCCATCATCCGCGTAACACGCCCTCCTGGCTTACCGACCCCTTTCCGGCTCATATCCACATGAACCTCTTGCCACGCACGCAGGGCAAGGGTGGCGGCACCCGGCTTCTGTCCCGATGGCTCGACATGGCGAGACAGAACAACGTCTACGGCATCCACCTCGGCGCCAGCGAACGCAACCATGCCGGCAGGCGCTTTTGGGAAACCCGCGGCTTCAAACGCCTCGACAGCCACGAAACGCCTGGAAGCGTCTGGTTTGGCATGGCTTTGGAGTGATATTGGCAGATTATGCCAATCGGTGCTATTGCTAGGCGTAAATGAAGTCTGGTGGAGGCCCCGATGCCAACGCGTAACGTCGTCCTGACACAGCATCACGAAGAGATTATAGACGATCTCGTCAAATCCGGCCGCTATCAAAACGCCAGTGAAGTGCTGCGTGAAGGCTTACGGTTAATTGAGAGGCGAGAGCGTCTTGAGGCAACCAGACTGGAAGCCCTGAAGGTCGCGGCGCAACAGGGCTTCGCCGACCTTGACCAAGGACGTTATACCGATGTTTCGGATGATGCCCTTGACGATTTCATTTCCGCTTTCGGGCGCGAGGCTGAAGTGCGCCTGACCAAGTCCGATGACAAATGACGACGTATCGTCTGTCCGATGCCGCACAATCGGACATCATTGAAATTCTTGGATGGACACACGCGACGTTTGGAGCTGCAGCGAGAAAACGCTGCGAAAAGTTGCTTGCAACTGCGTTGCGTGATGTTGCTGTTGATCCGCTACGCGCCGGCACGAATATTCGCGCTGAACTTGGTGAAGACGTGCGTAGCTACCACCTGCGTTATAGTCGCGAGCGGGCAAAAAGCGAAACGGGCCTCGTTAAAAATCCGAGGCATCTGTTACTCTATCGTGCACTACGACCCGGTTTGGTGGGTGTCGGCCGCGTTCTTCACGATTCGATGGAAATCGAGCGCCATCTTCCGGACGATTATGGTGATATTACTTTCTGAGAAGGTCTGGAGGCGTCCCTGTTGCGTATTGAAAACGGTATGGCGGGCCCGTCATCCACAGGAACCTTCTCACCATCCACCCACCCACATTGTTCTTCCCTTCATGCTTTGTTAACCCCTTCAAAAGGCCTTTCAGAAAACGGGTAGGGAATCATGCTGGCGAGTGCAGAGGCGATTTCAGCCGACAGACCGGAAAAGCGCATCAAGGATCGTGCTCAGACCGAGAAGGCGATTTTTAATGCCGCCCGGTCGCTGCTTGCCGAAGAGGGGTTCCAGGGGTTCGGCATCAATGCCGTCGCTCGCCGCGCCGGCTGCGACAAGCAACTCATCTATCGATATTTCGGCGGCCTTGATGGTTTGATCGAGGCGATCGGCGAGGATCTCGGCTCCTGGGTCAAGGATCGTATTCCCGAAGACACCGGCGGCATGTTTCTGCTGACCTACGGCGATCTCATGGAAAAGCTGGCGCTTTATTTTATCGATGCGCTGCGCAGCGACCCTCTCGTCTGCAAGATCATTGCCTGGGAAGTCTCGGATGGTTCGCCGCAGGTCCGCCAGCTGGCCGAAGCCCGCGCCAAGTCGCTGGGCAAATGGCTGGAGCGCATGCGCGGCTCGCTTGCGGCTCCGAAGGGCGTGGATACCGCTGCCGTCAACGCCGTATTATTTGCCGCCATCCAGCATCTCGTCATTTCCGCGGCCACCAGCGGCCAGTTTGCCGGTGTGCCGCTCAAATCCGATAAGGACTGGGATAAAATCACCACCGCCGTCAAAAGGCTGGTGCGCGGCGTTTACCGCTGACTGAAGTTGCCGCGGCGGGGAGGCACCCGAGGCAGGCGCGACGTTAATGAAAAATCAGCCATGTTTTCACCGGGCGCGCAACCGCCGGGTGTTTTCGTCCGTTCACGATGCACATTTTTTTCCACATGTCGCCCGCCCGTCGTTAACCATAATGACAGCTTTCATTTGCCTCGCCATGACGGCGGGTCCAGTGTGGATTAACGAAATGTTAACCATGCGCAATGACTGCGCATAAGGGAGCCGCAAGTGAACCGCTGGACAGCCTTGGGCGTCATGATGACGTTTTTTGCTATGCTGCCGTTGGATATCGACGCGCCAGCGCTCAACCTATGCCTGATGGCTGCGGTGCGCTGGGCGGTGCTTGCTGGCATTCCCGATACGTTTTTTGTGCGGGGGCAGACGGCATGAAGTGGTTTTTGATCCTCTGGGCCGGTCCCGTCGCCCTGCTGGGTAGCTGGTACTGGCTGTCCTATTACGACATGAGCTTTGGCTTCTACATGCTGACACGCCAGACCCATGACCTGGTGTTTGAGATCTACGGCAATATTCTCGGCATTCCGCCGGAAAACCTGCCGCCAATGGTCGCCCGCGCCATTGCGGTCGATAGCCTGATCGTTTTTACGATTCTCGCATACCGCAAGAGAAAGCAGATCGCCACCTGGTGGCAGGGCCGTCAGTCAGCCGCGCGGGTCAGCGCGGAAAGCCTGTCCAGCGCGCCCTGAAGAATGAAACTCGCGGCCGCCGAATCGATGCGTTCGGCCCGCTTGGCGCGAGACACATCCATTTCGAGAAGCGCGCGCTCTGCCGCGACGGTTGAAAGCCGCTCATCCCAGTAAATAAAGGGCAGGGCGGTTTTTTCGCCCATGGTGCGCACGAAGGCGCGCGTCGCCTGCGCGCGTGGTCCGGCTGATCCGTCCATATTTATCGGCAGGCCGATGACGAAGGCGGCAACCTTTTCCTTTTCGGCAAACGCTAACAGCATCTGCGCATCCTGCGTGAATTTCACCCGCTTGATGACGGGGCGTGGCGTCGCGAAACGGCGTGAGAGGTCCGACATGGCAAGCCCGATGGTCTTCGTACCGAGGTCGAGGCCGGCAATCGCCTGTGCGGGCTGCAGCGTCTGTGCCAGTTCCTCGATGGTGAGTGTCGCCATGTCGCGTGCTGCCTTTATCTTTTACGGACGAATTCGGTGCGCAGCACCAGACCCTTGACCGCATCATGCCTGCAATCGATCTCTTCGGGATTGTCGGTCAGGCGGATCGACTTGATAACGGTACCCTGCTTGATGACCGTGTTGGTGCCCTTGACCTTCAAGTCCTTGATCAATGTCACGGAATCGCCGTCTTCAAGCACATTGCCGGCGGCATCGCGCACTTCCTTTGCACGGGCTGCCTCGGCGGCCAGTTCGGAAGCCGGCCGCCATTCGCCGCTCGCTTCGTCATACACGTAATCGTCATTATCCGCGGCCATTGTCGCCTCTCTGAAATATCGGTAGTGCGGTTGTTCAAGCCGTCCTATGTCATAATATACGGGCAATACAAAGGAGAACTTCCCATGAAAATCACCTGGCTCGGCCATTCCGCCTTCCGCCTTGAAAACGGCAGCGCGAAGATCCTTATCGATCCGTTTTTCACCGGCAATCCCGGTTTTGCCGGACAGGATGCGAAAAGCGCGGCTGAAGGCATCACTCATATTCTCCTGACCCACGGCCACGGCGATCATGTTGGGGATACCGTCCAGCTTGCTCGCGAAACGGGCGCGACGGTGCTGGCGAATGCCGATCTTGCCGCCTGGCTGTCCGCAAAGGGTGTCGCGAAGGTCGATATGGGCAATACCGGCGGGACCGTGCATTTCGATGGTTTTTCCGTCACCTTCACCAATGCGCTGCATTCCTCGGCACAGATCACCGAAGATGGCGTCTCTCATTCGCTCGGCAATGCCAACGGCCTGATGCTGCATTTCGAGGACGGCCCGGCCGTCTATCACATGGGCGACACCGACATCTTCTCCGACATGAAGCTCATCAACGAGCTGCATCAGCCGGATATCGGCCTGGTGCCGATCGGTGATCGCTTCACGATGGGCGGTGCCGTGGCGGCGCTCGCCTGCCAGCGCTTCTTCAAGTTCCAGAATGTCATTCCTTGCCACTACGGTTCCTTCCCGATCATCGATCAGACGCCGGACAAGTTCGTGGCCGGCATGGAAGGCGCGGAAGCGCGTGTTCACACGCCGAAGGCGGGCGATACGTTGTCCTTCTGAAGCTCCCTGAAGAGCATGTCGTTGCCGCAAAACCGCTCCGCAGTTTGACGCGACATGCTTTCTACCGTTGCGAAGGACGGACATGGTGATTATAGCGAATGGGAAATATCCCATCGGAGTAAAACCATGCCCGTCGATCTCGCCACCGTAAAGCGCGTTGCGCGCCTTGCCCGTATCGCTGTCAGCGAAGAAGAAGCACAGAATATGCTCGGCCAGCTGAACGGCATACTCGGTTTCGTGGAGCAGCTTTCGGAAGTGAATGTCGACGGCGTCGAGCCGATGACGTCAGTCACCCCGGTGGAGATGAAAAAGCGTGCCGACGTGGTGACCGACGGCAACAAGGCGGAAGACATTGTTGCCAATGCGCCTGCGACCGACCGGGACTTCTTCATGGTCCCGAAAGTGGTCGAATAATCCGACCGCTGTTTGCCGCCTGATTTTTCTGAGATTTTCGAAAGCCGTTGCCGACCATGACCGACCTGACGAGCCTGACCATTGCCGAAGCCCGCGAAAAGCTGAAGGCGAAAGATTTTTCCGCCCTTGAGCTGACCGACGCCTATCTCTCCGCCATCGACGCGGCGAACGGCGCGCTGAACGCCTATGTGGCGCTGACGCCTGAAAAGGCGCGCGACATGGCAAAGGCCTCCGATCAACGTATCGCCTCAGGCTCGGCTGGCGAGCTGGAAGGTGTACCGCTCGGCGTGAAGGACCTTTTTGCCACCCGCGACGTGCACACGCAGGCATGTTCGCATGTTCTTGACGGCTTCAAGCCGAAATACGAATCCACCGTCACCCAGAACCTCTGGGATCAGGGCGCCGTCATGCTCGGCAAGCTCAACATGGACGAATTCGCCATGGGCTCGTCCAATGAAAGCTCCTGGTACGGACCGGTCATCAACCCCTGGCGCGCCAACGGTTCCGAGCAGAAGCTCGTTCCCGGTGGTTCCTCCGGTGGTTCGGCGGCAGCTGTTGCCGCGCATCTCTGCGCCGGCGCGACCGCAACCGACACAGGCGGCTCCATCCGCCAGCCAGCGGCCTTCACCGGCACCGTCGGCATCAAGCCAACCTATGGCCGCTGCTCGCGCTTCGGCATCGTCGCCTATGCCTCCTCGCTCGATCAGGCTGGCCCGATTGCCCGCGACGTGCGTGACGCGGCAATCCTGCTGAAGACCATGGCAAGTGTCGATGCCAAGGATACGACCTCCGTTAATCTGCCGGTGCCGGATTACGAAAAGGCCATCGGCCAGTCGCTGAAGGGCCTGAAGATCGGCATTCCCCGCGAGTACCGCGTCGATGGCATGCCGGAAGAGATCGAAAAGCTCTGGGCCAAGGGCGTCGAGTGGCTGCGCGATGCGGGTGCCGAGGTGGTCGATATCTCGCTGCCGCACACCAAATACGCGCTGCCCGCCTATTACATCGTCGCACCGGCGGAAGCCTCTTCCAATCTCGCACGTTATGATGGCGTGCGCTACGGCCTGCGCGTCGACGGCAAGGACATTGCCGACATGTACGAAAAAAGCCGTGCCGCCGGTTTCGGCAAGGAAGTGCAGCGCCGCATCATGGTCGGCACATACGTGCTTTCGGCCGGTTATTACGATGCCTATTACCTGAAGGCGCAGAAGGTCCGCACCCTCATCAAGCGCGACTTCGAAAACGTCTTCCATGAGGGCGTAGATGCCATCCTGGCCCCGATCACGCCGTCTTCCGCCTTCGCTGTCGGTGACGAGGAACTCGCCTCCGATCCGGTGAAGATGTACCTGCAGGACGTTTTCACCATCACCGTCAACATGGCCGGTCTCCCGGGCCTTTCGGTCCCGGCCGGTCTCGACGGCAAGGGCCTGCCGCTCGGCCTGCAGCTCATCGGCAAGCCTTTCGAGGAAGAAACGCTGTTTAAGACGGCCCATGCCATCGAACAGGCCGCCGGCAAGTTCACCCCTGCCAAGTGGTGGTAAGCGACCTCAAGCTCAGAGACATGAACGAAGCCGATCGCCATGCGGTCGGCTTTGTCGGTTTTGCTGCCTGGCGTGCGGGTGACGCCTTTGACGCCTCCTATCTCGATTCCTATGTCGTCGAGCGGGTGAGGGGCGAATTCGAAAGCTTCGCCAAGTCTCCGACCGGTGATGTCGTCGTGGCCGAAATTGACGGTGTTGTTGTTGGCTGGGGCGCTTGCGATGCGAAGCCCCATCATATTTCCGATCTTTGGGTTGACCCAAACTGGCAGGGCAAGGGGATTGGCAAAGCGCTGATCGTCCATTTTCTCGACAGGATGCGGGCTGAAGGCTTGCCGCTTGCCACCATCGACACCCATGCGAGAAATCGCGCCGCCATCGGTCTTTACGAGCGTTGCGGATTTGAAATCGTCTGGCGCGGCATGGAATGGTCCGACATTATGAAGGTCGAACTAGAGAAGGTAAAGCTCGAGCAAAAGCTCTCGCCATAACGTGTTTGCACCGTCGACGCTGTGCGACGAAATGCCGGGTGACAGCATTGCCGCCGCCCGGTCGGCTTATCGATTGTCCAACTCACCCCGCACCAGTTCCAGCCCGTGTGTGGTGATGCGGTAAGGTTTGCCGCCGGAAGAGGCTATCGCTCTCTTCTGTTTCAGCTTTCGGAAGGTGAGAAGATCGAGGCCGCCGAAAATCCAGCCATCGCGCGTATAAAGCGTGATTTTTTCGATTTTGCGGGTATCGTCTCGAACGAGTTCAATTCTGCCGCCCTGGGCGAGCAGGTGAAGAATGCGCTGTTCGGCGCGGGAAATGTCCATTTTTTGGAAGTCCGGTCGGCGTCATCTAGACGCGTGAAAGCAACCCCGGGTGCCGTTAAGGCAGCCGGCTCGGTTTCATATGGCCCGGCGCGCAAGAAACTTGCGGGCAGGGCCGTTACCGGGACTCCGATTGAGCGAACATAAAAACTCCGTTCTTGCCAGTTCTGGATATTGCGCAAGGCGGGCACGGTCAAGCCTGCTGTGAGCACAGCGAAACCACACTGGCCGAATCGCGCCACCGATGTTTTACTTTGCACGGCCATGGAGGGCGCGGCTTGATCGTCATTCGCAATGCGCACGAGCAGGAAGCGGAGGTTCTGTCAGCCATCGGCCTCAGGGCATGGCGGCAGGCGACCGCGGCGCTTGGCATCACATCTACGCTTTACGACAATGCGGCCAGCGCCTTTTCCAATTTCACCCGCTCCTCATGGCTTACAATCCGCGTGGCGGAATTCGGCGGTTCGGTTGCCGGATGGGCGGCGCGGGAGCATTTCGACGAGACGATTACGGATTTCTGGATCGATCCGGATTTTCATCGCAGGGGGATCGGCAGCCGCCTGTTGGGCGACGTCGAACGTCTGATAGAGGAAAAGGGTTTTGATGCCATCCGGCTTGAAACCCACGCCCAGAACGAACCGGCCGTCGCCTTCTTCCGCCACCATGGCTATAGCGTCCGCTGGCTCTCCGTGTCCTACGCGCCGAAGCTCGATCGCGAGGTGCAATCGGTGGGCCTGCAGAAGCAGTTGGCCGAGGTGGAGAGCGGCCTTTATGGACCTGAGTTCTGAAGCAGGGTTTTCAGGACGCCTGCAAGCCGCATCGGCCAGTCCGGCATAATGGCGAGGGATGCGACAAGACCCGCCTGCAATATCACGATGGACAGCAGGATGCTGCGGAACGGTTCCTTGCGTGTTTTATGCCGCAGCAGCCGTTGCGCCGAAATCGCGCCCATGCTGCCGCCCACGAGAGCAAGCGATAACAGCGTGCTTTCCCGAATGCGCCATTCGCCATTCCTCGCTGCTTGCCTGTCCCACCAATAGACAAGAAAGACGAAAAGATTGAAGGCGATATAGGTCATGAAGCAGAGAGCGATCATGGTCATGATGTGAATTGAAACTGAAAGGCGTAAAAAACACGTATCCGGTGCTGGCGAAAATCCGGCGTATGGCGCGACGGGGTGCAAGATGTCTTGCGCCCGCGCTGCATTTGTTCTACCCACCAAGGCCAAAGAACCCGTATATCGTGAGCTTCAGATGACCCTTGTAGACGTGCGCACCCCCGACCCGAAACGCTTCATTCCCGGCGCCACCGGCGATTGGGAAATCGTGATCGGCATGGAGGTGCATGCGCAGGTTCTCTCCAATTCCAAGCTGTTTTCCGGCGCTTCGACCACCTTCGGCAATGCGCCGAACTCCAACGTATCGCTGGTGGACGCCGCCATGCCCGGCATGCTGCCCGTTATCAACGAGGAATGCGTCAAACAGGCCGTGCGCACGGGCCTCGGCCTGAAGGCGAAGATCAACAACCGTTCGATCTTCGACCGCAAGAACTATTTCTATCCGGATTTGCCGCAGGGCTACCAGATTTCGCAGTTCAAGGACCCGATCGTCGGTGAGGGCACCATCACCATTTCGCTCGGTCCGGACCGCCAGGGCAATTTCGAGGATATCGAGATCGGCATCGAGCGCCTGCATCTGGAGCAGGACGCCGGCAAGTCGATGCACGACCAGCATCCGACCATGTCCTTCGTGGACCTGAACCGTTCGGGCGTGGCGCTGATGGAAATCGTCTCCAAGCCTGACATGCGCTCGTCGGATGAGGCCAAGGGTTACCTCACCAAGCTGCGCTCCATCGTCCGTTACCTCGGCACCTGCGACGGCAACATGGACGAAGGCTCGATGCGCGCCGATGTCAACGTCTCCGTGCGTCGCCCGGGCGAAGGTTTCGGCACGCGCTGCGAAATCAAGAACGTCAACTCCATCCGCTTCGTCGGCCAGGCCATCGAATACGAGGCGCGCCGTCAGGTCGCCATTCTCGAAGATGGCGGTGTCATCGATCAGGAAACCCGCCTGTTCGATCCCGGCAAGGGCGAGACGCGTTCCATGCGCTCCAAGGAAGACGCGCATGACTATCGCTATTTCCCCGACCCGGACCTGCTGCCGCTCGAATTCGACGATGCTTTCGTCGAGGCGCTGAAGGTCGATTTGCCGGAGCTTCCCGACGACAAGAAGGCCCGTTTCGTGGCCGATCTCGGCCTGTCGGTCTATGACGCCTCGATTCTCGTCTCGGAAAAGGCGATTGCCGATTATTATGAGGCGGTTGCCGCCGGTCGCGATGCGAAGACCGCTGCCAACTGGGTGATCAACGATCTTCTCGGTGCGCTGAACAAGTTCGGCAAGGATATCGAGACGACTCCGGTTTCGCCCGACCAGCTGGGCGGCATCATCGATCTCATCAAGGCTGAGACCATTTCCGGCAAGATCGCCAAGGACCTGTTCGAAATCGTCTGGAACGAGGGCGGCAACCCGGCCGAAATCGTCGAAGCGCGCGGCATGAAGCAGGTGACCGACACCGGCGCCATCGAAAAGGCCGTGGACGATATCATCGCCGCCAACCCGGATCAGGTCGAGAAGGTCAAGGCGAAGCCGACGCTTGCCGGCTGGTTCGTCGGTCAGGTGATGAAGGCGACGGGCGGCAAGGCCAACCCGCAGGCGGTGCAGGCGCTGGTGAAGGCGAAGCTCGGCATCGAGGACGAATAGGCGGAGGCTTGCCTCCTGCCGTTAAAGGGCATTGAGGCAGAAAGCTCTCTTCCGTCATCCTCGGGCTTGTCCCGAGGATCTGACGAACCACAAGGTCAAACGTGCTTAGATCCTCGGGACAAGCCCGAGGATGACGTCGAGTACGAGGGACTGAGATCATTTCTGCCGGGATCAACGCCCGGCTTTTCTGTTTCAGGACGGAGCGCCATCATGTTTTTCATCCGCACGGCAGGTCTGCGAGATATCGAGCCGGTACGCATCCTGCTCGCCACGACATGGCACGCCACCTATGACGCGATCTACGGCGCGGACAAAGTGAACGAGCTGATTGCCGCCTGGCATTCGCCGCAGGCCATGAAGGACCGCGTTGAGAAAAAGGGCGGCGAGTTTCTGGTGGCCGATGACGGCAAGCGGATCGGCGGCATGGCCTACGGCTCCATGTCCACCAAGATGGCGAAGACCGCCCTGCTGCACCAGCTTTATGTGGCGCCCGATCTTCAGCGGCAGGGTGTGGGCCGAGATCTCTTCGCCGAACTCGAAACCTGCTTTCCGGATGCGGAAATCATGCGTCTTGAGGTGGAGCCTAAAAATACTGTCGCAATCGCCTTTTATGAAGGCGTCGGATTTGTCGAGGTGGACCGAATCGAGCGCATGGCGGGCATCGAGGGGCTGCCCGGCATCGTTATGGAAAAGAGCCTGACCCGATGAATGCGACATTACAAAAGCTGATTATACGCACGGCGCGCGAAGATGATCTGCCGGCGCTCGCCGCCATCTTTGCCGCCGACGACATCGGTGGCCACGGCGATACGGCCGACGAATCGGCGCAGCCGGATTATCTCGCCGCCTTCAGGGCGATCGACGCGTCGCCCAGTGAAACGCTTTATGTGGCGGAACTGGATGGCGAGGTGGTCGGCACCTTCCAGACGGCGATCCTGACCAAGCTGGTCGGGCGAGGGGCGAAGTCGATGGTGATCGAAGCGGTGCAGACGCGCGCCGACATGCGTGGTCGCGGCATCGGCGCGGTGATGATCAATCATTGCCTGGAAGAAGCCCGCCGTCAGGGCCTGAACGCCGCGCAGCTTACCTCCAACATGGCCCGGCTGGACGCGCATCGCTTTTACGAGCGGCTGGGTTTCGAGAAGCGGCATCTGGGCTTCAGGATGAAGCTGAAATAGCGCGGATATATCTCGAAATGCTGGACAATTGCCGTGAGGGGCGGCATAAGCATGTCTTGTGCCGTGCACGGAAAATCGCTGCGGCGCATTCAAGCCTGAGGAACGTAGAATGAAGACTCTCCTGACGCAAATCTTCACCTGGTGGAATGGCCAGACGATCGGAACGCGGTTTCACACCTGGCGTTTTGGCAAGAAGGTAGGACAGGACGAGTTGGGCAACACCTATTATGAAGGCGGCACCACTTCCTGGGGCATGCCGCGCCGCTGGGTGATCTACAACGGTTACGCCGAAGCGTCAGCGATTCCGCCGGGCTGGCATGGCTGGATGCATTACCGCACCGACGTGCCGCCGAGCCAGGAAAGCTACACAGCTCGCGACTGGCAGAAGCCGCATCAGCCCAACCACACCGGCTCATCAAAGGCTTACCGCCCGCAGGGATCGCTGGCAGTGGCCGGCGAGCGCCCGCGTGTGACCGGCGACTACGACGCCTGGACCCCCGGCAACTGAATTATCGCGATGCGCGGTGTTGTGCAAAACACCGCGCTTGTATCCGGCCTCACCGGTTTTTGCCACATTCCGCCCTTAGGCGTTGATCCGGTCGGCGTCTCGACACAGGCAAATATTTGGAGACATATCGTATGAGGAAAATCACGCGGGATCGTTCTTTGCGTGCGCTGACAGTCTCGCTGTTTGCGGCGGTCTCTGCTGTCCTCATCGTATCACCCGTCGCCGCCGCCCGTCTGGAAAACCGCGTCGCGGTGTTTTCCGGCATCGACAAGATCACCGGCCGCATCACCTCCTTCGATGTCTATATCGACGAGACGGTGCAGTTTGGCGCGCTTCAGGTGACGCCGAAGGTCTGTTACTCCCGCGACCAGACGGAAACGCAAAAGATCGACGCCTTTGTCGAAGTCGACGAAATCACCCTCGATCGCAAGATCCGCCGTATCTTCACCGGCTGGATGTTTGCCGATAGCCCCGGCCTCAACGCCGTGGAGCACCCGATCTATGACGTGTGGCTGACGGGTTGCAAGCAGGACTCCGAGGTTCCGGCTCCCTCAACGGCAAGCAAATAACCTAACGTAAAGACTAGAATTGCAGGCTCGGCCGGTTGACGGCGAGATCGAGCATTCTGGCATAGTCCAGCTTCGGCACGTCTATCGCGCCGAATGTCTTCAGATGTTCTGTGGTGAATTGCGTGTCGAGCAGCACGAAGCCCTTCGCGTTTAATCGCTCCACCAGATGCACAAGGCAGATTTTCGACGCATTGGTGCGTCGGGAAAACATGCTTTCGCCGAAGAAGGCAGCACCCAGCGAGACACCATAAAGCCCGCCGACAAGCTCATCACCCTCCCATGCCTCGACGCTGTGGGCGTGTCCGATCTGGTGCAGCTCGGTATAGAGCCGGCGGATGGTGGCGTTGATCCAGGTGCTTGGCCGGTCCGGCGCTTCCGCCGCACAGCCCGCCATGACATCTTCGAAAGCGGTGTTGAAGCGTATCGCAAACGGCTTCTTGCGCATCGCCTTGGCGAGGCTTTTGGAAACGTGGAAATCATCGAGCGGAATGATACCGCGTATCTCCGGCTCGACCCAGAAAAGCTCGGGATCATCAGCCGAATCGGCCATGGGAAACAGGCCGGCGGAATAGGCGCGCAGCAGAATATCGACCGTTATGTCGTTGTTTCTGCTGCGCCGCCCAGCCATATCGTCTTAGTGAGACGCGTCACCGGCCAGATACTTCTCCAGCCAGTGAATGTCGTAATCGCCGTTCAGAATATCCTCGTTCTGGAGAAGGTCCTGGAAAAGCGGCAGCGTGGTCTTGATGCCATCGACGACGAATTCGTCCAGCGCCCGACGCAGGCGACGGATGCACTCGTCACGGTCGCGGCCGTGAACGATCAGCTTGCCAATCATGCTGTCGTAATAGGGCGGGATCTTGTAGCCCTGATAGGCGCCCGAATCGACGCGCACACCAAGGCCGCCCGGCGTGTGGAAATAGGTCAGCGTGCCCGGGGAGGGAACGAAGGTGCGCGGGTCTTCGGCATTGATACGGCATTCGATGGCATGGCCATGGAATTCGATATCAGCCTGTGTGACCGACAGGCCCTGACCAGAAGCGACCCTGATCTGTTCCTGCACGAGGTCCATGCCAGTGATCGCTTCCGTCACTGGATGCTCCACTTGCAGACGGGTGTTCATTTCGATGAAATAGAACTCGCCGTTTTCATACAGGAACTCAATGGTGCCGGCGCCGCGATATTTCAGCTTGCGCATCGCGTCGGCGCAAATTTCGCCGATTTTCATGCGCTGTTCGACCGTGAGAGCCGGTGAATTGGCTTCTTCCAGCACCTTCTGGTGGCGGCGCTGAAGCGAGCAATCGCGCTCGCCAAGGTGAACGGCATTGCCTTCGCCATCGCCGAAAACCTGCACTTCGATATGGCGCGGCTTGCCGAGGTATTTTTCCATGTAGACGGCATCGTTGCCAAAGGCTGCTGCCGCTTCGGAACGGGCGGTTGCAACCGCTTCTTCCAGATCGGCTTCGGTCTTCGCCACCTTCATGCCGCGGCCACCACCGCCTGCCGTCGCCTTGATGAGGACCGGGAAGCCGATCGTCCGGGCGATTTCCAGCGCATTTTCAGGCTTCACTTCGCCATCCGAACCCGGAACCACGGGAATGCCGAGTTCCTGTGCCGTCTGCTTGGCGGTGATCTTGTCGCCCATGATGCGGATATGTTCGGCGGTCGGCCCGATGAAGGTGATGCCGTGGGCGTCGAGAATATCGGCGAACTTGGCGTTTTCCGACAGGAAGCCGTAACCGGGGTGAACGGCATCCGCACCTGTGATTTCGCAGGCCGCAACGATCTGGTGGATGTTGAGGTAGCTATCACGCGAGGGCGGCGGGCCGATGCACACACTTTCGTCGGCAAGGCGCACATGCATCGCATCCGCATCTGCCGTGGAATGCACGGCGACGGTCGGAATGCCAAGTTCTTTCGCGGCGCGCAGGACGCGCAGCGCGATTTCGCCGCGGTTGGCTATAAGGATCTTCGAAACCATGCTGAACCGCCTTTATTCGATGACCACGAGGGCTTCGCCATACTCCACGGGCTGCGAGTCGTTGACGATGATTTCCACCACCTTGCCGGACTTGGGGGCCGGAATCTGGTTCATGGTCTTCATGGCCTCGACGATGAGGATTGTCTGACCTTCCTTGACGGTGGCGCCAACTTCAATGAAGGGGCGGGCGCCCGGGGCAGGCGACAGATAAACCGTGCCGACCATCGGCGAAGATACGGTGTTGGCCGGGTTGCGGGCTGTTGCTGCAGGTGCGGCCGGGGCCGCAACTGCCGGTGCGGCCGCAGGCGCTGCTGCTGCCGGTGCGGGCGCATAAGCGGCGGGTGCTGCAGCATAGACCGTGGCGGGAACGGGAGCCGCGCGGGAAACGCGGATACGCAGGTCTTCCTGCTCCACTTCGATTTCCGAAAGGTCGGTATCATTGAGGATATTCGCGAGTTCGCGGATCAGTTCCTTGTCGATACCCTGTTTCTTTTCAGACATGACAAACCCTATTCTTTGTTTCTTTTTATGCCGTGATGTTCTTCAGCGCATGAAGCGCCATGACGTATCCATATGGTCCGAAACCGCAGATCATGCCCTTGGCTGCGGGCGAGACCATTGATTTGTGGCGGAATTCTTCTCGTGCATGGATATTGGAGATGTGCACTTCCACGACCGGAGTCGAAATTGCGCGAATGGCGTCGTGCAGGGCGATGGAGGTGTGGCTGTAAGCGCCGGGATTGATGACGACACCCGCCGCCCGCTCGCCCGCCTCATGCAGCCAGTCCACGAGCACGCCCTCGTGGTTGGATTGGCGAAATTCCACCGAAAAGCCGAGATCGGCTCCGGCGTTCACACAATCGTTTTCTATGTCTTTCAGCGTTTTGCCACCGTAGATACCCGGTTCCCGTTTTCCCAGCATATTGAGATTGGGGCCGTTGATGACGATGATGATATTGCTCATTCGCGTTTCCATAAGAAAATCAGCGACACCTATAGACTGCGCAGCCTTCAAGGAAAAGCCCCTGCAAGCCGTAAAGCGCAGGGGCTGCCCCTTATCTCACAGGCAATAAAGGCTGTTCGTCTGAATCACGAGCAGGTTGCTTTACCGCAGCTGCGCATGTTGGCGATTTTTTCCTTTAGCGGGTCGGCACCAACAGCACCGAAAACCGCCTCGTCGCCGACGATATAGGAGGGCGTTCCGGTAATGCCGAGGCTGGTTGCCAGCTTGTAGGTTTCCTGCACCTGCGCGTCATTGGGGTTGTCAGCCATCGATTTGCGGATATCGGCCTCCTTGAGGCCAAGCGAGGTTGCGACTTCCATGGCGCTGTCCTCATTGGCTCGACCACGGCCGCCGAGCAGGGTGCGCTGGAATTCGGCATATTTGGCCGGCGCCAAAAGCTTCACGGCGTTGGAAACGCGATGTGCGGCAACCGATTCCGGTCCGAGGATCGGAAACTCCTTAAGGACGACGCGCACCTTCTTGTCGCCCTTCAGGATATTGTCCATGTCGCCCATGGCGCGTTTGCAGTAACCGCAATTATAGTCGAAAAATTCGACCAGCGTGACGTCGCCATCGGGATTGCCGAGCGCGAGGTCGTATTTCGATTCGAAGATGGCCTTCTTGTTGTCGGCAACCGCTTCCGCGGCCTTGGCGTTGCGCGAAGCATATTGCTTGCGTTCAAGCGCGTCCTGAACCTCGAGCATGATTTCCGGGTTCTCGATCAGATATTGCTTGATGAACTCGCCCATTTCTTTCTTCTGCTGCTCATCGAGCGCATGCGCGGGCAGGCAGGCGAATACCGTTGAAAGGGCCGTCACGCTGGCGAGAAGGGTGGAACGGAGAAAATGCGCCATATCGGTCCTCATTCTGTTCGGCCGCAGCCTCTTGAAATCTTATGAAGGCAATTACCTTACTTTAAGCCAAATGCCATACGGCAAAAATACTTGTCCGCATTATGATCGCATGATTGTGAAGATCGTGATTCTGCGGCAAGTCTGCGAAATACGGTTCAGGAAAGAGCATGCCCTTGATTACGATGTCGAAGCGGAGCGCAGTCGAACCCTTTCATGCCATGGATATCCTGGCGGAGGCGAACCGGCGACGGCAGGCGGGACGCCCCGTCATTTCCATGGCGGTCGGCCAGCCGTCCCACCCCGCACCGAAAGCCTCGCTGGCAGCCGCGCAGGAGGCGTTAAAGCACGGGCGGATCGGCTACACTGATGCACTGGGCCTGCGCGAGCTGCGCGAGGCAATCGCCGGCCATTACCGGCTGCGCCATCAGGTCGCCATCGATCCGGCGCGCATCGCCGTGACGACAGGTTCGTCCGCCGCCTTCAATCTTGCCTTCCTCGGCCTTTTCGATGCCGGCGATCATGTTGCCATCGCAAGGCCCGGTTACCCGGCCTATCGCAATATTCTGAAAGCCCTCGGTCTCAATGTCGTGGAAGTGCCGGTCACGGCCGAAACCGGCTACACGCTGACACCGGCAAGTCTCGAACGCGCGGAAACGAAAGCCGGCTGCAAGCTGAAGGGCGTGCTTCTGGCAAGCCCCGCCAATCCCACCGGCACGGTTACCGGCCGCGAGGCGCTGAAGCGGTTGGCGAGCTATTGCGAAAGCCGCGACATGGCCTTCATCTCCGATGAGATCTATCACGGCCTCACTTTCGTCGGGGAGGAGACGAGCGCACTCGAAATCACCGATAGTGCCGTGGTCATCAATTCATTTTCTAAATATTATTGCATGACCGGCTGGCGCATCGGCTGGATGGTCCTGCCCGAAAATCTCGTCCGTCCGGTCGAGTGTCTGGCCCAAAGCCTCTATATCTCACCGCCGGAACTGTCCCAGCTGGCGGCAACCGCGGCCTTTTCGGCAGCGGAGGAGCTCGATGTCTACCGGGAAAGCTACCGCACCAACCGCGATTTCCTGATGGCGCGCCTGCCGGAAATCGGACTGCCGCTGGCATCCCCGATGGATGGGGCATTTTACGCCTATGTTGATACCAGCCGTTTTTCCAATGACAGCATGGATTTCGCCAAGCGCATGCTGGCGGAAATCGATGTGGCGGCGACACCGGGCATGGATTTCGATCCCGAGGAGGGCCACAGGGCGCTGCGCATTTCCTATGCGGGTTCGGTATCTGACATTGCCGAGGCGGTGGGACGTATTGCCGGCTGGCTGAAATAAACCCGCAACGGCCGCCTCTTTCCGAAATCAGGCGGGCGTGCAGCCGAAGGTGCCGACGAAGGCCTTTTCACCTTTTGCCGTGAAGGTCAGCACACGACCGTTTCCGCGCCGCAGCCAGTCGCGCTGCTGCATGGCGTCGAGCAGCGATGCACCGAGGCCGCCGCCGAGGTGATGGCGGCGCTCGCTCCAGTCCAGGCAATGCAAGCACACCGGCCGCCGAGCCTTTTCCAGCGGCGATAGATCGATACCGAAGCTCGAGAAGAAATCGCGCCCGTCATCCGTCAGCACCGGGTCGTCACCTGATGTCACCAGTCCCTTAGCGGTAATGGCGGAAAGCAGCGCAACACCGCTTTCCCCGGCCAGGTGGTCGTAGCAGATGCGTGCCTCACGCAGCGCCTTGTCCTTCGGCCCGGTGCGGACGCGGACCGCACCCGTGCGTTGCGCAAGCCCCATCAAGGCTTCCAGAACCTGCGCCACATCTTCGTCGGAGAGACGGAAATAACGATGTCGCCCCTGTTTTTCCGCCTTCAGCAATTGTGCCTCTGAGAGCTTGGACAGGTGCCCGCTGGCGGTTTGCAGGGTCACGCCGGCGGCTTCCGCAAGCTCGCTTGCCGTCAGCGCACGTCCATCCATCAACGCCGTCAATATGTTGGCGCGGGCGGGGTCCCCGATCAGGGCGGCGACATTGGCGATAAGGGGTCCGTCTTTCATGCTTCGATGGTAGCCGAAGCATTGATGTTGCGCAATGGTATAAAAAGGAGAGACAGAAAACGAGGAGACCAACGATGTTGACCTGTTTCATCCGCTACGAGATCGACCCTTTCAAGGTCGATGCCTTTGAGCGATATGCCCGTAACTGGGGCGAGGCGATCCCGCGCTGCGGTGCTGATCTCATCGGTTATTACGCGCCCAAGGAGGGGTCGAGCACGATTGCCTATGGCGTCTACAACATCGAAAATCTCGCCGCTTACGAAGCCTACAGGGCACGGCTCGCCGCCGACCCGGCGGGGCGGGAAAACTATGAATTCGCCCGCCGGGAACAGTTCATCCGCCGCGAGGACCGTCTGTTCCTCCGCCTCGCCTCCGCCCCGCAGACGGGAGGCGGGCAATGATCGCCGTCATCTTCGAGGTCTGGCCGGCTGAGGGTGAAAAACAGCATTATCTCGATATAGCTGCCGGCCTGCGTGCCGAACTCGAAACAATCGATGGTTTCCTGTCCATCGAAAGGTTTCAGAGTATCAGCAATCCGGAAAAGATGCTCTCCCTGTCCTTCTTCCGGGATGAACAGGCGGTGAGGGCGTGGCGCAACACCCTGCCACATCGCACGGCGCAAGCTCTGGGCCGATCCGGCGTCTTTTCCGACTATCGGTTGCGTATTGCACATGTCATTCGCGATTATGGCTTGTTGGAACGGGAAGAAGCGCCAGCCGACAGCCGGGACGCCCATCCGGTAGAGGGGAGCAGCTTGGGCTGATATTCCCAGCATCAGTTTTTCTGCATGCCGCTGCAAGGCTTTCTGGTTCGAACTCGTCTTTGAAACCCGTTATAGATGGGTCAATGTGGTGCAGGACCACCCGTCGGACTGGATAGGGAGAAGAGCGATGTCGGCAGAAAAAGTGGCTATTGTAACGGCAGGTGGCAGCGGCATGGGGGCGGCCGTGGCGAAACGCCTGGCGGCGGACGGTTACAGGCTCGCGATCCTGTCCTCCTCCGGCAAGGGCGAGGCGCTGGCGAAGGAACTGGGCGGTATCGGTGTCACCGGCTCCAACCAGTCCAATGACGACCTCCAGCGACTGACGGATCAGACGCTCGAGAAATTCGGTCGCATCGACGTGCTGGTCAATAGCGCCGGGCATGGCCCACGTGCCTCCATTCTCGATATTACCGACGAGCAATGGCACACCGGTCTCGATGTCTACCTGATGAACGTCATCCGCCCAACGCGGATCGTCGCGCCCATCATGGTGAAGCAGAAGGCCGGTGCGATCGTCAACATCTCGACGGCCTGGGCTTTCGAACCGAGCAGCATGTTCCCGACATCGGCAGTGTTCCGGGCCGGCCTTGCCTCCTACAGCAAGATTTTCGCCGATACCTATGCGGCCGACAATGTGCGCATGAACAATGTCCTGCCCGGCTGGATCGACAGCCTGCCGGCTACGGAAGAACGCCGCGACAGCGTGCCGATGCAGCGCTACGGCAAGAGCGAGGAAATCGCTGCCACCGTGGCGTTTCTCGCGTCCGAAGGGGCAGGGTATATTACCGGGCAGAATATCCGGGTTGATGGTGGGCTGACGCGGTCTGTTTGACGGGCGGTTATATCGACCCTCTTTCCTGTGACATCGTCTGGCGCTCCAGCATCGACAAAACAAAACGCCCGCAACGATGTTGCGGGCGTTTTGTTTATTCCGTGTCACTTCTCTCAGAAGAAGCCTTTGCGCTGCCACCAGCCACCCTTGCGTGGCTTCGGCTCATCGCCATCAGGGTTGCTCGCAGGCGAACCGGAAGAGGTGACGACCGGTTCCGAACTGGAAACATTGCTGCCCCGGTTCGCGCGGGTCTTTTCTTCGGTCCCAGGAACGTCCGCTCCCGGTGCCAGACCGGCTGAGGCTTCACCGACCTCTTCGATGGCGACATCGACGACAGTCGCTTCAACGACGACCGGCTCAATGATTACCGGCTCGACCGTTTCGACGGTTTCGGCCTTTGGCGCCTCTTCGGTTTCGGTTTCGGTCTTGGTTTTCGCCTTGCGGGTGCGGCGGGGCTTCTTCGGGGCTTCTTCTGCCACGACGTCGGCAACCACACCCTCCACCACTTCGGCGGCGGTGGCGGGCTCTTCCGTTACCGGCGCTGCAGTGGAAACCTCTTCACCTTCCGCGCCTTCACCTTCCGTCTCGCCGTCGGCGCCTGCAGCATCTAGAGCATCGTCACGGTTACGGCGACCGCCACGCTTGCCGCGACGACGGCGCTTGCGCTTGCCGTCTTCGTCGGCATTTGCAGCTTCATTCGCACCGTTTTCGTCGGAATCTGCACCGGCCTCATCGGTTTCGACGCCATCGTCGTCGCCTTCGGCATCGTCGTCTTCCGCGTCATTGCCGGACTGGCCATCGAGCGCACCGTTCTGCTCGTTTTGACCACCCTTGCCACGACGGCGGCGGCGACGCTTGCGCTTGCGCTTGCCGTCCTCGCTATTGTCACCCTGCGGCTGCTGGCGTGGCTGGGCGCTTTCGGCCTTGACGATTTCTTCCTCTTCTTCGTCCTCTTCCACCTCGATGACGATATCGTCTTCTTCTTCAACGAAGCTCGGAAGCATCTGGATGAGGCTTTCGATCTTCACCGGATTTTCGACGGCTTCGCCGCGATCGATGGCGAAATGCTGCGCCCCGACGCTGGAATCAGCGGCGATGATGATGGCGACGCCGAAGCGGCCTTCGTAATCGACGATCGAGCCGCGCTTGTGGTTGAGCAGGTAGAGCGCCGTTTCCGGCGTGCAGCGCACGGTGATGTTGTGGGTGGTGTTGCGCAGCAGATATTCCTCGACGCCGCGCAGCACATGCAGCGCGATGGAGGATTCCGAGCGCACATGGCCCGTGCCGCCGCAATGCTGGCAAACCTGCGTGGTCGATTCCAGCACCGAAGCGCGGATGCGCTGACGCGACATTTCCAGAAGGCCGAAATGCGAGATGCGGCCGACCTGAATGCGCGCCCGGTCGTTTTTCAGGCAATCCTTGAGCTTCTTCTCGACGGAGCGGTTGTTGCGCTTTTCTTCCATGTCGATGAAGTCGATAACAACGAGACCGGCAAGGTCGCGAAGACGCAGCTGGCGCGCCACTTCTTCCGCCGCTTCCAGGTTGGTCGTCAGCGCCGTTTCTTCGATGGAATGCTCGCGGGTCGACCGACCGGAGTTCACGTCGATGGCAACCAGAGCTTCCGTCTGGTTGATGATGAGATAACCGCCGGATTTCAGCGTCACCTGCGGCTGCAGCATCCGGTCGAGCTGGGCTTCGATGCCCGAGCGCGAGAAGATCGGATGAATGTCGCGATAGGGCTGAACCACCTTGGCGTGGCTCGGCATCAGCATCTTCATGAAGTCTTTCGCTTCACGGTAGCCTTCTTCGCCCGAAACGATGATCTCGCTGATATCCTTGTTATAAAGGTCGCGGATCGAGCGCTTGATCAGCGAGCCTTCCTCGTAAACAAGGCAGGGGGCCGTGGAATTCAGCGTCAGCGTGCGGACGTTTTCCCACAGGCGCATCAGATATTCAAAGTCGCGCTTGATCTCGACGCGGGTACGATTGGCGCCTGCGGTGCGCAGAATGACGCCCATGCCCTGCGGAACCTCCAGATCGCGCGCGATTTCCTTCAGGCGCTTGCGGTCGGTCGGCTGGGTGATCTTGCGGGAAATGCCGCCGCCACGCGCCGTATTCGGCATCAGCACGGAATAACGGCCTGCAAGCGACAGATAGGTGGTGAGTGCAGCACCCTTGTTGCCGCGTTCTTCCTTGGCAACCTGGACCAGAAGGATCTGGCGGCGCTTGATGACTTCCTGGATACGATATTGCTTGCGCGGCTTGCGGGCGACGCGATCCGGAACTTCTTCCATGGCGTCTTCGGCACCGACGGACTCGATCACTTCCTTTTCGTGATGATCGTCATCATCGTCGTCGTCATCATCGTCATTGCCGCGGCGAAGGCCTTCGACTTCCTCGGAAATCGTGTCGGTATCGACCATTGCGGCCATGTCGCCACCTGTGCTGCCGTCGTCTTCGGAAGACGCTTCTGCCGCCTCGGCTGCGATTTCTTCAGCTGTCTTCTTCTTGGCGCGGGGGCGACGAACGCGCTTCTTCGGCTTTTCTTCCTCAGCCGACGCTTCTTCGGCGACGACCTCAACGGCCGTTTCTTCAGAAACTGCTTCCGAAACGGGTGCGACTTCTTCCGTGACGGCGACGTCGGTGGTTTCGCTTGCGGCAACGATGCCGACATCCGGCTGATCCACCTGCGACAGGTCGATCATCGGCGCGCCGGGCTCGGGCGCATCGGCCGATTCGAAATCGTCGCTGCGGCGGTGATCCTCGGCTTCCGCCTTCAAGAGGGCCTGACGGTCCGCGAGCGGAATCTGGTAATAATCCGGATGAATTTCCGCAAAGGCGAGAAAGCCGTGGCGATTTCCACCGTAATCGACGAAGGCCGCCTGAAGGGAAGGCTCAACGCGCGTCACCTTGGCAAGGTAGATATTGCCGCGGATCTGTTTCTTGTGCTCCGATTCAAAATCGAATTCTTCGATCCGGTTCCCACGGACAACGACTACGCGTGTCTCCTCTTCGTGGGAGGCGTCGATAAGCATTTTGTCTGCCATGTAAGCTGTGCTCCTCGGCGCAGCCTTGTTTTAT
>Ga0099826_10000202_pt1 | contig 25596 bp, 13 predicted proteins | sample Mtrugardesep15_FD_76830 | JGI IMG/M metagenome (GOLD analysis project Ga0099826, IMG submission 76830) | Root nodule microbial communities of legume samples collected from California, USA - M. trunc garden sep15 | ecosystem: Host-associated > Plants > Roots > Nodule | place: USA: California... | reverse complement strand
TGGGGGACCATAATTCAAAAAAAATAAAAATATGTATGCAATATGATTCTATTGAGTATTTGAATGTTTATATATTATAAGCTCCTAACTATTTTAAAAAAAGAACAATGGAGTTCCTGACAAAACTAAATTTAAGCACTCCAAACATATAATAAATTGTTTTTTTCCTTTACATGTGGGTCAAATAATATTGTTAATTTTTTTTAGGAAGCCAAATAATATTGTTAATTGATTCTCCTTATGTCTCAATAAATATCATTTAAGTTTTTTATTTACATATTAAAAAATACAATGATTTGAAGAAATAAAAAAAATTGAAATACGCACTTACGTAATCAGAATTCTGAAACAGCGAAAGAATGTTAGCAAATGGCTACTCAAAAAACAAACAGAATGGTTGGTTTTTGGTTGTTTGTTTTATTCGCTGACCTCTTATGTAGGTAAAAATCAAAGTCTTAAGAGGACGAAGATTGCATTGACACTGAAATGGCATTGGCAGATTTGTTTTGTTGCTATTAACCAATCACAAGTCGTGGCGTATGCATAGCTAGAGATAGAGAAATACAAACAGAGACAGAATTTTAACACAACACAGTCAGAATTGAAAATAATATCTACTAAATATAAACATATCATTGATCACGGGTGGACATTTTAGAAATGTATAATAGGTCACTTTGGTTCTGATTTTGGTACTCTCTCTTACTCCCTATCCCTACAATATCTCCAATACAACGGCACAAACAAAACAAACATCCAACATATTCAGGGATTCATCCATTTAAAACACACTTGATTTATGGAAAATGCTAAAGAGTTCCTTTAGAGCATTAGTTAAGAGGATATAAATAGAAATATATCATTGAAAAATGGTGAAAAGTGATGAATTTAATTTTTTAAATGTTAAAATATTGTTGAATCCAATGTAAACCTACCACTTTTGGTTTCCTTAACAATGCCCTTAAGGTACTTGTTAACATAACCCTTAATTTACAAGGTTATATATGAGTTTAGTCTTCGCAGAAATTTTAAATTTCCATAAAAAATCAAACTTTTGAATCCTCTAAAATGTCTCATTCTCCATAAATCATCTTTGCATTGTGTCAATTTTCAACTAATCTTCTTTGCATTGTGCACAATTACACGAGATTGGTATACATTTTTTTTAAGTCTTTGTTATTTGATCAATTTTCTTTTATTTTTACTTTTTGATACCTTACGGCATATATAATCTAAAATGGATTCAAAACATTGATAACTCATGTTATAAAGAAGAAAACGAAGTATGCTGCTCGTTATCTTCTACCTCCTCCTCTACTTTCTATAGAGAAATTAGATCAAGAAAGCAAGGTCAAAGTTTTGAGGGATCTTGTCAAAACATCTCCTCAAACAAAGGTGCGTGTCCCTTTAACCCCTACAATGGTCATAATTCTTTTGTTCGTCTCAACCACGGCGACGTAAGAATAGTGGTCAACGTTGAGTATCATTGTCCGTCGCGATAGTTAGGCTTACTTGCATTTTTGACACCTTAAGTTTCACAATTGTGCGAATAAAATATGTTGAATAAGTGTATGAAATTTTAAATGTTTAAATATATAAGCTAGAAGTTATTTATAGCCTCTCATTATCGTTGTTCACTTTTAAGCTTAAAGTGGTATAAGTGTAAACTCTTCCGTAAACACCCATGAATTTTGTTTTTTTTTTAAATCATTAGGAACCAAATGCATATTTGAATTGAGAAGCTTTCAAAAGGTAACCTAATCCAAACTACGCCATTATAGTTGTTAAATAGTATTTGCACATCAAAAGTCAAGCACACATAACATATTAAACAACATCTGACATAAAATACCATAATTTGGGATTTCTTAAATTTAAAGGCAGAGTTCTTCGTAGGTTTAACAATGTATTGATCTCAATTAACGAAGATTATAATTATGAACCTATTGTCTAAACTCAAGAGTACCAATGAGAATATACGTAGTCAGAAAGAACAAGGGAAAACAAAATTAGACTAACTTAGTTAAACTTGAACCTAAGTTTTTTTTTTTTTTACATGGAGTAATCAATCAATTTGTTGATTACTACAAGATTGGTTCTCCTATGCAAACTTCGGTCACCCTTTTTATGGAAGCACAAATTGAAAGGGATGCTCCTTCAAAAAAAAAGGAAGGTATGCTAATAATAGTAAAAAAACTCCATGATAAAATGGTATGCACTAAATTTGACATTACGATTAATTACTAATAAATCCATTTCCATATGGTTTAGACATGTATACTATCCTCAATTGTGTTCCTTTTTCCATATACTGTACCTAGCTACATCATGTATATGAAACAAATGCATAACCAACGTTTTGCCTTCATTCAATGTGGCCACAACTTTGTAATATGTTGTTAACTTACTTTATCAATCAATAATAAAGTATTCGTGTCTTTTGCAAGTACACAATTTTCATCCAAGCAGAAACAAAATAAATATGCAGATAAACATTTCCTTTTAAGAGATAAAGAAGAAAGAAAGCTCTAAAATAGTACAATTAACCATTCATTCCATTCTGCATATAATACATCAAATTAAATTGTCATATTGCACATACCAATTCCATAAAATGTCCTCTAGAGTTCTGGATACACATACCAATTCCATAGCAGCGCTCTTCTTGAGACAATGCTGCGTCAATGTTACATTTAAATTCACCCACCGGTTGTGGCAGCCACCGTACTGCTGAACCGCTACCGTTTTGCACTGCATCTGCTGTACAACTGTTTTGCGATGCTGCTAAACTGCTAATTATGGTGCTTCTATATACACCACATCATCATAGCAAAGTCAATAACCTTATGCTGCTGCATGTTAGTGATAACATTAAAAACAAAAATTGCAAAATCTGTTGCATTTTGTATTGAAACATGCAAATTCTCCCACAGCCCTGCCATCTCCCATACTTGTTCCGCCTTATCACATCCCATAAAGGAATAAACAAATGCCAATCGTTCTCGTAGTTTGGAGTCTATCCCTTGTTGCGAGGCATCCCCTTACTACTCTCCACAGGAAGATTTTGACTCTTTGAGGAATTTGTAGATTCCAGAATTTACACCAATCACCCTCAAACTCTATACTCCATATTCTCAATAAGTGCTTCCATAGCATACCAGTATGCCAACTTGATCATGTACACACCTTTTTTATTGAACTTCCATACATGGCTGTCCTCCCTTCGTTACACAGCACCGACATCATACTAATTTCTTCTTGATCTCTTCCACTTAGCAGCCCATTTACCACATCCCTGATCCCTGTTCCAATTATAGGCCTCTCAGTCTATAAGATCCGAAACCCTCATATGCTCTCCTCCTTGTGGCATCGCTGTTGTTATTATGTAGGAATTTTCTTTTGATCTTAACCATGGTTCACCTCACACATTAAAAAGTGTATTTAAATAACATTTCTCTAAAAATATATTCAAAAACAATAAGTTTGTAAACTTTCGTAAAAATAAGTTTTTAAATTTAAAACTATGGAATTGCTCACTTTCAAGCAATTCAAGTCGGTAGCCACTTCTTTTATTTTTTAATTTTTTTGAGAAAAGTGAATCCAAAAATTTGAAAAACTAATTACATGAAATATTTTAAATCGTAATTAGACCCCAATAGAACTATGTTAGATCCATTATAGTCTTGGCACTGCACAAGTTATAAAATGATAATGAGAGACAACTAGCCGAGAGACCAATAAAAATATACTGAAAACTATGATTGATCTGAAATTTACTCGAGCAGAGTTTGGATTGCTTGGCGTACAATGTGCTTGGGAAGTTTTTCTAGCAATTGGAAGATCACCAACAATTGTTCAGAAAGGCTGAATCTAACTGTATCCATATGTAGAAGAGTTTTGTCTTTGAGAGATTCTACCAAATGACATTATCTTCTCCACTTTCTCAGCAGGAAAATCATCAGGCTCCTTAACCATACAATTAAAGAGACAAAATCCATAAAGTTATATCTTGGATAGAGGAAAAATATTGGTTACCAACATTAACAGGACCAGGTTATATGATCTTCATGAACAGTATAAAAAATGAAAAAAATAATGGAATATAATATTAATAAGCTAAATATAGAATTCATATCTATAGATTGGAATGTTACTAAATCAGTGATTATACTAAAATATGCATCAACTAAGATCATACCCCCAATCCCTTTTTCATTCGAACTGGATAAGTTCAAAATAGTTTCATAGTAACAAAAATAAACTTAATCAACTATGTCGATCGACAATTATTTCTACATCTTCCGCCTCGTCTTGAAGCCCTAGCTTAAACTGATCATAATTACCGAGTTCAGCACTCTTGAAGGGTAGTCGCGCACCCAAGACTTGGAGCAAGTCATCTTGGTGAAGTACTTCTTTTTCGAGCAGCAACTCGGCAATTTCAGCTACTTTCCCATTGTATTCCTCTATAAGCTGTATGGTATGTTTGTATGCTTTGTTCACCCAATCTCGCACTTCATTATCAATGATTGCTCCAGTTTTACTGCTGTAAGGTTTGGACGTCTCAAAAGAGTTCTCACTTGGAGGGAAAGAGAGGAGGCCAACTTTTTCACTGAAACCATAGATGGCTACTTGAGCATATGTCATCTTGGTGACTTTCTCCAAGTCATCTTGTGCTCCTGTAGAGATTGTCCCAATGAGAACCTGCTCGGCAGCCCGACCACCAAGGGTCATACAAGTCCTATCAAAAAGCTGCTCCTTTGTCATGAGATGGTTCTCATTTGGAACATACTGGGCAAACCCTAGAGCTGCTGTTCCGCGAGGAACAATAGTTACATTCAACAATGGGTCAGTATGTTCCAAGAACCAACCTGCAACAGCATGACCTGCTTCATGGTAAGCAACGGTACGCCTGTGCTGCTTGCTTATTACCTTGTTCTTCTTCTCCAAACCACAAATGATCCTATCAATAGCTGCCTCAAAATGATCCTTTGTGGCATGTGCTTCTTCAGTTCTTGCAGCAATCAGAGCAGCTTCATTGCAAACATTAGCAATGTCTGCTCCAGCAAATCCTGGAGTAAGGGATGCAAGCGTATGTGAATAATATGAAGGCTCCTGGTCAAGGCCGTCGATGTCGGGTTTATCAATTGTTATTTGGCGGTCAAAACGCCCCGGCCTAAGTAGGGCTTTGTCTAATACATCAGGTCTATTGGTACCTGCCAGCACAACAACTCCAGCAGTGGTTCCAAAACCATCCATCTCCACCAACAATTGATTTAAAGTACTTTCACGCTCATCGTTTGCACGACCTCCACCTCTACTACCCCTTGCTCGACCAATTGCATCAATTTCATCAATAAAAATACTATACTAGGAGCACACTTCCTTGCTTCCTTAAACAACTTTCTCACCCTAGATGCTCCAACGCCAACAAGCAGTTCCAGGAAATCAGAACCGGATAGAGAGAGAAATGGCACACCACACTCCCCTGCAGTTGCTTTTGTTAAAAGGGTTTTTCCTGTACCTGGAGGACCCACCAGAAGAGCCCCTTTTGGAATTTTTGCACCAAGCTCTTCGTATTTCTTAGGATTCTTGAGGAAATGCACAAACTCCATAACTTCTTGCTTTGCCTCATCACAGCCAGCAACATCTTTAAAATAGACCTGAACAAAATGAATTCATATAAGAAAAATATGCACTTAAATTAGGTTAGGAAAATGCTAACAAGTGTCATGAGTATTTGTTTACAAGTTCAAAGAATAAAGGCTTAATTACACTTTTGGCCCCTAAGTTTCCTAAAGTTGTAATTTTTGTCCTCTAAAAAAAACAACTATTTTCAGGCCCTAAGTTTACTTTCTGTTGCAATTTTGATCCCCACGCCAATTTTGACCAAGTCAACGTACACGTGGTCGCCACGTGTGTAAATTTTTTTATTTCTATTTTATTCATTTTAAAAAAATATTTTTGTAATTAAAAAAAATCATTTTTAATTACAAAAAATACTTTTTTTTGTTTTATTATTACAAATAAAAAATTACAATTTTTTTTATTACAAAAATTAAAAAAAAATTATTTATTATTTATTTTTTAATTACAAAATAAAAAAATATTTAAAAATACAAAAATACGTCCACGTCAGCGTTGACTGGATCAAAATTGGGTTAGGGGGCCAAAATTGCAACAAAAGTAAATTTAGGGGCCCTGAAAAGAGTTGTTTTTTTTAGGGGGCCAAAATCACAACTTTGGAAAACTTAGGGGACCAAAAATGTAATTAAGCCAAGAATAAACTAGCAACAAACCCACGGGACCGTGCTCCGCACGGGTTAATTCAAAGCGAGGGGGTTATGCATCAAAGCACATTGCAATGTTATATGAATTGAGAAGAAAAAAAACTAATGAATAAAGTCGACGTTAAAGATAAAAACTAATGAATAAAGTTTAAAAATTATAACACTTTGAGTGAGGAACAATAAGTTGGGAAAAATCACCTATGTGAAATGGAAAGAAAAAATGGTCGAAAATTAAGCGAGTTCATACTCGTATGAAAAAAATAATTACTAAAAAATGGTAAAAATATTAAAAATAATAAAGATGTCTTTATGAGTCTCGTGTATGAATTGAATAACTGTATTATTTAGTAACTCACTTATCATTTTTTAATGTTTTTTATAGTCATATATTCCTAAAAGATATAATAATTAATAATCAATAACAATATAAAATATTATTATATAATATGACATGGTGGCCTAACTTATTTGATTCTCGGTTGTTTCTAAATACGTTGAGATCTGCAGGTTTCTAGGTCTCTTGTTTGCCTACACTTTGGTTCTTCAATCTCGAAAGAGCTTTTATGCTTGCTGTTTATTTAATTAGTTCTTAAAACATGAATTTTGATATCGTGCTGACGGTCGATCGATTAGTTATTCTACGTATATGTTCACTGGGTTGCACCCGTGATTAGTGAGTTTTTTTTTAGTGTTGATCAATCTTTTGAAAGTTACTATCTCTTTCTCTCTCAACTAGATTGGATCTTTTGTTACAAAAGATACAAAAGGGGTAAATATATGTTGATGTATCAAAATATTAATATAGGACAAACTTGTATTTTTACATGTCATTAACATTCATAATTAGAGAATAAGATAATAGATTGTAAATTTATTTATAAAGAGATTGTAAATTGTTTTTAACTCTTTAGATATTTAGAAGTTGAATTATATGATAATTTGTTTTTATTGAGATTAAGATTAAGTTTGTTTGTTCTTTAAAAAAGATTAAGTAAGTGTTGTTTTATGATTTATCGAGAGAATTTGTTTTAATTTGTTTTTAAGGAAAAAAAAATATGGGGAGATTGAAGTAAAAGACACAAAGGATATAATTTTGATGACGTGTCAAAAAATTAAGAAGGGGTAAGATTGTATTTTTGGTAAACATTAAGTTTCATATATAGATAATAGATTGGGTATTTAACACATTGAAACTAATTCAAAAAAAGAAACTTTTTTGACATAAAATTTCAGAATTATTTTCTCTTTTAAATTCTTAACAAATGCCCTAGATAGAATAGCCCATTAAGTTTTTCATTCACCACTAAAGAAAAAGTGTCATATGGGGGAACATGGTGTTAGAAAACAAATATAGAAAGTATTATGCTTAAATAGGTCTTTTGTACCTGTAGATATAGGCCATTTGAATTTAGTCCTTGAAAATTTTGGTCACTATCAACCAAATTAGTCTCTACTTGTGTGGCATCTAACATGGAGACCCATGTGAGAGGTTAAGGGTCACGGCAACATCGTTAACACCCAAATTGGATGGAGGGACTAAATTGATTGACATATGTCAATTTCAGAGACTAATTTGATATTTCGCATAATTGGGGCACGATTTTGACCGATCCTTACAAATTCAAAGACGAACTTGATGATTCACTTGAAAATAATTATCATATGTTAAAATTTAAATGAGAAGATAAAATTGGAAGGGATAAGTCGACATATTTGAGTTAAGGTGAGTTTTAGCATGAGGCAATTGCTAAATTTCCCTATCTTAAGTCATTTTTAGTGGTGAGTTTTTACCCTTTGATCAAATCAAGAACACATATATCATACGCCATCAACATTAGATTTTTATTTTCTTTACACTATCTTCTGTTTTTATTTTTATTTTATCTTTTTTACGGAGTTGTAGTTGTACCTCTTCACACACATGGACTACAAAATTTTCGTCTCTACGGTTTCCACGATAGATTCAAGGTCTGAGAATTGCTTCGTTTCATCTCTTCATTATTGGACAATCAATTCTATTTTTTCACATATTATTATCGATGTTGTTTTGACGAGAAATTCAAGATCTCAATTTTTATCCTCTCTTTGTTATTGAGAAAATGATGTTGTTTCTCGTTACCTCAAATAATTTCTAAGATCTAAAAATTGTTAACATTTGTACTAATATAAGATTTCTCTTCATTCCCTGATATACGGGCTTCTTTTCATCATTGAACATTTTGGATTTATAAAAAAACTAAAAAAAAAAAAAATTACCATCTTTAGTCTGTCCAACAAAAATAAATAGCTACCATTGTTAATGGTATATGTTCATTCATAAATTATTATTCGATATTTGTTAAAAAAAAGACCATTATCCAACATAAATTGTTGTATATAGTCAATATATGGCGGAATACACAAGTGTATAATTTTTCTTCTCAATCCAATCTTCTCTCCACTGCCATATTAAAGCTCAAATACATGAAAATGGATTTGCACAAAACCCCAAAACAAGTCTGGGTCAGTCACACGAACAAGTTTATATCTGGTCCAGCAGCTTGCAACATTGTGAAGAAAAAGAAAAAGAAAAAAAAATTAGTGTTGAAAATGTATGATAAAAGTTTGTTCTTTTATTCTATAAGTGTTGATGGTGTATGATATAAGTGTGTTCTTGATTTGATCAAAGGGTAAAAACTCACCACTAAAACTCATCTTGAGTTAATGGATTAATAGATTTGAAGAATTAGTTAAAGTCACATAAAACATACTAACATGATAAAATGTGATCTTTCAATGTAGTTTTAAATACTACTTCTCGCGAGTAACTTTATAACGAAATGATGATGACCGCTTTAAAAGTTTTTTTTTAAATGTAGCACTCTATTTTTAATCTATCCCTCCATAATTTCCACCAATTCATATCTAACACAACAATTCTTTCACGAGACCGAATCTTTTATTTTGCTATGAATAGCAATGCCCTGATTTTAAATGTACTCTCTAATAGTATAAAAATTAGAGATGATAGATTTCATTAGCAATTTTTGTTATTAAATCAAGATTTCATTCTCAACTTATAAGTGGTGCAATCAGCCAGGAGAGATTCTCCGCTCAAGTGAAATTTGTATCGTACTGTACTGTACCTATTTGATTTATTTCCTTTTTTTTTGGTCTATAATGCGACAAACCTTTCTTTCCCTACTCACTCACGCTCTCTGACACTCTTACCCTTTGGGACCTGAGCTGAGCATTCACCTCACTTTCTTCTCAACTCAACCTAAAAATTCTTTTATAGACATAAATACAAATGATAAATATTTGAACACACTCCTATCAAATGACAAATTTTAAAACAAAAATAATTAGATCACATCAATCAAAATTATTTAATTTTATTCTCTTTTAATTTTTGTCTTTAATATGAATATGTCTAAATATATATCATTTGTATTTTTCTTTATTGATGAGTTTCTCCCTAAATCAAAATACTATGAAAATTGCAAAACACTAAACGGGCTCATTGTCTCTGCAAGGATATTTACTATCATCTATAGTTTTACTTTTTTTTTTTTAAATAAAAATCTATGGTATTAATATTATCTGAATTACACTAAATTCATTACTGCTTAGTATGTATTTATGATAATGATAATTGAAGTACAATCGCGGATAATTTATTTTTATTTTTTTTGCAAAATCACAATTGTTTTTTCTTTATTTTATAACGTAAGACCAGAGTGAGGAAGCCGTTTTTAATACTTCAAGTAGGCTGCCTCTCATTATACAAATAATATCGTGCTACTTTAATTTAAGACTAAAAAATCAAAAAATAAATAAATGTGTTAACCCTAGAAAAGGGAGGGATCTTGATAATCTGGAGTTTGACCGAAAGGTAAGAATATTTTAGGAGAGAATTGTTTCTCCTAAAAATCAAACTCGGATTCTCCTAATCTATTTGTCTTTGGTAAAGTTCTCATTAACAATTTGAGTTCAATTGCTTGGTCAATTTACGTGCAGACCAATTTAGTTCCTAACAAAATCAAACTAACGAGTTATGAACTAACTTTTCCCTCGAATAAAAATGTCAAAGTTTAATTTGAATATTATTTCATTCATAAATTGAATTGTATCAACAACAAATTGTGAGAGATTAAATTAAATCTTGGTTAAATATGATTTTGATTTCTACAAAATTAATACCTTCTAAGTTTTTTTTTTGTAGTTTTTTTTAGTTATCATTAACTCTTAAATGTTTTAACGATTTTTTGCAAATATGTTTAGAACATCATAGTTAGAAATCTAAACTTTGAAATTTGAGCTTTATTTTCCGTGGAGGAACTTTTTCTAATATTCTAAACATGTTTCCCAACACTTGTTCAAAAATAGTTCAATGATAGTTATAAAATTTGGTTTTAACAATATTTAAAAAAAATTGAAGAAATTTTTTGTTGTGATTAAAGAAATTATTAAAACTATGTAAACACCAAACTTGGTTTAAGGAAAGGATGAGGCGCATCACTAGTAATATAGAGAGTACTTCTTTTTTGAGTGATCCTTGGTTGGGTGATGATTGTTTGAGGATTAAGTTTATTTGTATTTTTTATTTGTGTGTTGATAGCAGTGTGACAGTTGCAGAGATGCGAAAACATGGATGGGGGTTAATGGACTAGAATGGTGGTTGAGAAGACTTTTTTTTTGTATGGAAGAAGGATTTGTTAGATATTATTCTTTTGCAAGAGAATGATAAACGAGTTTGGTCTCAGAGCTTTGTTGATGAGTGGTCAAATGTGCTTATAATGTCCTTACTCAAACTGAGCAGTCCAATAATCATGTTCATTCTCATATAATCTGAAACAAAATAGTGCCTCTGAAAGTGTTGTCATTTGCCTCAAGAATTTTTAATAGAATAACCCCCAACAAAGGATAATTTAATTCATCGTGGTGTGGTACCGTCTGATTCGTTGCTTTGTGTGGGATGGTGTTGAAAGGAGGAAACAATTAAACATTTATTCATTGGTTGTGTATGAAATCTTTGTTTTGCAGTGATTGATAATTCTCTATGTCAACCTAACCGACATTGATGATCATGTTTTGCAATTTGGATGTGCGCATTTGTTCAAGAAGAATATCCACTCTTATTGTTAGGTAATCTAGTTGACTTGTATTTGAAGTATTTAAAAAGGGTAAAATATTAGAATCTTTTGTAAGAAAGATTTTACTTTGAAGCAAATACTTGATCATATCAAACTTCACTCTTTGTAATGGGTGAAGAAGACCCACAAACCAAATTCTATTGTAGATTTTCATTCTTTGTAGCATAATCATTTGTTTTGTATGGGCTTAGTCATTATATATTCATATTCTTGATCGTTATTAATAATGTTGATCCTTTTTAATCCCTTTTAGTTTTAGGCATTCCTTCTACTTGAAAGAATGCTCATTTATAAATTTTGATTTTAACCTCTCAACAAAAAGTAAACTCTAAACTTAAGGGTTCGTCTCGTTCGAGAGTTTTGGAGGGGAGGGGAGGGGAGATTTTTAATTTGAAGTGTTTGGTTCATATTTTAGAAGGCGAGGGGAGTAAATCTCTTTAAAATTTTATTGCATTGTCATAATTATCCTTAAATTAATTTCAAATCTCAATATTAACCTTGTAACAACTTTTATTATTACTAGATTATAATATATTTTCTAACAATCTTACTATTATTAGGTTATCTTATTCTTGTAACAATTTTTATGATTATTTTGTTATATTTTCCTTGTAACAACTTTTATTATTATATTATCTATCACTCTTATTTGTTACATGTACAGACCACTCGCACTACTACTTTGTTGCTGTCAACAACCTTATTATTATTATTATTATTATTATTATTATTAGGGTTAATATGTTTTTACCCCCTGTAATTTAGGCGAGTCTAGATTTCATACACAGGGGGTAAAAACATATTATTACTATCATCTTATTTTAATTCAACTTATTATTACTTGTTGTTTCTTTTTTTTTCACCGTTAATTCACCGATTCATGTCTTGTTGTGCAAAATATATGAGCCAGATTGAGAAAAAATAAGCGGCTTAGATGTGTGTTTGTGTTTCGTCGGTCACTGAAATTGTAAAAACAAATAGTTTCTTTTATTTAATTAAGTTTAAGGGTAAAATGGTGAAATAATTTTAAAATCTCTCCCCCTTCCTTTTCGAACCAAACACATTTTTAATTAAAATATCTCTCCTCCCTTTCCCTCTGTTAAAATCTCTCCACTCCCCTTCCCTCTTGATTCTCAAACCAAACAGACCCTAAAAATCAAAGAAATATATATTTAACTTTAAGGTTAAATTACCTTTTCGGTCCTCTAACTGTTTAATTGGTATGTCATCTAACTAAAAATTGATTTATTTCGGTCCCTTAAGTTTCTCATTGTTACTATATTTAGTCCTTTTGGTTCAATCTAATTAAAAAAACGTTAGGGTTCATCAATTTCTGAAAAATAGGAAGAACACCATCAACAACAGCAAGAACAAAACTCATCAACATGAACAAACAACAACAACAAAACCCTACAACAAACACTCACAACAACTTATTAACCACAACAACAAAATCAAGCACTACAAACATAAAATTAGGGTTCTTAAAGGGGGAAAACAAAATGGGATAAAATTGAATCTGATAATTCTGCTTACGAATTCTATACTCAATTGCTAACCTTTTTTTGATTATGATTCCTTGTTGAAAGACAAATTAAATTCAAAATTGATATGGGGTTTCTTCTTGAATTCGATTATGAGTTTGGAGGTTTGAGATTTTGGTTAAGTTGGTTGTTGGGATTTGATGAAGATGATGATGAAAATGAAGTTTTTTTACTGGATTTATTTTTGTTTGTTTTAATTTTTCTTCCTCCTATTGGTTTTACTGGGTTTTTTTATTGGGTTTGTTTTGGTGTTTTTTTATGAAGGTGAATGAGGAAGATGATGAAGAAGTTGAATGAAGATGATGATTGTATAAAACCTAATGTTTTTTTTAATTAAATTTAACGAAAATAACTAAATATATTAACGGTGAAAAACTTAAGGGACCAAAATAAATCAATTTTTAATTAGAGGAACAATCTCATATTTACTTAATCAAGAAAAAAAGTAATTTAGCCTAACTTTAATCTTGAAAGTTAACAAATGACCGTTGGCCGCATTTGAATATTTTATGAATATTTGAACCCACTTTATTACATATATAGTACGAGTAGCATCTTGCATAAATCAAGCCCCATTTTAAACTTTTACCGTTTGTCGTCATACAAAATAAAGTCTACAAAAGAGGGATAGAAGAAGTTCCATTCCCAATACCATGGCTGCTTCCATCTTCACCACTCTCTTCTTCTTCACTGCTTTCCTAATCGCATACACTCCAGGTATTCATTATTTCCTCCTTCTCTTCTCGAATCTATAGTACATTTTTTACTTTACTTACTTAATTTGTTTGATTTTAACAGTAGCAAAGGTATCAGCAGTATCAGTAGTATTTCACAACAAGTGTCCCCACCCAGTGTGGCCAGCAATCCAACCCGGTGCCGGAAAACCCATTCTGGCCCGCGGCGGCTTCAACCTCCCACCAAACAAAGCTTATTCCCTCCAAGTTCCACCACAATGGTCAGGCCGTTTCTGGGGCCGTGACGGCTGCACTTTCGACGCATCAGGACACGGGCATTGCGCCACCGGAGACTGCGGCGGATCTCTGTTCTGCAACGGCATCGGCGGAACTCCACCAGCCACACTAGCTGAGTTCACATTTGGGAAAGATCTAGATTTCTATGACGTGAGCCTGGTGGACGGTTACAACTTACCGATTGCCATTACACCTTTGAAGGGATCTGGAAAATGTAGCTATGCAGGTTGTGTGAGTGATCTGAACTTGATGTGTCCAGTAGGGTTGCAGGTGAGGTCACGTGACAAGAAGCACGTGGTGGGTTGTAGAAGTGCTTGTGCTGCTTTCAACTCTCCTAGGTATTGCTGTACTGGTAACTTTGGTACCCCACAGACCTGTAAGCCCACTGCTTATTCAAGAATCTTCAAAACTGCTTGCCCAAAGGCTTACTCTTATGCTTATGATGACCCTACCAGCATTGCTACTTGCACCAATGCTAGTTACATCATCACTTTCTGCCCTCGTCACCGTTGATCATTTCATCTTTATATTTATATTTATGTCATGTGTTTCTTTGCTACTAGCCTACTGTCAAGTCTCTTTAATGTTATGTAGCAACTCTTATATATTATTATTATGGTTATGGTTGGTTAAGCTTAATTAATCCATTCCACTAGATTTGTTGTAGATTCTCATTCAACCAACTATTAAAATGCATGACACATTTATTGATAATCAATTGTTTAAAGGTGATTTAGTTAAGATGGTAACGTGAGCTGATCAATCTTATATTCATAACCTAGTGTGTGTAAATGCGCAATGCAGGTATTCCAACACAATTCTAATTTTACCAGTGAAATGGCATGGCATTCGCGCCGCTTAGGATCTCAAAATTGGCTTCACACCCTTTGTTTAATTTTCTGCACAATTTGTGCGTATAAATATGAAGTGATAAAAAAAGGGAGCCATTTGTTCAAAATTTTATGGTGTATACTCTGGTGGCATTTACTATACACAAGACACACCATATTCAAATTGTTGTGAACCATACACAAAACCGTTGGATCAGACGAAGAACATCCTATACAATAGTCTATCAACACCTAATCAAATGGACCAGAATGCATTTTTCTGCCTCATCTCTTTTAGCACACGGCTTTCTCTATCATTACGGCCACTCAACACCATGCCATGCCACCGGCAACAGCCACACCACGACATTGGTAAACAAGGTTGCTCTTTTCCACTAAAATTTTGAAGTTTGAAACAATCAATTTCATTGTCAAACAGTACAGTGTGTTGTGAAATTGATGAACTCCATCAGGGTTGTCATGGCGTTTTCCATTCCACCTTGTTTTTCATGGCAATCAAAATGGGTTTTTTCAGCTTGCTCTGAAAATAAAGAAAATAACGCAAGCCCATTAACTAAAATATAACACCGTGATTTGATTATTATTATGAAAACAAAGGAACAAGAAACAGAGTTGCTTCTTTTAACAATGGACTAAGCATTTTTATAGTAGTATGTAAGATCTGGAAAATAACACCATGATCTTCTTCTTTTTGTTTTATTTTTTAGATCTCGCTCAAGGTTTTTGATTTTGTATCATTGTTTTTCTAGATCTGGAAATTGTTTTTAATAATGTTTTTTTTCTCTGGATATTACTATTTTTTCAATGTAATTGAAGTAAAAATTGTTCAGTTTGTTGTTTAATTAAGTTTTCTGATTCTTTTAAGAACATGATGCAAATGAAAATGGGTTGTAGTCTTGTGGTGAGTGAAGAGGTTGAAGACAAGTGAAAAAGATATAGTGTAGAGAGACTGTAATAAAGATTAATGTTTCTTTTAATGTTAAAAAAGAAACTTTCATTAACTTTGCATGGTGCATAAATTTATGTAGGGTGCATAGTAAATGCCACCGTATACTCTGCATACATGCGGAGGAAAAAAAAAACATAGTTGTTTGTTGGGTCAGTTAACAAGTACCTGATTTAAAAAATATCTTTATAAGTTATGTTGTTATCCATTTTGTTTGAGTTTCTGAAGACTACAATCTTTTAAGTCAGTTAAGAGTTAGCCGATTTATCAAGATTTTTTAAGTCGGCTCAAAATCAGACTTAACAACTCAAAATTATGTCACCTATTCTTTGTGGGAGAGATTCACTAACATGTTCTTCAAGGTTGTTGTGGATGTCAGTTGTTGTTAGAATAATTAAATTATGATTACTCTGAAATGATGCAAATGTCTATGACGGATTTTATTGTTTGCAAATAATCATCATGCTTTTTTTTTATTTTTTTGAAGGAATCATCATCATGCTTGTATAGAGAGAAAACTTTTATTACTAGGGTCTTGAATATACACTTTTTCATAATTTTAGATATAATTTTTTTAATTTTGTGTTCTTAACTAATGCCCCGAAGACACTAATTAATATTTTTTTTTTAAAGATATACAAAAACCAGCTAGTATACTATAGAATAAAATATGCAGGTATGTATGTGTGTTATAATTCTTTACTTCGACAAGAACCTTATGTTACATTGGTCAAAATTAACTTTTACTAGTTTACTAGTAATGTTTCAATAGAATCTTCATCAAAATATCATAATCGCAATCATGATTTCAGGAATTAACAATAACAACAGGCAATAAAGAAAAGAACTAAACATGTACTCATGAATACTTCGTCATATTTCGAGAGAGATAAACATTATTAGTGGAAAATCATAAATTTCACGACAAATCTCAGATACCACATGCAAAATACTTGTAACAAACATTTATCGAACTTTTGGCGGAAGCATTCAATAACATAAAATCCGGAGAGCTTGTGATTTTCGGTGGCATTTACCATGAGAAAGGTGGGTTTTTACCTGCAGCTGCTGGTCAAATAGATTGGCATTGGCTTTGTTTGGTATTGCAATTCAGCCAAAAAAATCATTAATGACTTATTATACTAAACTGTAAACTACAACCCCCAATATAAAAAAAGTATTATCCACACCACAAAATCCACACCAAATAACAGACTCCACTCTTCTCTCCTCCCTGTTCACACGAGCAGCAACATCCACACCAAATAACTAAATTGTGTTTGTCAGTTTTGCTATATCATTTAACTTATTAATTTCTATTGATTAATTATTCCTTCTATATTAATCAGATGCAAAGCAGAATTGCACTACTAAATCGCCAATGCACAGATGAAGATACATAGCTTCTATAAAAAGGATTTTGAATATGAACCTTATTGGTTGCGAGTAACATAAATAAATATGAATACACATGATATACTGAGCCATATCACAATTGTAATAGATGAAGGCTGAATTGACTCGTATAAATATTGTTAATTTTATAAAGCAAGAGTGTTCCATTTTTTTATCAATACTAAAAATTATATAACAATAATTTAAAATATGGTTAAATATGTTTTTGGTCCCTATAAATATACAAACTTTTCATTTTAGTTCCTCTATTTTTTTCTTCCGATTTTTAGTCCAAAAAAAAAAAATCATTGTTGCTTTTGGTACCTCTTTTCAAATAAACTCATATGTAGAATTTATATTTTTTAATAAAAAAAAATAAAATTATTGATGCTTTATGTTATGAGAACATGGTTCAAGAAGTCGAAATTATTTTACCAAATTTATTTAACCAAATAATACTTAATGTTTTGGTTTTTTGCTGAGTCAAAAATATGTAGGCGGGGTTTCCAATAGAATGTTTTGATTTGGGCTTTGTGATTTTCGTTTTACTATAGGCCCATTGTCCATTATTGTGCTAATAGCCCATAAAATAAAATATCATTAAACCTTATCATGTGGGGTCAAATTTTTTGTGAAATCTTTAAAAACAAAAAGTCACCAATGGGTTGCAAGTGGAGAATCTCAACCATTCAATATTTTTAATAATATATAAGGCTTCAAACCCACCTTTCTCATGGTGGGAAAGGATTAACCTTTTCCATAGTAAATGCCACCGTGATTTTCACATATAGGGATTCAATGAGAGAGTAGCAAACAAACACAAAATGATTTCTCCCCCCTTTGTGACACACGTAAAGATGGAAGAAAAATGAGCAAAAAAAATATATAGAAAAAATGAAGTGTCTTCTTTGGGCAGCGATGACCAATTTATAGGTGGTGTAATATAATCTAAAACATACTCCCTACGTCCCATGTTATAAGGAAAAAAAAATACACTTATTAAAAAAACTAAAATATTATAATTTGGAATATAATTTTTTGTGTTTTCTTTGGAATAAGTTTTATAAGAAGATATAAAGACAATTTTTATTGGCTATTGGTTATGGAGAAAATGAAAGAGAAAAAATTGAATGTAATTTACATTTAATTTCATGAAAATAAACAAAAGTTTTTCTTGAAAAAGATAGTTTTAAAAAAAAAAAGATTAAATAAGATAAATGTTTGTCTTTTTTGCTTACAATTTGCGACAAATAAATTGAGTTTTTTCTTACATTTTGAGACGGAGGGAGTACATTATAGTTCAATATGCGGATGATAAAGATTTCTTTAAACTTCTAGTGGTTAATAATCAATTTTTTTCTCTAAAAAAAACAATCAATTATTTTTTCAACATTGCTCCAATTTAATTTAGGTCATCAATTAGAGGTTACAAAATCAATGACAATAATTGTTGTTAATCCAATTTATTTTAGGTCATTGATTAAAAGATTACAAAATCAATTATTTTGGCTTTCTTAAAAAAAATATATAATCAATTATCTCAGCCTTTAATTATTTTGAACCTTCTTACCATTGTTCTCGTGAGTTTAACGCGGTTGATAGGGACAATGTATAATATATCCAACGTCCGGAGTTTAAACCTCGGCCACAAAAAAAAATGATATACGGTAAGAATAATCACAAAGTTCTACTTCCAAAACATATGACAATTTATCCATGTCAATATAACTCGGTTGATAGAACATTAAAATATATAAAAGTCGGTGTTCGAGTTTCGAATATCCTATTTATTCATCAATAGAGATGGATTAATGGTCATTATACCACTTGACAAACAAAAATCATTCGACCATTTTTAGATATTCATCCACAAAAAACCAATTATTGGAATATTTTATAATAATTCAATATTATTATCCAATAAAATATCTTTATATTCATTATAGGTACTCCTATCAATTTTTAAATATCTTTATTGAAGCAAAGACTTAATAGGTGTTCCTAAATTTTCAAAGATTTTAAAGGTTCTCTCGTTTATGAATCTTAGAAGTTTATCAACATATTCCTCCTCTCGGTAGTTCTACAAACAGGAAATCCTATCTCGTCTACCTTATCAAAGATGGAAGAAGAATACAGTTATTACAGTAATTCAATTCTCTGTTGTTATTACTATTTCACTAATTATTGTTATTCGTTATCATAGTTAATTTTTGATTAAGGTAGTTTTCACTGATATTAGATATATCACTTCCCTAAGTACCGTTATCTCAAGTTTGGTTCACTTAAGAAGAAATAAAGAATTCACATGATAAGATTAAGGGTCATGTTAATCGTTGCCCCCGAATCACTAGTTAAGGACACCAAAAAATGAAGTTATTACTAAAAAAGTATCTTTTTTGACTTTTTATGGATTAATTATACAATTTTCAATGCAACAACTACTACATAATTTCTTTTTCTTAGTATCCTTAACTAGTGTCGTGGGGCATCGGTTAACACTTCCCAAAATTAAATATGATTCATAAAGTAACTGAATAGATAACTTAAATTAAATAATCCAACAAATAAAATAGAGGTTTGTCTTAAAACTATACACTAATAGGGTTTAGCTACTAATGGTAAATAAAGACAAATTACAAAAGAAATAAAACATACTCTAGAGACTTAGAGTGAGGAGAAAGACTCTTCCCTTGAAGCTTATAGTGGTTGTCTTCATTTTGGACCGTTTCGTTCTAAATGAAAAATAATGAAGGAGATGACTTGTATTTATATGCAAGGTTTAGACATGGGTTTTGGCCTCAAAATTGAACTTTTTCCACTTAAAGGTAGCAAAAAGTAGTTATTTTCTCCAACCAACATGCCCAACGCGCGCCTGCTACACGCATGAGGTGCATAGGTGTAAATTTGGCATGTCTGGGACGCGTGAAATACACTCAGGGGCACCTGAGTGTTAATTTCCATGCCTGTGGCATATGGCTCATGCCCAGGGCCGGACCCTGAGGGGTGCAAACAGCTCTACTGAGTTGGGCCTCCAAAATGTGGGGCCCAAGTATTTTTTTATATATATATAATGCATATTAATATTTAATATATACAAGTCGCGTGGAACATATTTCGGTTGTAATGAAGCAGCCTAGTGGTTGAAGTGTGGACTGTTATAGGTTTGGTCTTGGGTTAAACACACTCTGAACTCAAGTTTTGTGTTTCCTTAATAGGTTTTTTTGTTCCTTCCTATTTCTTCTTTAATTAACCTAGGACCCATTTTTCTTTAACTAATTTTTATTTTTCATTATCCTTCTTTGTTTATTTCTTTTAGTATGAGAGGCCTTTTGGTTTGGAGGCTCCCCAACTTTTTCTTCAATTCAACCAAATTCTCCTTAACATATTAAATTATATATTTAAAAATAAAAACACAATATAATTTATTTTCGTCTTATTTTTGTTAGAGAACTTCTTATAATTTTTGGATCATTCTTATCGTATAAAATCATAAAGCACTAACAACAAAAGTTATAATTTTTCAAACAAACATTATAGTATTCTCTAAAAAACATAATAATCCTTTTTTTTTTGCCTTTGTACAAATTAAGCAAAATAACAATCTAAAATATTGATAAAGATATTTGTTTAAAGTTGTATTTTTATATTATTGATTAGAATATTGATTTTTTCTATGTTAGTTTCAATAATGTTTTTTTTTTATCTTTACGGATTTTATTTTCAATTTAAATTGATAATTGCTCTTTTTTTAAAAAAATGTTTTTATTTATTAGGGGCTTATTTTTAAATCAGAGCCGAGCCTACAATTACTCAGGCCCTGCTCATGCCCAAGGGGTGCGTCGGTGCATTTTCTTGCGCGTAATCTCATGTTTCTTCGTCCTTTTGGTCTTTTCTTCCATATAAGATGTCTTGAAACTTGGAAAATTTATCCTCTTGTAATGTCTTCATAGACCTCTTATATCTTCATTTATTGTCGTCCTAAATATTTTTAAATCGTCAAGATATTTTGCTTTGTTACATATGTTTTGAAAAATTAAAATTACACGACTCGAAATAAAAACATTATAAATTGTTCTAAAAAATATAAGATAAAATGCTCTAAAACTCATCTATCTCAAATCAAAACTAAACAAAGATAACCGAAAAAAATGTTTTAAATAACTTAAGATAACACATCATTATATTAATAATCTTAAAATTGTTTTTGGTTGAGAGGGTACTGTTTGTGCTTCATCAATTTGTTACATATTAATAGGTGGCAAAATTCTCTCAAAACATGTTGATGATTGAATTCTAATTCATTCTCCGAGGAAGCTGAATAGATACTTTGATAATAAATTAATTTGAACATCAAATCAAACGTACAACTTGCCTTTAAACATGAATGAATGAAAGAAAAAGGTATGATTTCCATCACTAACCGCGTTGAGACCGTGTACTTGGCCGCGTGTACAGCAACCGTGTCCTTTCGTCCCATAAAGTCACACAAACGTAGATACTGATAGATGCACACATCACCAGAAAGAAACGGATTATTATTAGAAAAAGTTTGCAATCAAAATTATTACAAGTCCTCCTACCTGACTCACCTAGCGAGTCCTTTACGGCTTTGCCTCTGTGAAACCACCTCCAAAAAAAATCTAGTATAATTAAAGTACACACCTAATATTCATTCATATTTCATATTAAAATGCAATTATTTATTTATTTTTTTATCTAGAAAACCACCGTTGTGATTGAAATTCACATATATTGATCAACAACGGGTGTGACACATTCCATGATTTCTTGCCCGCCGCCGCCATGGAAAGTCTTTTAGAAGAAGACCGAAAGAATCTAATTCAAGCGCCGATATTGAACAATTCCAGGATTATTTTTTATTAAGGGGCAAACTTTATAACAAATCATGGAATAATAATGTCATAACTTTTGTAATAAACTTATCCAATTTGTGTTATGATTTTGAGACGCATGATTAGTTAACAGTAACACACGATGCAAAACTTAACCTATTTACAATTTCAATAACTGTTTAGTGAAGGTAAACTAAATCAATCCAAATCATTGTCCAGATTATACATAAGTTATGCATATAATTGAATTCCACTGGCTGATATGAAATTTTTTAATAAATTATTCATGTCACATTGTCTTTTGTTTCCAAATTCTATTCCAAGTGTTACTTATCACTGTGCATTATTTTATACTATGGAAATAGATCTTTGTGGTCATGAACCCCAGAAACTTAAAAACTTTTCCTTTCATTGTTAAAAAATCATTGTCTTTTCATACACAAATATTTCTCAACAAATTATTGCTATCATTATTATATAAAGAATACATGCTACCATTGAATAGGTTGGATACCCTAATGTGGGAAAACCATCTCTGATTAACCGTTTGTTAAAACGAAGAATGTGCCCAGTAGCTCCAAGGCCAGGAGTTATAAGAGACTTGAGGTAATTTATTCATTTTATTTCCCTAAATATCTTCCAAAATAGTCATTTTGGTGTCTAGATTTAGTCTCAAAATATAAATTGTTGTGATGATGATGGTTGTTGTTAATAATTTTTTTGATTTTTTTATGAAGGTTCATGAAGATCATGTTATTGATTTACGAAAGTTTATGAAAGTCATGTTATTAAAGATGTTGACATCATTATTTTCAATTTAGTCTTTAATGTCACGTCACACCATCGATTAAAAAATTATTTAACAACCAAATTTAATGAAATGACTAACGTGGTTAACAGATTAGAGTTCATGATTGCTTTGTATTTTTTTCCTGAATCATGACCATTATGACAACAAGTTGCACATTCAATCAAATTACATCCTAATGTCATTTTTTTCATAAAAACTTAATTGTTTTGGATGTGCTGAACGAATGCTCTCGAAACACCGGTCTAACATTTTTTTTTACAAGAGAGTGCTTGAAACTTTTTTTTTTACACATGAGAGTGCTTGAAACTTAATCTCTACTGTATTTTATAATGTTTTTTGTGAACTCATCAACATGTGGTACAGTGTATTACAACCAAATCAATAATGAATAATAATAATGAAATGAATAGGATTCTATCACACATGAGATTCCAAAAAGAAAAATAAATAAAAATGTTAATAAATGTAGGGCCATTGAACAGCGGGCACGCGTATAGTAATGGAAACCGAACAAGTATTTATAGCCCCAAAGAGCACCGTTTCTTCATTCACCACCATACAAACAAACATACGCTTTTCGTTTTCTGTTATTCATTCAATTTGTCTTCTTTCTCTCTCAAACGCTAGTAACAAACAATGGCAACCAAATCCTCTGTTTACCTTGGTGACATGGACGAATTGAAAACCGTCTTCAGCCGCTTTGACACCAACGGCGACGGCAAGATCTCCGTCACCGAGCTGGACAACATCCTCCGCTCCCTCGGATCCACCGTCCCTAAGGACGAGCTTCAGCGTGTCATGGAAGAGCTTGACACCGACCACGACGGTTTCATCAACCTTGCTGAGTTTGCTGCCTTTTGCCGCTCCGGTTCCGCCGACAGTGATGCTTCAGAGCTTCGCGAGGCCTTTGATCTGTACGACAAGGACAAGAACGGTCTCATCTCTGCAACAGAACTCTGTCAGGTGCTGAACACCCTCGGAATGAAGTGCTCCGTTGAAGAATGCCACAAAATGATCAAATCCGTTGATTCTGATGGTGATGGTAACGTTAACTTTGAAGAGTTCAAGAAGATGATGAACAACAATCAGGCCAATGTCAATTAGACATTTTCTATTTCTCAATTTAATTAGTACTAACAGATCTGCGCCGCCTGTGATATATGGCTAAATAGGCATTTTCGTTGCTAATTTTCTTCTTGTTTCGTTTCCACATCGTATAAATAATAATCGCCGTTTCAGTTTCTAATTCTAGCTTTTTAATCTTGTGTTACGTTTTTATTGATTTTGTTTTGAGTCGTTCTTGGTAGCGTTGTCGGATACATTATTAGCTTAAAATATGTTTTTCTGGAGAATGTTTTTAAGAACTTGTTAAATAAAAATATCTAAAGTTAAGGCTGAAATTATTCTCAGAGAGCATGTGCTACTTTTTTCTACACCATGAATTGTTGAACACGCTATCGTTTTTTTTTGCTTTGGAGAGAAAGCGTGCATTACCTAACATAGTGTATTTTTCTTTCTCATTCATATTTTTTTGTTACTTTTATTTCCTCTTCTTGTTAACATGGCCTAAAAGAAAGTAGTATTTGAAAGAGGAAATAAAAGATACGATGCGTGGTAATCCTTACAAAGAATTGGAGAAAAAGAAAGAGAATCTCTTTGATGCAAACAAAATCAAATTAGGTTTGAATTTTTAATTTATTTTTTCTTTGACGAGGAATTTAATTTACTTGATCAATTTTTAATTTATTTTTTTGATCTAAAGTAAAAAATTATGCCAACTTTAATTTGTAGATATAGTAGTAGTATATCTAATTAAACAATTTAGTTGTATTGTGCCGGAGACAAGGGAAAGAGACAAATTATATTAAATTTAAGTTGTATGAGCCTCTCTCTTGTTTATCTTTTGCTTTAATGGATGATGTCTTAGGTGTGTCCTTTCCAAGGACCTAATTTTTGTTTTCTTTCCCTTTTCTCATCTAACCAAAAAAAAGTTAAGAGGGGGGAGCACAATGCCAATGGAGAGGAGGAAAGTATTTTTCAAACCAATTTTACTCCCCTCCAATTCTAGTGATACTCCAAATAAATTCATGATAATCTTTGTTTTCTTTGTATTAATCCATTGGTTTCTAATGAAATAAGGTTTATAATCCAAAGTTTGATGGTAAAGTAAATATAATCTGATCAAAATTGATTCAACTAAAAATTCAAAGTTTAAACATGCAGTCACAATTTACTATGGGCGTCAAACATTTAAACTTTCTTAAACAACACACATGAACTCTCATTTTTCCTGTATGATATCATTTCTACAATTCCTCAAAAATGTAAAAAATGTTATTTTCAACTTAAAAATTTGTTTTTTTTTTATTTATTTAACTAGTGTTTCCGGGGCACTGGTTAACGGAATAAAATCTTATTTATGTTTTTAAAATTTATGGCATTTTTTTTATGATAGCAATCAACTAATTTTATTGTGCACAAACAATCTTATTTTTATTATTAAATTAATGTATCTCACCATATTTTACTTGATCTAATAATGAGATTTATTATTTGCAAAAAAAAAATAGTGAGATTTATTAATCTAATAATAAAAAAAAACTTGTAAATGGTAAAACATGTTTTTTTGGCAAAAAAAATATATATTATTATGCAAACAAACTCACATGACATGATAATAAGACCATTTGCAATGGACTTGTTGAAAGGCTATTGAGAGTTATTGAACCATTGCAAGCTTGCCTATTGAAACTGATGTGGAAGAGAGAGTTGATGAATCAACTCAACTTGTTGAATGCCTGTA